>Ga0209512_1003444_pt1 | contig 15009 bp, 15 predicted proteins | sample frozenSSSSmetaG_FD_184142 | JGI IMG/M metagenome (GOLD analysis project Ga0209512, IMG submission 184142) | Glacier valley bacterial and archeal communities from Borup Fiord, Nunavut, Canada, to study Microbial Dark Matter (Phase II) -... | ecosystem: Environmental > Aquatic > Freshwater > Ice >... | reverse complement strand
GATCGGTCACACGCTGGTCACGCCACGAGCCGGTGTTCTGTCGTCGGTCGCGCGCGGCGGCGTCGCCGCGACTGACGGAGCGCCGGAGACGGTCAGGCCGCGTGCGTCACCCGGCTTCGACGACCAGGTCGGCTTCGACGTCCGCGTCGAGACCGGCGCCGCGCGTATCCAGCGCGTAGCCCAAACCGCTCGAACTGCGGATCTCGAGCCCGGCACCCGCGAGCTTCTTGCGCAAGCGGCAGATGTAGACGTAGAGGCGATTGAGGGAACTGCTCGAGTTCGAACGCTCGATGCGCCTCGTCAACGTGAGTGTCGACACGATCCGGTCCGGAGACCTCAGCAGTTCCTCGAGCAGCAGGGTCTCGCTGGGCGACAGCAGCAAGGGGGTCGACCCGATCGACGCCTCGCGGTGGGTCCAGTGCCACACGAATGTCCCGATACGGATCTTCGGGTCGCGATTGCGGCGCGACAGCGCGTCGAGCCTCGCGCGCAGTTCTTCCGGGTCGAACGGTCGCGACAGACAGTCATCGGCGCCGGCATCGAGTGCGTCGATGCGTTCCTTCGCATCCGCGCCGCCCAGCAAGACGAGGACGGGAATGGCCCGGGCACTGCGACGTCGCCGCTCCAGTTCGGCGAAGCACAGGACGTCCGACCGGTCGAGGTCGACGACCACGACGTCCGAGTGCTCGATCCCCAGAGCGGTGTTCGCGTACTGGTCCTCGGACCACCGCGTGGCCTGGTACCCGGCGTAGCCGAACGCAGCGAGCAGACCGACGTCTTCGGGCTTGCACTGGCTGATCAATAGCAGATGCTTGGAGTTCTTCGACATTCCATACCAGGAAGAGCACCGGCTTTGCGAGCACGTCCACCGGCGATGAACCCTCGCACCCGCGATGGCGGCAAGGGGAAAAGCTGGCGCGGCCGCAACCGCGGCGGATGAGGTTGAGCCAGAAACCTGACTGGAAGCTGAACGACGCGCGCCTGTCGAACCCGTCTGCTAACGCCACCGCGAAAACTTCAGTGTTCGACTGCCCCCAGCACCAGGGACGAATTCGTGCCGCCGAACGCGAACGAATTGCAGATCGCGGCGCGCAACGTCGGATGGTCTTCGGACGCGCCCAGCACGAGAGGGATATCGCACGCAGGATCGGGGTCTTCGCAGTTCGCCTGTACGGGCACCTGATGGCGATGCACCGCGAGCGTGGTGATCAGCGTCTCGAGGGCGCCGGCCGCCCCGAGCAGATGGCCATGCAGAGCCTTCGTCGAGCTCACCCGCAGTCCCGCAAGGTCGTCCCCCCAGACCGCGCGGATCGATTCGGCCTCGACCACGTCACCGACCATCGTCGCCGTTCCGTGGGCATTGCAGTAGCCGACGTCGGCGACGTCCAGCCCTGCGGACCGGATGGCCGAGCGCATCGCCTGCACCTGGCCCTTGACCTGCGGCTTGGCGAGGTGGGCCGCGTCGCAGGACAGTCCGGTACCCGCGATCTCTGCGTAGATGCGTGCGCCACGACGGCGCGCGCCGTCCAGGTCCTCGATCATCAGGAACGCCGCACCTTCGCCGAGGACGAGGCCGCTGCGGCTCGCACTGAAGGGCCGGCTCGATGCGGAAGGATCGGCTTGACGCGCCTTCGCCAGCGTCATCATGGCCTCCCAGGTAGCGATCATCGGGGCCAGCAACTCGGCCTCGCAGCCGCCGACCAGGGCCGCATCGATCTCGCCGATGGCGATGTCCTTCGCTCCCGCGGCGATGGCGACCGACGACGACGCGCAGGCGATCGAGTACGTGAGCACGGGCCCGGTGACGCCGGTGCGCATCGCGATGTGCGCTGCAGGCGCATTCGCCATGGCCGCGACGACGGACAGGGGCGGGATGCGCGCCTTCTGATGAAAGCGGCGATAGGCTTCCGACACGCTGTCGGTGCCGCCGAAGCCGGTGCCCACGTAGATGCCGATCCGTTCCGCGGACCACAGGTCGTGGTCCGCGAGCCAGCCCGCGTCCGCCTTGGCCGATTCCGCCGCGGCGATCGCGAACTGGCTCACGCGATCCATGCCGATGTGCTGCATGCCGGTGAGCCAGCGGGACGGATTGAAGTCCGCAGCAGCCACCGGGACATGCGAGCCGAAATCGACGCGCACGGCATTGCGTCCGGCGCACATCGCATCAAAGACGACGGCCGGATCGTCGCCGTGCGAGCAGACCACCCCCAGTCCGGTGATCGCGACGCGCCGCCTGGTCACGCGGCCGCGCCCCCGGCGATCACCTGCTTCACGCGGCCTGCCTCAGGAGCGCCTGGTCGATGACCCGGGCCAGGTCGGCCAGCGTCTCGAAGTTCGTGCCCTCCGTGGGGATGTCGATCTCGAAGTGTTCCTCGACCGTGAACATCAGTTCGACCAGTGACAGCGAATCGAGGCCGTACGAGGCCAGCGGCTTGTCGACCGCGATGAGGCCGGGGGCGACCTTGAATTCGCGGGTCAGCAGTTCGATCAGTTCGTCACAGGTGGTCATTGGCTTGCTCCTCAGGATTCGTGTCTGGTCGTGCCACGAAGCGACGAGCGCGCGCCTGCTTCGCCAGCGTCATCGCCTCGCTCGGGGGCGCGGCGGACTCTCCCGTCGGCGCACCGACGAAATCGGCCAGTGCATGCGCGACCCGGTTGCGATCGTTGTCGATCGTGATCATGTGATAGCTGTCCTCGAGGATCAGCAGGCGGGCGAGCGGTCCGCAGCGGCCCACGACCTTCCTGACGCTCGTGACCGTCGCGATCTCGTCCTCCCGCGCATGCATCACCAGCAGTGGAATGTTCAGTTCCGACAGCCACCGCACCGATGCCGCGTAGAGCCGTTCGGTCTCGCGGATCGCGCGAAGCGGAAGGCGCATCGGGCCGATCGACGAATGGGCGCCGACCGCGAACTCCTCGAGCACGCGGTGACGCATCTTCGCGTTCTTGATCCCGTAGGGCTCGCGCTCGCGGATCGACAGCCAGCGGTCGATGCCGGTCCCGTAGGCGATCGCGCGCAGCGTCATCCACCGGCTGATGGCCCAGCCGTCGTAGGCGAAGGTCGGCGACATCAGCACGATTCCGCAGATGCGTTCGTCGTCCCGTGCCAGCGCCGCGCAGATGGCGCCCCCCACGCAAAGGCCCCCGAGAACCAGGGGTTCGGTCGGCCGATAGCGGGCGTCGATCGCCGCTTTCGCCGAAGCGACCCAGGCTCGCCAGTCGAGGCGCGGCGTTCCATCGCCTCTCGTGTATCCGGGGATCTCGAGACAATCGAACGCGACCTGGCGGGACGCCAGGGTCCGCCTGAGGAGCGAGAACTCCTGGGGCGAACTGTGCAGACCGTGGATCAGGACGAGCTTGGGTGGTGCGGATGAGGACAACATGGGGTGCGTTACGACCGTTTCATTTCGTGTCGTGCATGCTGCCCTGCAATACTTAACGAAAGCTGAACGCGTGTGGTGTCCGTCCCGAAGGCGCAGCTCGCGCCTTAGAAGCTGCCCAAGCGAGTGATCCCGGTCGCCAGCCTGCCGCGCAACGCGAACGGGAAAGTGTTGAAGCGGACGTTGCGGGACAGGTATTCGGCGTGAACTGTCGTTAGGCGGCTAGCCACCGCGGCACGCGCTCGCGCGATTACTGGACGGCCGTCGGGACCGCCGGCTTCAGGCTGCCGCCGCTGCCGTAGGTCAACCGCGCCCACAGCGCCTCCAGCGGTCCGCGATCGTGGCTCTTGAGCCACCACAGGCTCCACGGGACCTGGACGGCCCAGAAGATGAACAAGGCGAGCAGCAGGCTGAGCGCGGGGCCGACCTTCATCCACAGTCCGAAGCCCCAGTGCTGGAACAGCGTCAGGCAGATCGCGGTCTGCATCAGGTAGTTGGTCAGCGGCATGCGGCCCGCGGCGGCCAGCGGGGCCAGCCGGCGACGCCAGGCGGTGTCCTGCGCCAGGCGCACGATCACGAGCACATAGAAGATCATCATCCCGAGCCGCGACAGGCTGTAGCAGACGCTGCCGAGCACCTTGACGGGCGACGGCCCCGGCGTGCGGTTGAGCTCGAAGATCACGGCCATGGCGACGCCGCAGCCGAGGCCGACCGCCAGCGCCCACCAGGTGAGGCGGCGGATCTGCGGCATCAGCTCGCCCGCGCGCTGCACCCAGCGCCGGCGGCCGGCGAGCAGGCCGATCAGCATCGTCAGGCTCATCATCACCCACCAGCCGAAGGTGCCCCAGAGACCCTGCCAGTGGTCGTAGAAGAACGTCATGACGCGGCTGTTCTCGATCACCATGTCGACGAAGCCGCCGTGGCCGTACGCGGCCTCGTTGCTGACCTCGAACGTCTTGGCGATCTGCACCTGCTCGGCGACCATCTCCGGCGTGAAGATCAGCACGCGCAGCGTCCCCGAGACGGCGGGGTAGACGATGCAGGCGGCGATCAGCAGGACGATGGCGCGATCGCTCACGCGGCGCAGCCCGAGCACCAGCAGCAGTCCGAGGATGGCGTACGTGTGCAGGACGTCGCCCGGCCAGAACACCCAGGCGTGCGTGACGCCGAGCGCGGCCAGCACGAGCAGCCTGCGCAGGTACACGCGCGTGGCCTGCCCCGGGTCCTTCGCTTCGATGCGGGCGAACTGGATCGTGAAGCCGATCCCGAACAGCATGCTGAACATGCTGTTGAACTTGCCCGAGAAGAGCGCCTCGCGGGCCATCTCCGCGAACTGGTCGACCGGGCTCGCCCACAGGTGCGAGCCATCGGCCTCCGCGAAGAAGGAGCTGTTGAAGCCGGGCATGTTCATGATCAGGATGCCCATCAGCGCGAAGCCGCGCAGGATGTCGAGCGTGGGCAACCGTTCGGAACTCGGCAGCGAGCGGAGAGCGACGGGTTCGGCCATGGGGAGCTCCGGTGCGGGGACGGAATGCCGGCGAGCAAGGCTTGACAAGCGGATGCTGTTAGCTTTGCGGCGTCCGGCCAAGAGCGCCTTGCAACTTACTGCGATGGGCCTGCGCGGTGCCTGGCCACGGCATACGTGTGTTCGACGCAAGGCTCGCCCCGGAAGACCGCGTCGGCCGTCGCGACCCGGTGCATGCCGACCCGCTCCAGCAGGCGGACGGACGCCTCGTTGCGCGCGTCGGTGATCCCGATGATCCGGACCGCCGACGAACGCTCGAAGATCAGCGATGCGGCCTCACGGACGGCCTCGGTCCCGAGACCCCGTCCCTGGAAACGCGGCGCGATCGTGAAGCCCACCTCGGCTTCGTCACCGTCCGCGGACACGCGGACGCCGAGATCGCCGACGAGCTCGTCCGTCGCACGATCGGCGATGGCCAGCTGCGCCCAGTCACCGCGAGGAAACAGCGGGACGTCGCGCATCGCGTCGATGAACGCGAGCGCCTGCCGGTCCGTCTGCGTCGACCAACCCTGGTAGCGCCCGACGGCCTCGTCGCGGCGATACGCCTGGAACGCAGCCAGGTCCGAGGCCCGCAGACGCCGCAGCACGAGCCGCGCGCTCTCCCGAGGGAACGCGGCGGGCCCGGGCGCCCCGATGGTGCGAGGTCCGGACGGCGTATCGATCTGTGCGACCAGGCCGGGCACCGGGGCCTCTTCCACCGTCAGGGTCGTATCGCAGGCGGCGAATCGAAGGCTGTCGACGAGTGCTCTCAGCCGTTCGGGTTCCGGATGAAGCAGTTGGAGCGCGGTCAGCCTGCACCCCCGGTCCTGCATGCCTGCTGCGGGGTGTCTCGCCGTATGCCACTGGATCAGCGCCGGGGCCGCGCCGCCCAGCGGCAGGGTGCCGTCCTCGGGAATGGAGATCAGCCATTCGAGTGCGCCGCGGGTGATCGGCTCGGCCAAGCCGAGAGGCTCCGACGCCGCGGCCAGGGACGCATGGATGTCCGTGGTCCGCGCGACCCAGCAGCCCAGGAACGGCGCGCGATCGGGGGGCGACCGATCCAGGTCGAACCATCGGGGCCGCGCGGGCGCGGGCGCCGCCGGATCGATCGCGATGACTTCGAGGAACATCGTCTCGCCGAGCGGCAGCAGCAGGTTGTGCGTCCCCATGCGCGGGTGCGCGCCGCCTTGCTGCGGATGCACGCCCAGCCGCTCGTGGACCCACGCACCGCCCGCCTCCAGCGACGGCGAAAGGATCGTCATGTGGTCGATGAGGCAGGTCGGAGACTGAGCGCTCACGGGGCTGAACCGGGTTGGGCGCGACGCGCGGGAACCTTCATGGCCTTCGCGATGCGTTGCTGGAGATCCCTGAGAAGCTCCGGCGAACACGTGGGAGATGACCAGTCCCGCGAGCCGCGTCGCATGAGGTCGACTCCCCTCGTCTCGATCGCACTCACCGACGAACATCCTGCTCGGCGCCGATGCGCCCGAGGATGGCCGGCATGCAGGCGAACAGCAACAGCATGCCGAGGTAGACGGAGCCCGACACGGGGTCGCGACTGGCGATGTAATCGACGAGCGAACGGCGTTGCAGCACGGTGGCGAGAAGCAGCTCGGCAACGACGGACAGGGCCAATGCCGCGAATCCGACCTGGAGTCGAAGAGACGTGCTGGCCGAAAGCGCGAAGCGTCGAACCACATGGCGGGCGGCCAGGACGATCGCGACCAGCATGAACGGCATCTCCAGAAGCTCGGCGTAGCGCTCGCCGAGGCGCGGCACGAGGAACGGCACCCGCAACATGCCCATGACGAACCCGGTGCCCAGGACGAGAGCGAAGTACAGGACCGCTGGCTTGAGACTGCGCATCGACACTGGGAAGGCGCTCCGTTGATGCGGGCAGCAGGTGATGCGCGCGCAGCCCGCTACCCGCTCGCCCCGAAATGATCGGACACAGGCTACTGCGCCGTGACGGCCTCGGCGATGCCCGACAAGACCTTGCGGAGATTGTCGACCGCCGGGCACTGCGAGACACCGTGACGAAGCGCGAGGTACACCGGATCGTCGTAGCCGACCCAGACCTGACCCGAGACGTCCTCCCACACGAGCGCCTTGAGCGGCAGGTCGATCCCGACCGTCTGCTCGCATTCCATGAAGGGCGTGCCGCCTCGAGGACTTCCGAAGATGAGCAGCTCGGTGGGCCTGAGCGTCTTGCCGACCTTCGCCGCGCCTGCCGCGTGGTCGATGCGGGCGAAGACATTCAGTCCCCGCTGCCCGACCACGTCCTCGAGACGCGACATCGTCTGTTTGGCATCGCGCGGACTCTTGACGGCGATCAGCCCTTCGGCGGCCGATGCGGACGACACGACCAGACTGAGCAACGAAGCCGGGACGAACTGATGGAACTTCATGCGGACTCTCCCTCGAAGATGACGCGCGCACAGGGTGTCGAGCGATGGCCCGGTCCATTGGCTGACCCGAAGCGAACTCGTGCCGCCGCCGCCCCCAAGGCGGCGAATTCGCCTTCGAGCCGCCCCGCGACGTGCCCCGCGAAGTGCAGTTCCGAGACCATCGTGATCCGGGCCTTGCCTCTGCGCCTGAACGTGCGAAGAAACCGTACCCATTCGTGCGAGACCGGTGCGGCCGCGACCGCGGTGAACGTCCCTTCGATGGGCAGCAGGTAGGTCATCCTGTTGCTCTGGATCACCAGTCGGCTCGCGATGCCTTCGCCGGTCATGCGGATGTGCAGCAGCGACCAGGCAGCCAGGATCGCCATGGCGGATGCGCTCCCGCCGAACACGGTTTCGCGGTGATTGATGTTCGGTGCCAACGGCGCGCTCAACGTGACGGTGTCCGGCTGCGCGCGGAGGACCGAAACCTCCATGGCCTTCGACAGGGGAATGTGCGTGTGAAGATAGTGCTCAAGCTCTTGCGGAGACATGGCGGATCACTCGTCGGGCGCGTGGTGGTGCTTCGATGGACGCTGTGCTCCGCAGGGCGGTCGGGGCGTGGCTCGAGAAATGGATTGCGCTTCGCGTCGCGATGGCAACGAACACCCGAGGCAAGCTGATCGGGATCTCTCGGCCGTCAGGGACGATCGTCAGCCTCCTCGCGGTACCGCTGCTGTTCACGGCGTCACCGACGAATGGTGGGCAACGATCAGCCATTCGCCCGCCTTGCGATGGAACACGAGTGTGAAGCGCGCGGGCCGAGGAACGACTTGGCCCTCTCGAACATCCGTGAACGTGTAGTAGCCGGAGTTGAATGCGGTCTCGCCGTAGACGCGAATGTGTTGCTCACCGATCACCACGCGCGCGTTCGGCCGCGAAGCGGCATCCTTGAAGTACTCCCGGATTTCCGCCCGACTTGCCGCAATCGTTCTGGCCGTCGTTCCCCAAAGCACGGCCCGCGCGTCGTACAGGCCGACGATGATCGCCGGATCCCGACTGTCGTATGCAGACTGCCATGCTCTGGTCGCCGCTTCTATCCGATCCCTGGAGGTCTGCTCGTCGGGTGGTACAGAGGCACAAGCGCCGAGTAGAAACACGAGGAGGGCAGAGAAAAGGGATCGCATGTCTTCGTCCTTTCTTCGACTGAAACGCTGGCCAACTATCGTACCGGATGCCGGCGGGCACCTTCCGCTGCGTGAGCCGCCCCCGCCGTGACTGCCGACCGTCAGTCCTTCGCGGCTTCCTCGCGCAGCCAATGCGCAAACTTCGCGACCCGGTCCCAGCCCGCGTGCGCATGCGGAAAGACCAGGTGATGCGCCGCGACCGTCATGCCCTTGCGATCGTCGAAGACCGGGACCAGGTCGCCGCGCGCGAGCAGTATTCGCCGGACAGCTGCACACGCAGCTCAGGCTGAGCTCGTCGGCCGCCTTGCTGATGCCGCCCAGGCGCACCACGGCATCGAACGCCAGCAATCCCTTGAACGGCGGGAAGCGCATCGGGAATCCCAGGATGAGCGGATTTTTCAATCCCTCTTGAAATCTTTCGGTGTCGCCGGCGCCGCGCGATGCTGCGAAGATGCCGGTCCCGCACCAGGCGGCGCCCATCGAGGTGCCGCCCCTTCCCGAGCCCACCATGCACGCAGAGACCGCCGTCGTCACGAACCCTTCCGCCGCAGCGGACCTGCGAGCGACAGCCTATCGGATCCGCCGTCACGCGCTGCGCATGGGCGAGGTGCAGGGACAAGGCTATATCGGCCAGGCCCTCGGCTGGGCGGACGTGCTCGCGGTCGCCTACGGCCACGCGCTGCGCTACCGCGCCGACGACCCGCGCTGGGACGGTCGCGACCGCTTCCTGCTGTCGCACGGCCACTATGCGATCGCGCTGTACGCGGCGCTGATCGAGGCCGGCATCGTGCCGCCGGACGAGCTCGAGAGCTACGGCAGCGACGACAGCCGACTGCCGATGTCGGGGATGGCAACGTACACGCCGGGCATGGAGATCTCCGGCGGGTCGCTCGGCCAGGGTCTGGCGATCGCGGTCGGCATGGCGCTGGCGCTGCGCCACAAGGGCAACCCGGCGTTCGTCTACGACTCGATGTCGGACGGCGAGCTCGACGAAGGGGCGACCTGGGAAGCCGCGATGGCTGCCGCGCATCACGGCCTGGGCAACCTGATCTGCCTCGTCGACCTCAACGGCCAGCAGGCCGACGGCAAGCCGGCCCACGTGATGGGCTTCGAGCCGCTGGTCGACAAGTGGGCCGCGTTCGGGTGGCACGTGCAGCGCATCGACGGTAACGACCTGGCCGCGGTGAAGGTCGCGTTCGACACCGCCCGCCATCTCGCCGATGCCAAGCCGCGCGTGATCCTGTGCGACACGCTGATGGGCAAGGGCGTGCCCTTCCTCGAGGCGCGCGAGAAGAACCACTTCATCCGCGTCGACCCGCCCGAGTGGCAGCAGGCCCTCGAGATCCTCGACCGGCAATACCGCGAAGGAGCGCCCGCATGAGCGCCGTCGTGAACAAGCCGCGACTGACCACGTCCGCGATGATCGCGTCGATCGCCGGCGACGACCAGCGCGTGAAGGCCGCCCCGTTCGGCAAGGCCCTCGTCGAACTCGCGGCCGAGCGGCCGGACGTCGTCGGGCTGACGGCCGACCTGGCCAAGTACACCGACCTGCACCTCTTCGCGCAGGCCTATCCGGACCGCTTCTTCCAGATGGGCATGGCCGAGCAGTTGCTGATGGCGGCCGCGGGCGGCATGGCCAAGGAAGGACTGGTGCCCTTCGCGACCACCTATGCCGTCTTCGCGACGCGCCGCGCCTACGACTTCATCCACCAGGTGATCGCCGAGGAGCACCTGAACGTCAAGATCTGCTGCGCCCTGCCGGGTCTCACGACCGGCTACGGCCCGAGCCACCAGGCGACCGACGACCTCGCGTTGATGCGGGCCATCCCCGGCCTGACGATCGTCGACCCGTGCGACGCGCTCGACCTCGAGCAGGCGGTGCCGCAGATCGCGGCGCATCCCGGCCCGGTGTACCTGCGGCTGCTGCGTGGCAGCGTGCCGCTGGTGCTCGACGAGTACGACTACCGTTTCGAACTCGGCAAGGCCAAGCTGGTCCGCGACGGACGCGACGTGCTGATCGTCTCCACCGGCCTGATGACGATGCGCGCGCTCGAAGCCGCGGCGGCGCTGCAGGCCGACCAGGTGGACGTGGCCGTGCTGCACGTGCCGACCGTCAAGCCGCTCGACGAGGCAACGCTGCGCGAGCAAGCGGCGCGCAGCGGGCGTCTGGTGGTGGTCGCCGAGAACCATTCGGTGATCGGCGGCCTCGGCGAGGCGGTCGCGGGCCTGCTGATGCGTTCGGGAATCGCGCCGCGCTTTCGTCACATCGGGCTGCCCGACGCCTTCCTCGACGCGGGCGCGCTGCCCACGCTGCACGACCGCTACGGGATCTCGACGACCGCCGTCGTCGCGTCGATCCGCGACTGGCTGTCCGCATGAGCACCCGCACGAAGGTCGGCCTGATCGGACTCGGCGCGATGGGTCGCGGCGCCGCGACCAACCTGCTCGCGAAGGGCTACGACGTCGTCGGCTTCGACGTCAGCGCCGGCGCGCTCGACTGGCTGCGCGCGCAGGGCGGCACGCCCGCCGGCTCGCTCGCGGAACTCGCGACGCGAGTCCGCATCGTGGTCTGCTTCGTCGTCAACGCGCAGCAGACCGACGACGTGCTGTTCGGCGACGGCGGCCTCGTCGGCCGCCTGCCCGCCGGTGCCGTCTTCATCGCCTGCAGCACGATGGACCCGGGCTATGTCCAGACGCTCGCCGAACGGCTCGCCGTGCACGCGATCGCGCTGGTCGATGCGCCGGTGACCGGCGGCGCGGTGGGGGCCGTCGCGGGCACGCTGACGATCATGGGCTCGGGCACGCGCGGAGCCTTCGACGAAGCGCGTCCGGTGCTCGAGACCTTCGGCGCGCGCGTCCACCATCTCGGCCCGGCCGGATCCGGGGCGCGCATGAAGGTGCTGAACCAGCTGCTGTGCGGCGTGCATCTCGCCGCGGCGGGCGAGGCGCTGGCGCTGGCGCGGCGCCAGGGACTGCCGCTCGACCTGACGCTGGAGATCCTGTCCAGCGGCGCGGCCGGATCGTGGATGCTGGCCGACCGCGGCCCGCGCATGATCGCAGGCGCGTTCGACCACGTCACGTCGGCGGTCGACATCTTCGTCAAGGACCTGTCGCTGGTGCTCGACGCGACGCGCGAGTCGCGCTTCCCGGCCGCGCTCGCGCACGCCGCCTACCTCGCGTTCATCGAGACCTCGGCACGCGGACTCGGCGCGCTGGACGACTCCGCCATCACGACCCATTACGACCGCCCGGGCGACCGCGATTGAGCCGCCCCGCGTGGTTCACATGGTGATCCACTATCTGCGAAAGACATCGACCCGGATCGACCCCTGACCGCCGGCCACGTTCAGAATCGATGGCAAAGAACAGACGAGACCGAGCGCGCACGCATCCCTTGTTCACATGCTGAACTGTGCGGCGCTGCTCGTCGAGACACTCCGAGCGACCGATTTCCAAGGAACCCACATGCAGACGCCTCACATCATCGGATGGGGTCACACCCCGTTCGGCAAGCTCGACGCGATCGACCTCGAACAGCTGTTCCGCGACGCCGCGATGCCCGCGCTGGCGCTCGCCGGCCTGGAACCCCACGACCTCGACGGCGTCTTCATCGGCACCTTCAACGGCGGCTTCGTCCCGCAGGACTTCGGCGCGGCGATTGCAGGCGTCGCCATGCCCGAGCTGCGCTTCACGCCGTCGGTGCGGATGGAGAACGCCTGCGCGACCGGGTCGGCGGCGATCTGGGCCGCGCTCGACGCGCTCGAGAGCGGCCGCATGAAGCGCGTGCTGGTCGTCGGCTACGAGAAGATGAACACACTGCCGACCCAGCAGATCGGCGAGGTGCTGCTCAAGTGCTCGTACGTGAAGGAGGAAGGCGACACGCCGGGCGGATTCGCCGGCGTGTTCGGGAAGATCGCGTCGGGCTACTTCGAACGCTTCGGCGACCAGTCGGACGCGCTCGCGGCCATATCCGCGAAGAATCACCGCAACGGCGTCAACAATCCGGTCGCGCACATGAAGCGCGATCTGGGGTTCGACTTCTGCCGCAACCCGTCCGACAAGAACCCGTTCGTCGCCGGTCCGCTGAAGCGCTCGGACTGCTCGCTGGTGAGCGACGGCGCCGCGGCGCTGGTGCTGTCGACCGAGCCGTCCGGCAACGCGCAGGTGCCGGCGATCCGCTGGCGCTCGCGCACGCAGGTCAACGACTTCCTGCCGCTGTCGCGCCGCGATCCGACCCGCTTCGAAGGCGCGACCCGCGCTTGGGCGCAGGGCCTCGCGACGTCGCAGTCGTCGCTCGGCGACCTGCAGTTCGTCGAGACCCACGACTGCTTCACGATCGCCGAGCTGCTCGAATACGAGGCGATGGGCCTCGCGCCGCACGGCCAGGGCGCGCGCGTGATCCTCGACGGCGTCAGCACGATGGAAGGCACGCTGCCGATCAACCCGTCGGGCGGCCTCAAGTCGCGCGGCCATCCGATCGGCGCGACCGGCGTGTCGCAGCACGTGATGGCGGCGATGCAGCTGTCCGGCACCGCCGGCGACATGCAGGTGGCCCACGCGCGGCGCGGCGCCGTCTTCAACATGGGCGGCGCGGCGGTCGCGAACTACCTGAGCATCCTCGAGGCGGCCTGACCGCATGCACGCCGCGCAAGTCATGAACCTGGGCCAGCTGCTGACGCAGACGGCCCGGCTCCACCCCGACCTGCCCGGCGTGATCCAGGGCGAGCGGCGCTGGTCGTGGCGCGAGATCGACGCGCGCGTCGATGCGATGGTCGTCGCGCTGCGCGCGCTCGGCGTCCGCGCGGGCGACCGGATCCTCGTCCAGTCGCGCAACAACCTGCAGCTCTTCGAGAGCTGCTGGGTCGCGTTCCGGCTCGGCTGCGTCTGGGTGCCGACCAACTTCCGCCTCACGCCGCCCGAGGTGGCCTACCTGGGTGCATCGAGTCACGCACGCGTGATGATCTACGAGTCGGTCTTCGTCGATCACGTCGACGCGGTCGCGGCCGCATCGGACACGCTCGACCTGGTCGTCGCGATCGGCGCGGCGCGCCCGGGCGAGCAGGACTACGAGTCGCTGGTCGCGCGTCACCTCGGCGAAACCGCCGACGAGGCGACGGTCGGCCACGACGATCCGCTGTGGTTCTTCTACACCTCGGGCACCACCGGCAAGCCGAAGGCCGGGGTCCTCACGCACGGCCAGATGGCCTTCGTCGTCACCAACCATCTGGCCGACCTGATCCCGGCCACGACCCATCAGGACCGCTCGATCGCGGTCGCGCCGCTGTCGCACGGCGCCGGCATCCACGCGCTGCTCAACGTCGCGCGCGGCGCGGCGACGGTGCTGCTGCCGAGCGAGCGCCTGGACCCTGCCGTGTTCTGGGCGCTGGTCGAGGAGCACCGCGTGAGCAACCTCTTCACGGTGCCGACGATCGTCAAGATCCTCGTCGAGGACCCGTCCGTCGACCGCTACGATCACTCGTCGCTGCGCTACGTGATCTACGCCGGCGCGCCGATGTACCGCGCCGACCAGAAGCGCGCGCTGCAGAAGCTCGGCAAGGTGCTCGTGCAGTACTTCGGGCTGGGCGAGGTGACCGGCAACATCACCGTGCTGCCGCCCGCCATGCACTCGGCCGACGACGCCGATCCGGACGCCAACATCGGCTCGTGCGGCAGGCCGCGGCTCGGGATGGAGGTCGCGATCCTCGACGCTCGACTGCAGCGCGTCGCCACCGGCGAGGTCGGCGAGATCTGCTGTCGGGGCCCCGCCGTGTTCGCCGGCTACTACGGCAACCCCGACGCGACCGCCAAGGCGCTCGAGGGCGGCTGGTTCCACACCGGCGACCTCGGGCGCCTGGACGCTCGCGGCCTGCTCTACATCACCGGACGCGAGTCGGACATGTACATCTCGGGCGGCTCGAACGTCTACCCGCGCGAGGTCGAGGAAGTGCTGCTGACCCATCCGTCGATCGCGGAGGTCGCGGTCCTCGGCGTGCCCGACGCCAAGTGGGGCGAGGTCGGCGTCGCGGTCATCGTGTGCCGTGCCGGAGCACGCATCGAGGAAGGCGACGTTCTCGCGCATCTCGAAGGCCGCTGCGCCAAGTACCGCTGGCCGCGCCACATCTTCTTCTGGGACACGCTGCCCAAGTCCGGCTACGGAAAGATCACCAAGAACGAGGTGCGGCGCCTGCTCGCCGAACGCGGAGAGCTGGTCGCGATGGCCTGACCTCCCCGACAAGAACGCAGTACCCGACGAAGATCACCAGGAGACCACGTGACGGATCGGATGAAGGACAAGGTGGCGCTCGTGGTCGGAGCCGGCGCGTCCGGCCCCGGCTGGGGCAACGGCAAGGCCGCCGCGGTGCTGTATGCCCGCGAGGGCGCGCAGGTGTTCGCGGTCGACTTCCGGCTCGATGCGGCCGAGGAAACCGCGGCCATCATCCGCGGCGAAGGCGGCGACGCGACGTCGTTTCGCGCCAACGTCACGAGCAGCGACGACCTCAAGGCGATGGCCACCGCCTGCGTCGAGCGCTACGGCCGCATCGACGTGCTGCACA
>Ga0209512_1003442_pt1 | contig 15012 bp, 9 predicted proteins | sample frozenSSSSmetaG_FD_184142 | JGI IMG/M metagenome (GOLD analysis project Ga0209512, IMG submission 184142) | Glacier valley bacterial and archeal communities from Borup Fiord, Nunavut, Canada, to study Microbial Dark Matter (Phase II) -... | ecosystem: Environmental > Aquatic > Freshwater > Ice >... | reverse complement strand
TCATAATTTGTTAGATTTTAACGAGTTTAAAGACATTGATTGTGTTTGTTGAATCAAAGGTGGGCGGTACAAATCGCCCCACAAAGCAGATTATACCAAAGCCGCTTTTGTCTATACTGACGTCGAAATATGGACTCAACTAAGCTTCTATCAGGCCCGACTGGGTAGTGTTATGCTCCATCACCTAAATTTTAGACCCAGATAATTCCTAAAGCTTTAAAAATCCCTCAATTTATAAACTTATCGTGAACTATGAGATTTTGAGCGGTTAGCACCTACTCTCATTCGCCAGCCATAAGAAATCGGCTACTGATGCCAACCTACGCTACTGGCTTGCGTTCGTAAAATGAATAAGCTGCCAACCCAGCCTGCATATTCACAAATAAGTTGCCAACGGATCAGTGGCGGCTGTGTTCAACAATACAAATCTGCTTGCTTTGCCCAATCAGGGTCTCAATCAAACCGCGCTTTTGCCCATTGCTTTGCTTCCAGCGGCAAACTGGAAGTCGCCATACGCTGACGAGGTGCGGTGGTAAAAAACGCCCGGTCCTGGTCTTCGGCGAAAGCTTATTTCCCTGGTCGAACAGATACCCTTTGTCGCCAAACACCCAGCTAACCAGATCATTCGTCAGGTAAAAAAGTACTTTAGGGGTTAGTATAACATGTACTCCTGTCGGCCATAAGAATATGGATCATTTGGGATAAATTGCTGACTATCAGATGGATTCCGGTGTCGAAAAAATACCCTACCGACGTCTTGCCCCAACTGATAAAGCCTTTCAGGATGGGATGTTGATGGGCGCGTTTAGGATGGCAGACGGCAATGAGTGTGGAGTTAATGCAGTACATCCCTGTGCGCAAACTGCGCCGACAACAGTTGACTAAATAAAGCATACGTGGAATAAGCGTACGCGGAATTAAGGCGACGAAGCGGTCAATGGATCAAGATGGTCATCACCTTGCTGAAGGCAAGTTGGCCGGGACAGCTTTTCTGGTAAGCACCATGGTGGTAGCGTGTTCTGGCAATGGTTGAGCGCTGAGCTTTGCAAAAGTCATCGACATCGCAGTACCTTTCGTCGTGCTACCGTTGTGGTCAGTATATGAGTTCGGGGTTTGCTTGGTTTGCACCCGAAACTACCTATTTTGACTCAAATGCCCTTCAAACACTATTTTAAGAATTTTCTAACTTCATAGTTCACGCTAAACTTATGACACTTTTTGGAGACCGAAACAAATTGAAAAACGTCTTAATCCATGTGGGTGTCTGGCTAATCTATCTTTTCGTAAATAATATCCTGCTAAATTTAGACGGCTCTTTGGGTAAAGTTCTTGAGCGAACCCTGATAACGTACTCATTGGTTATTGTTTTGTTTTACATCAATGCGCACTACGTTGTTGACGTTTTCTTCCATAAAAAACAATACTGGCGATTTGTAGGCGCTACCATATTACTCTTATTTGGATATATGCTGGCCCGCTACGGCGTGTTTTACCGGGTCTTTCCGGGTTTGAATATCAACACGAATTACAAAGAGGTTTCGCTGTTATCCCGTAAGTTTTCGCTTGATTCGGCCTGGATTGCCCTGCAATACATGCTCTTTAGTTATGGGTATTGGTTTGGCTTTAATAAAATCCGGTTGGAGCGCGAACAGCGGGTCATCTCGGAAAGACTATTGGAAGTAGAAAACGAACGTACCAAGGCGGAGCTTATGTTTTTAAAGGCACAATTGAATCCTCATTTTTTATTTAACACATTCAATTTTTTTTACTCGGAAGCGATCAAATACTCTGATAAACTGGCCAGTGCTATCTTGTTACTCACGGAAATGATGCGTACCGTTACCGAAGTAGGTAAGGAGGACATGATTCCTTTGAAAAAAGAAATCGGGTATATCGAAAACTACTTACAAATTCAGCAATTTCGTTTTAGCAATAAGTTGTGTATCGATATAGAGATTGAGGGGGCCGAACATTTGGACTACGTGTTTATTCCCCCTTTGCTTTTTATTTCGGTCGTCGAAAATATCTTCAAATACGGCGATCTGCACGATACCGAGCATCCAGCAGCCATTCAGTACATTATCAGCGAGAATAGTCTTTACTTCTATGCTTATAACCGAAAGAAGAAAGATACTCCCCTTTTGAAGGCAGTACCCGTTCCGAGCGGTGGACTTGGGTTAGCCAATATTCAGCACCAACTGGCAATTATTTTTGGAGAATATCACACATTCACTGTCACCAACGAAGAAGATGATTTTTCGGTTGAAATTGTGCTAAAGAACACTTCAATGGCTCAGCCGACGCGTCTGCCCATGATAAATCCACTACGGGTTTGACAAGTTTCCAAAAAAATCCCTGATTATAGTCCAGACCCAGTGAGTCGAACTAAAAATCAGGGATTTTTTTGGAATGTGGAAATAAAGAGCGTATTAGTTGATTCGCTTACTTTCCTCAGTCGAGCCGGCATCCCGTCGGCGGGCCGCTTTTACCTGATTGTTACCAAAATTGTAGGTGAAATTAATCCGTAACTGACGGGTTTCAGCGCCCCCGCTGGCAATCATGTATAATCCGCCAAACTGACTGACCCCGCGCCACTGCTGGCTATAAAACGGGTCGGTAAGCGTGATGGCCAGCGTTCCCTGGTCCTTCAGCACCTTGTGCGACGCTCCAATGGTTGACCCCCAGTACCGGCGGTTGAGAAAAGTACCGCCCCAGATTGAGGGCGAGGTATAGTAAGCCGACACCTCAAGACTCCATTTGTTGGGTAAACTAATCGAATGCTGACTGTACAGATTTAACACATTTGCATTCAGGTTAATAGTTCGGCCCGGCCCAAAATCAGCCCGGTTGTTAGAATGGTAGGCCGTCAGACTGGCATAAACGTTCCACCACTTGGCAATGCTGAATGGATAACCTACCGCGAGCGATACCACGTCCTGACGCGACAGATTACGGGTTGTGATAAAATTGCGATTACCCTCGGTCGTATCGGTGATACTCGTGAAAAAATCCGTTGTCCGGCTGAAGCCTAACGTCGTTGTCAGTTTGTACTTATAGACATGTGATATCTCCAGCGAACTGGTGTACTGAGGCAGCAAAAAAGCATTGCCTTTCTGGTAAGTCAGTTCATCTATTTTGGACTCGAAGGGATTCAGGTCCTGGTAGCTTGGCCGGTCAATCCGGCGGCTGAACGCTACCGAGTAACTGTTGTTGGCATTGGCATTATAGGTCACCCCCGCGCTCGGGAACAGATTTACGTAATTTCGTTCTACGTTGCCATCTGCCTGATTGTTTATACTGGATAGCAGGCCGTGTGAGTAGGTCTGCTCTACCCGTAAACCTGCCTGCCACTGAATCTTCTTCACCTGCTGCTCGAAGGAAGCATAGCCCGCCGATACCCGTTCCGTGTACGTAAACTCATTGGTACGATCGGTGTTCAAAACATCCTGCGTACTGCTCACATCGAAAAAATTAAAGTTGTTACCTGTCGTGACTGACGATAGTTTGAAGCCCGTGCTCAGTTTACCCTTCCAGAGAGGTTGCTGATAGTCGGCCTTCAGGGTATAAAGGTTAATGTTGGTCAGTGTCCGCATCCGGTAATTGCGTTCCTGCAAAATCGTTTGCTCGGTAGGGTCGCGGTATTGATTGGGCTGGTAGTTATTGCCCGTGGCGTTGTAACGACCGTAATCGGCGTCAACGTTCAACGTGCGCCCGGTGGTATCGGCGTATTGATAATTCAGATTGGCATTGATATTACCCCGGCTGGCAATATTTTGATTATTAGCAATCAGGACGGATGTATTGGGCCGTCCTATCACCCCGATGGGTGTACGACCCTCGCTTTGCGAGTCACTATTGCGGTTGTTGGTATTGACCAGTATGCCCAGCGTACTTTTTGTGCCGATAAAGAAGTCGGCCCCCGCCTTCAGGTTATGCGCCGATGACCAAGTGGTAATCTCCGACTTCTGATCGTAGTACATTCCTGCCTGTTGGCGGTAAAAGTTAATATAGGACCAGTCTCGGGCCAGTCGGTTGCTGTAGTTGATAAAAAAGTTGGCCCCCTTCGTCCGGTGGTTGAGCGACAATGCCCCATTTTGTTTAGGGTAAAAACGGCCCTGTGCCAGCCCTACCGTAACGCTGCCGTTCGTGCCGAAATTCTTGTTTTTTCTCAGTCGAATGTTGATGATCCCCGCATTACCCGAAGCATCGTAGCGGGCCGATGGATGTGAGATAATCTCAATGGCTTCTATGTCCGATGCCAGCACCGTCTTCAGATAAGTTGCCAGGTCGCCCTGAGTGAGGGGCGAGAGCTTGCCATCAATGTAGACCCGCGCTCCATTTTTACCCTGTAGTACGATGTTATCGCTCGGGTCGACAAGCACACCCGGTGCTTTCTGGAGTAACTCCAGGGCTGAACTCCCGGCAGCCGTAATGCTGGCATCCACATTAAGGACGGTTTTGTCGGGGGTAATTTCCAGCAGTGGTTTACGGCCACTGACTTTCACTTCGTTAAGCTGATTGGTCAGTTCGGCTAGCTCAATGGTCGTCATACTCACCAACTGACTGTCGGCAAGAGCGAGAATGTCCGAATAGTGCTGAAGGTAGCCCACGCCGGTAACGCTAACCCGGTAACTGCCAGCGGGTAAGGCGTCAAAGGTGTAAGTGCCTGAGTCGCTGCTTACCTGCGCTTTAACCAGTGAGGAGTCGGCAGCACTGAGCAGCATGACCGTTGAGAACGGAACGGCCTGGTGACGGACGTCATGTACTACGCCACGAATACTGGCCATTTGGCCAAACGCTTGAGATGTAGCAGCTAATAGGCTGATAAACAGAAGAGTTTTCATTGGATTATGATTGTTGATTGGTTGATTCAAAGCTACGGCCCCGTTTGAAGCCTGAGTATCGGCGAGCCGCCAGCGATCATTGTGGCTCCCGAACGTTGTGCGCACTCCCACGAACATCAGTGCAACCGGGAGAATACATAGCAATGCCCACTATATGATGGTAATTGTGCCTCGTGGGGTAACTAAACCGATGACTGTTTTTTAACACTATCGGACAGATTGATAGTGTTCATTCACTGCACACGGCGTTGGTTGGTTGGTTTCTTTCTTCATAAGCGCTGACTGTTACAAGGTTCGACTACTTTGTTTACTCAAAGATCATCCGTAGTATCCGGCCTATGAAACAGATTATACGAAGCCTGCTATTGTCTATTCCAGTTAGTCGATTCTCGCCGTAGAACGGTAAGTAATACCGGCTTTCTGTTTACCGCAAGTAAGGCGTTAGTCAGCAATGACGAATGCTTCTTGTGGTTACCGGGCGGTTGTCCTGGCTCCGGCTATCGGGGGCTTGCGGTGGGCAAACGAATCATCGGTCAGGCTGTTCAGGAAGGCCATCAAATCGCTCACCTTCTGTTTGGTCAGCTTAAGGGGTTTCAGCTCCTTGTGGCGGTTGCGACTATTATTAACGAGCTTGTTTGGGTCGTTATAAAAATCAATTACTTCCTCAAGCGTGTTTATAGAGCCGTCGTGCATGTAGGGGGCCGTCAGGGCAATGTTACGCAGCGGTGGTGTTTCAAAACTACCCAGATCGGCACTGTCTTTGGTGATGCCAAACCGGCCCTTGTCATTCCGGTCTTTACCGTTGTAGAGTCCGATATTGAAATACTCATCATTGTCGAAATACGGCTCCTTATGGCAAAATACGCAATTAGCATCGTAGATAAACACTTCCATTCCCCGTATAGCCGCCGGGCTGAGGGCATCCATGTTGCCCGCCGAATATCGGTCAAATGGCGAATCGTGTGGAGCCAGCGTCCGCTGGAAATCAGCCAGAGCTTTTGACAGCAATAGCAGGCTCGGCTCGGTTTTGAATACCCGCTGGAAGGCCGCCTGGTAGTACACATCTTCTTTAAGCCGTTTTTCCGCTTCGGGCAGGGCCAGCCCCATTTCTTTGGGGCTGGCAATGGGTCCCAGGGCCTGCTCCTCATACGTCCTGGCGCGTCCATCCCAGAAAAAATGCTTGCTCTTACTTAGGTACATCACCGAGGGCGTATTGCGCTCGGTGATGTTACCATTTACACCGGGGCTTTTGGCCATATTATCGGCAAAGGCAAAGGCTGCTTTGTGGCAGGAAGCACAGCTCTTTGTGCGGTCAACGGAGAGAATGACGTCGTTGAAGAGCACCTCACCCAACTCCCGGCTGTTTTGCGGTTGCCGGGGTTCAGCCGGGACTACGTCCGTATTGCTGACAAATGAAGCCGTTAGCAGAAAACCGACACTGGCAACGGCTAAAACGATGGTACGGGTCCGTTTCATCGTTGGGCTGTTTTAGCGGGTGATGCCGACAATTTAGTGAGGGCTGGTAGGGCCGAACCGGGCGCGATGGACTGATTCCGGCGTTGCGAAAACAGCCACGGCATAAACTCCGGTACGTGCTGCAACTCATTCCAGCAGATATGTCCAATACCTTTGAACTCGGTATACCGAGGCTTACCTCCGCCGTTTTTCAGCATTGCCACCGTCATGCGGGCATACATAACCGGTATCCATTCGTCGTCAGAACCATGAAACGCCCAGATTGGCAGGTTTTTGATGCCATCGATGTCATGCTTTCGAGCCTTCGCGTCAAACTCGTTAAAGCGTTTATACCCCGAAATGGGCACAGCAGCCGCGAACGTTTTCGGGTATCGGATAATGGCTTCCCAGGTAGCCCAGGCTCCGCTCGAAATGCCAATCAGGTAGCGCCGGTCAGTGTCGATGCTGTAGTAGGTTTCCAGCCGTTTCATCACCGAAAAAACAGCCGTCATCATCTTGGTGCTTTTGGCTTCCTCGCTACCCAGAAATGACATATTGTTCCGGTTAAGCTGAGGCATCAGCACAAAACACGGGTGTTCCTGCCGGTTCTTTTCAGTGGAGAAATACCAGATGAAATTGCGAAGCTGCTCGTGGTTATCCGTACCCCGTTCGCCCATACCATGCAGGTACATCACAATCGGGTACTTTTTAGTTGGGTCATAGTTGATGGGTTTCATCATCCGGTAAGGTAATGTGTCGCCTTTGGCCGACACAAACTGCCCGGCATACGTCAGACTGTCTGAATTGTCATAAATCGCCTTGTAGTCGGTCCAGGTAGCCACTCGTCCGTCCAGAATACTACTTTCGTAGACCGGCTCCGTCATCGTGGTTTCGTTACCCGTTTCGTTAACTCCGTTACCTTCCACCACTATGGGATTATTACCTTCCAGCACGTTTACATGGTTGTTGGTCAGCTCAATACTACTCACGGGGTGGGGCTGCGTCGTGATGTGAGTACGAGGATACAGGGTCATCGTGATGCCCGCTGGGGCGTTACCCGTTGCCCGAACGCGGATGCCGGGGTGGTCGGTATAGTCGAATACGGCCCGCGCCCCGTCAAACGAGTGGCCATCGTCCGTTGTGAAGCCATACTGTGGGTAATTGTCGTCGGGTTTGTCGTTCAGGCGGCAATTTGACACCAGACAGTTAGCCGCAACATCGATCTCTACACTGGCCACTTCTTTGCTGGGCCACCGTTGCCAGCCGTGCTTGAGGGCACGCTGCTTCTGGGTCGGAATGGTCGGATCAGGCATTACCGCGTTGTTCTGGCGCAGGCTTAACAGTATGATATTCTGCCGACCCAAGCCATCGGTATCCGCCCGAAAGTCGATCACAGCCCGGTCGATGTCCAGATCGATGAGCCCGATGGTTTTGCCCTGCTCCGGTGCCATGCCGATGGTTTTGAAGGCTGTACTGTTCGATTCTTCCTTAAACAGCAGCGTATCGGGGTGGCTGCGTGACATAGTGGCCCGGTACTGTGGAAACTCGAAGCGTGTGGGGGGAGCAAACAACTCATCTTTGGCGTCTTTAACCCCATCAATGGCTTCGCCCCGGAGTACCACCCCATCGAACAGCGCAACCGAACTGGTAAAGGTGTAAGTACCGGCGGGAAAGTACACGACTCCTCCGCCCGTTTCCGATATCTGACGCATGGTCTGGTGAAACACCAGTGAGTCGACCAGGTTATCAGGTCCCAGCAGGCCTTTCACTTTGTTCACCGGCGTAACGTTGGCCCAGGCAAACTGGCTGGTCCACTGCGTGGTTTCGTTCGGCGTCGTTACCGGATTGGTGGTGGGTACTGGCTGCGCCTGAAGTTGGCGGCAGACACTGGTCAGAATAAGCAGCCAGACGTACCGGCTGATTGTAGTCATTGATTTCATGGATTGTTGTGTTTAAGAATGTGAACTGGCCCAAATCGGACCCTTAAAAAGCACATTGGGTAAGTATGGGTGGCTGCGCCATCTGCTGGCTGCTGGCCAGGTGCATGATGTAGTTCTGAGCCAGTTTTACCTCGCTCAGATGCCAGGCCGTAGAATCGAGCAGAGCCAGGTTGGGTAACAGCCTGATGTTCTGAAGCGGAATGCTGAACCCCTTGCCGTCGGCTTTGATAACGGCTTCTTTCTGCGTCCAGAAGTTGTAGAAACAGGTATAGTCGGGTCTTGAGGCCTGAATCTGCTGCCACTCTTCATCGGTCCAGACGGACAGGAAATCGTCGAGGTCGATGGGTTCGACTTTTTCGATGTCGACACCAATACGCTGGTTGTCGCTGATGACGCAGACCACATACTCGCCCGAGTGCGAAATATTAAAGTCAATGTCACTGCTCAGAAACGGCCGTTTGTGGGACGTGTATTGCAGGAGTGTCAGCACCTTTCGGTCGTAGCCTAACGCTACCAATCCATTGTGGAGCAGTAGTTTACCGTACAGGCTGGCCTGCCGGTCCTCCCACCGTTTGTAACGCAGAATCTGCGCGGTCAGCGTAGCGGGCAATTGTGCCAGATATGCGTCCAGCGAAACCTGCGATAACGGGTTACTGATACGAGCATAAAAAAGCTGAGTCATGGAGAGAAATGTTAAAGTACTGTTTGTTCATTCGTGTATTTGCGGGTTTGACTACACGCCGACTTCCTCCAGCAGGAGTGCCTCCACATCGAGGCTGTTGCGCTCGTAGAAAAGTTCTTTTTCGCCAAACAGCCGTTCGGCTACGATGCCTTTGGCGTGGCAGTCGGCAATCAGCCGGTTTGAAGCAATGATCGGGTGCGACTCGTCGGTATAGCGAACGCTGCTGATAAACTCCAGCCAGGGTTCCATACCCATCGCGTAGACGTACATCTCCTTGGGGTTGAAGGTCTCGACCAGCTTTCGGCCACGTTCGTAGTTGGAACCTGCCAGTCGGCGCGACTGATCCTTGTCGCGGGCCAGGTCTTCGGTCAGTAGTGGTCCATACAGCCAGGTCATTGGGGCCCCGTCGCATTCCATCCCGAGCAGCACCACATCGGCATCGCCGGTCAGTTTCTGCACGTATTCGTAGAGCCGGTTTTCGACGTTGCAGGAGTCGGCCACAAACATGATTTTGAAATCACCGACCCGGGCGTGGTAACAGAGTTTGGTCTTGATGTTTAGGTCGCAGTGCTCACCCACAAACGGTACGCCGATGATTTCGCAGTCGCTGAACCGTAGTGTTTCCAGTTCGTCGATCTCCCTGACGTTGCCAAAGCCAATGTTGTTGAACATCAATTTTAGGTTGGGGTCCTGAAGCGAGCCGTTGGTGGAGCGCGGTACGATGATGTTCTTTACCCGGTGCCGTAGCGGCAGCAGCGTCTCGAACAAGACGTGGTCCTGGTGATTATGCGTGATCAGGATGTAGTCGATGGTATCGGGCAGGTCCAGGTCGGAAAACCGGTCTACTTCGGAGGCATAGCCATAGTAGCTCACCAGCGGATCGACCAGAATGCTGATGTCGCGGGTTTCGATCAGGATACAGGCGTGGCCAAAATACCGCATTCTGACCTTATCGCCGTCGTACTTTTTATACGCAGGCAGCGGCTTTTCAGTGAAGAACGTATCGAAAACGGCTTCCTGGGCCGGTGTGAGTGTCACCAGCGATTTGATGTAGCTCAGCGGCTGTGGTGTACGTTTCATGCGCGACACCTCGTCGATAAACGTGTGATCGAACGGAATATCCAGGTGAACGACGCCCTCCGTCTCCAGCCGTGGTGTACTCAGCACAAATGGCCGCTCATCGTTTTCGGTCACCCACATGGCAATACTCTGCGAACCGCGGTCGTAATAGGGGCTGTTGTAGAGCAGGGGTTCAAAAAAGCGGTACGAGGCATTGTTGTTCAGGTCATACACCAGTTCGACGTAGCCCTTCAGCATATCGGGTATCTGCTCGTAAAGCGGTTCCAGCGAGTAGCCTTTGCCGTGTTGTTTTAGAAGCTGGTCCAGTTGTTTGAGGGCGTCCGCAAACTCGATCAGCTCCCGGCGGTCATCCATCGTCTGCTGATACAGTTCCTTTACCTCGCCCATCCGGTCGACGGGAATGTCCATAAACGGCCCGCCGAGCATCTTGGGATTCCGAACCGCAGCCGCGTGGATCTGGGGAGCCTGAATATAGGATTTCATGATTTTCAGGTGCCGTCCGGTGATATTCATGGCGGCTGTAGCGGGCGAAATCAGGTGCGCCCAGGCATACCATTTGTCCACGAGGGGTTCGATAACGACATTTGGTTTCATGTAAACGAGTGTCTCTTCCATGATTGTCTGCGTTGAAAAGGTTAGCACGCGTACGCGTACGATTCGGTTTGTTGATACATTTTACGACCGATCAGCCGCATGATTTCACTGGATTGCTTCAGGATAAAAAAGTGTTTGCCCGGCAGTTGATGCACCATTACGGGCGCGTCGGTTTCGCGTTCCCATGCCCAGGCTTCTTCATCGGTAATTTTTTCTTCCGACCCAACAATGACGTCGATGGGTATCGAAAACGGATAACTGGATTGATGCACGTAGTTTTCGATGGCTTCAAAGTCGGCTCGCAGCACGGGTACAAATAAATTCATCAGGTCATCGTCATTAAGCACTTCGTCGGGGCTTCCGTCCAGCTCCCGCACCTTCTCGATAAAGGCCGGACGGGGCAGTTGTGAGCGTTTCACCTCACTCTCCCGTTCTATTGAGGGACCACCCCGGCCGGTCATAAACAGGTGTACCGGGGGTATATAGCCCTTTTCAATCAACCGTTGGGTAAGCCGGAAACTTAGCAGCGTACCCATGCTGTGGCCGTAGAATGCATACTGGCCCGTTAGTTTGCCAACTACCTGCCGATACAGGTCGTCGACCATTGCGTCGATATTACGCAGTAGACTTTCGCGGATGCGTCGACCCCGACCGGGAAGTTCCAGCGGCACCAGGTCCACAAAGTCGGGTTTGTAGGGGGCAAATGCCTGATAGGAGTAGCTGCTGCCCCCCGCGAAGGGGAAACAGAAAAGCGTGATTTTGCTCATATATTGGGGGAGTTAAGCGGTGATAAGTTCGGGTGAGTGATCGGCAACGACCCGACCGAAGTCGAACTTCAGTAGCCGGTCAGCGCAGTGGAAATAGGCATCGTCGTGCGAAATGGCAATGATCGTCTTGCCCGCCTGTTTCAGAATCGGCAGTAACTCCTGGTAGAAGTAGGCCCGGAACTCAGGGTCCTGCTCAGCGGCCCATTCGTCGAGTACCAGAATGGGCCGCTCTTCCATCAGGGCGTAGATTAATGCCAGCCGCTTCTGCTGCCCTTTTGAGAGTTTGTTGCTCATTAACTCTTTGGTTGTCAGCATTGACACTACATCTTCCATATGCAACCACCGGATGTAGGTCTGTAGTCGTTCGTTATCGGGCGACAGCGAGAAGCCATCGTAGTTTTCGCTGAACAGGTAGGGATTCGTGAATACGACCGAGACCATATTGGCTGCTGCGGCCAGATGCAGTGGATCATTATCGAGCAGGATTATGCCATGATCGGGTTTTATCAGCCCAATCAGCAGGTTGACGAACGTACTCTTACCGCTGCCGTTGCCACCCGTTACGAAGGTGATATCGCCCTGCCGGATCGACAGGTTGATTGGCCCTACACTGAACGTCCGCTGCGATGATTCGTCGGTGTACTGATAGTCGACGTTCCGAAAACGAACTACATCGAACATCGGGGCTGACGTTGGGCCATCGCCATATTCGGCGGTGTTAATCTGATGCGGCTGGTTGAGGTCGGCCGAAAAGGCCTGAATCCGGCCGATGCCGATTTTAGCATTGTTATAGAAGGGCAATACGCCTACCAGAATGGCCACCGGCCGCATCAGGTACAGAATCGTGACGACAAAGGCCCCCGTCTGACCCGCCGTCAGCCCAATCAGGTAAGGCAGGCCAAACATAATCAGGCCCATTACCACATACCAGCTATACGTACCAATCAGTTCGTTGTCGGTGTAGCGATTGGCCGTGCCGATGTTGAGCTGGCGACTATCGGTCAAGGTGGCCCGGAGATACTGCCCGTAGAGGTTTTCGTTGCGCCGGTGGTTCATTTTCAACTCCCTAAACCCACCCAGCAGGTCGTGCAGGTAGCGGTAGTAGTTGTCCTGAAGGCCGCGCAGGGCGAACAAATCCCGCTCGATGCGCTGGTTCCGAATCAGGTAAACGATCAGCAGCGCGATCATAACCCCTACCACCACAGTGGCGTTGGCCGCCGAACTGACGAACAGGAAACCCAGACCGCACACGATGATAATGGCCGAGTTGAGGGCTTCGATCAGCAGTTCGGGCGTGCGGGCCAGCAACCGAATATCGCCAATGATCGTATACACCTTTTCCGTACCCAGCTTTTCGAAAGCCTCGAACGACGCCTGCTTGATCTTTTGCAGGATCATGGTCTCGTACTCGAACAAAATGTCGTTGGTGAGCCGTACCGTGAAGAACCGAAAAAGCCGGTTGCTGAAAAACGACGCCAGGAGCATGGCCGCAAACGCCGGGCCCTCCCACCCGTCAACATATGGGACGGGTTTCTGAGCGATGGTCTGGTTAATGAAGACCAGAATGCCACTGTAAACGAAGCTGTTGACGATGCCGAGGGCAATAAGCGACCCGTAGAAGAGCGTCGATTTGCTCTTCAAAACAGTAGTGAAGTTCATGTTGCAGGAGATGATAAGGTGTACAGAAAAGAATCAAAAAATTGCGTTTACGCTACTACTTGGGGGGCCAGGTTAGCTATCGGCAGGATGTCAGCCACATAGCTTCCGGGGGCGGTTCCCATCCGGCCAAGAATAGTCAGATATGCCTGGATAACCCGTTCGATACTGGCCGGGCTGAAGACCTCGTTGCGGTAATCGCAGGTCAGCATCAGGCAGTTTTTGTATTCGTTGAACGTGAAATTAATGTCGAACGTAGGGCTTCCTGCCGGGTGGTGAGTGGCCACAAATCCGTCGTCCATAAAGTACTCCTCGCCATTCAGCAGGTGCATAAACACCGACCCGATGGCGTCCAGCGACGCATCACTGTCCTGCAACACCCGCTCAAACGGATAGTAGCGGTGTTCATGGGCTTCGGCGTTGTTGGCGTTGGCCTGCTGCACCACCTCCCGCACGGTAGCAAAGGCATCTACGGGATTGTGCAGCAGCAGCGTATCCAGAAACCAGCCCACCAGCGCGTCGAAATCCTGATGGCCCCGCAAACTGACCGGCGTACCGATCAGCACATCTTTGCGGCCCGTAAACGAATGCACCAGTAGCGCCATACTGGCCGATAACACACTGAACAGGCTGGCGTTGGTTTCCTGCGCCAGGTGTTTGAGCGGGGTCAGTACCGACTCAGGAATGATTGTCTGGTACGATAACCCGCGCAGTGGCCGGACTGAGAAAACCGATCCGTGTACCTGTTCCCGCTGGTTAGCATCCAATGCTTTGAAATAGCGCTCCAGTTCCGCGTCAATGTAGCGGGCGTAGGAATGTTCGCGTTGCAGACTCTCGTCAGACAGTACGTGCGACAGGTCGCGCCCCCACTCGACGGAGGCCAGTTTTTGCCGCCAGTAAGCCTGCGATTTGCTCTCGGTATCGGAAAGAAGCTGATTCCGGTGCCAGGCCGAAAAGTCTTTGTACTGGCGTGAGAGCGGTTTCAGCGGGTTAGTTTCCGACTGGTAGAACGCATCATAAAGCTGCGTAAACTCGTCCTGTATTGTTTTCAGCGACCAGGCATCCGAAATGACGTGGTCGATGATGAAGGCGACCCGGTAATCGTGATCCGTCAGCCGGTACAACTGAATGGCGAACAGCGGGCCGGTCTCATAATCGAAGGGTTCGTCGATGCGCTGTTTCGTCAACTCCCGCACCGTAGTAAAGACATCGTCGGCCTGACGGACATCAATATACGTCGGCTCAAAATCGAAGCCCGCGGCATCGGCAATGCGTTGAACGAACCGGTTGCCCTGCCAGACAAACTGGCTCCGCAGACTTTCGTGCCGGTCGATTAATACCGCGATGCTGTCGGTAAAGGCGTCCAGATTTAGGTTCAGAATAGTCGACTGCGCCTGCATGTTGAAGGCTACCCGTTCCAGTGCGTAACGGTATTTGGTCAGCCAGACCAGTTGACCGGGTGACACTTCGTATTCGTCCTGATGATCCAGCGTTGGCAGTAACGTCGCTGCTGTTTCGTGGTGGCTGAACGTGGCGGCCAACTGCGCGATGGTAGGATAAAGAAATACCATTTTCAGGGGCAGGTCGATCTGCCAGGTTTCCCGAATGCGTGAAATCAACCGGACCGCCTTGAGTGAATGGCCACCGATACGGAAGAAATTATCGTGGCGACCGATGCCGGTCAACCCCAGTTCGGCCTCCCAGATATCCCTGAGTTGCGTTTCGATGGTGCCGACTACGGCTTCCGATGCTTCGCCAACCGTTACCGTTACGCGCTCGCTCAGGTTACGCCGATCAATTTTACCGTTGGGTGTCAGCGGGAATTCGGCCAGACACACAAAGGCGTCGGGCACCATCCACGAGGGCAGCTTCGAGCCCAGATACCCGGCCAGATGCTCGACTTCGCCGTGCACACCTTCGTAATAAGCCACCAGCCGCTGGCTTTCGTCACCACCCTGCACCACCAAAATAGCCTGTTTGACCCCGGCATGGGC
>Ga0209512_1003435_pt1 | contig 15033 bp, 9 predicted proteins | sample frozenSSSSmetaG_FD_184142 | JGI IMG/M metagenome (GOLD analysis project Ga0209512, IMG submission 184142) | Glacier valley bacterial and archeal communities from Borup Fiord, Nunavut, Canada, to study Microbial Dark Matter (Phase II) -... | ecosystem: Environmental > Aquatic > Freshwater > Ice >... | reverse complement strand
GGGGGTAAACCTGGCCCGATTGGAATAGAAACCCCGCAATGGTCTATGATTACCTTTACATCTGGATATTTTTCCAGGTAGGGTATTAGGAGGTTGGTTTTGTTAGGCAGTAACACAAAGATAGGAACCTGATATTTTTGGGCTGCCGCGAAAATAGGTTCGTCCGCGCCTTGGCTGAAGCTGATAAAACCTTCTTTAGTCCAGGGTACAATTCGGAGGGCCTTGCGTCCGGGCATAGTTTTAACACTTGCTATCTGGTTCTCAAGGTCAGGGTCATTCCGGTCAAAACGTACCAGGTAGACGAAACGGTCAGGATAGCGCAGGGCGGCCTCCTCCGCCAAAGGAAAGACGTGACGAAAGGCTCCGTCCGGCAGTTCGTAGCCTGGTAGAATCCGAGCCTTCTCATCAAATCTCCAATATTCGTCGTAGAGAACTGCTTTCACGCCTACCGCATCCATTGCAGCCAGACCACCCTCAAGCCCAAGCAAATTAAAATGTACCTGTGCGTCTACAATATCCATTGAGCCCTCTATTATCTTATCTATTCATTTGTGATTGTTTGAATGGGTCATTCAAGTTGTGGGAGATTAGCGGGCAGTAATTCAAAGTCTGCCACAGGTAATATTGTTCCAACTTTTCTTATAATACCCGAATTACCGCCTAGCTCGCAACCAAGATAGATTTTACTGCGAGAGTCATTTACCCCAAAAACAGAACACTCAAAATAAATTACTCCTCTAGCATAAGAGTGTGAAGGCGAACCAGCTTTCATTTCAAAATGAGCCTTTTTTGTTCAGTCATGGTATAATTATGTAATTATTTTAAGATTTAGTTTACTAGAATTATGTGTATGTTCTCCTATTAAAACTGAATTACTTGGACGGTTGCTTTTGAAATTGCTGGAAAGGATTTGTTTCAATGTCGCAATTAAGAATTTCCGATAAACCTGTTCGTAATAAGGTATTTATTAGCTATAGCCATCAAGACAAAACTTGGTTTGATAAAGTTATGACTCATTTGAAACCTTTAGTTCGTGGCGGTCAACTTGATATTTGGGAAGATACTCAAATAAAAGCAGGTCAGGATTGGCAGGCTAAAATTAATCAAGCTTTGGAGGTAACTAAAGTGGGTTTATTAATAATTAGCCCTAATTTTTTTGCCTCAGATTATATCATTTCGCATGAGCTCCCAATTTTATTAGATGCAGCTAAGAAGGAAGGAGCTGTTATTTTGTCGTTGATTGTCAGTGCAAGTCTTTTTCAAGACACACCTGAGCTTTATAAGTATCAGGCACTTAACTCTCCATCCAAGCCACTGGACAAAATGAATAAGAGCAATCAAAACTCTGAACTGGTAAAAGTTACGCAAACCATTAAACATATTTTAGACTCCTAATTTTAGGTATTACCATGACAAACCAAGTATTCTCTCCAGATTTGGCTTCTCAACTTATTAATGTTTTTATTCTTTATCATCATGATTCTCAGGATGATCTCAATAAAATTAAAGGTTTTTTAAAGCCGGCAGAGGAGACTTTGGGGATTAGATTATGGGATTATACCCACATAAAAGCTGGTATGCTTTGGGAAGAAGAAAAACAAAAAACTTTTTCCTCTGCTGATTTAATATTATTACTCATTAACGATAAATTTCTAATAGATTCGAGCCTTATGAATTTAGTCGATGAGGCTATGAAGAGGAATGTTGTGCAGAAAGTGTTTTTGCTTACGGAGTGTAACTATGGATTTACTTCCATAAAGGGACTTCATAGACTTAATCCTGATGAAACTTTTGACGCGATTAAAGCACTAAATCAAAACAGGCAATTGAAGACTCTAACATATCAGCTTGGGGAAATAGCACAAGATATACGGGATAGGAATGAAGTAGACCGACGTGAGAAAGAACGACTTGACCGATTAAGAACTGCGGAACCACCAAAACAAACAACAAGACAAGAATCTGAACAAGAAACTCGTAATATAGTAAGACGGGAGTCAAATCAACAGTCGGGAGTATTTAATTCAACTTTTATCATAGGGATAGGTATAGTTATTGTTATTGCGATAGTTTTCGCATTAGCTTTTTCAGTTGGTGGGGGAATTAGACAACCTGCAATTGTACCCACAATAACAAATCCATCAACTACAACAACTTTACCCCCTGGTTCTTCCGCATCGGCTACTGAAAAACTGGAAGACCCGAAAGGCGTTGTTTCAGTCGAATGGTTGTCGGATGCTAAAAGTGTAATTTATGCTTCTGGTGATGGTAAGACCTCAATGGTTTCAACCACAGTAGGTAGTCCAAAAGTAATCACTGAGGCAAAAGGACAAACAAATGGCATCAATGTTTTAGCGGTGTCCCCTGATAAAAAGGTATTTGCTATAGGGGGAAGCGATGGATTGGTCAAAATTTTTCAAGAAGATGGTAAAGTCATTACAACGACTTCTTCCATTGGTGGCGGTGTTCACTCCCTTGCTTGGTCGCCAAATAATACATTAGCAGTCGGTTCAAAAGATGGAAATATCTATTTGTTAAAGGCAGATGGGAGTCCGCTTTCTACAATAATGACACAACACAATGGTTCAGTTGTTTCTTTGGCTTGGTCGCCTGATGGTAGTAAATTGGCTTCTGGCTCGTTAGATAGCTCCTTGAAAATTTGGCAGTCTCCTAACTATGATGCTGCAATTCAAACAATTGAATTTCCTCCAAGTGGAGGGGGTGGACTTGATTATCGGGTTAGTGATATTGTATGGTCAACAAAAACCTCAACTTTAGCCGCAAGTTCCTGGAATGGAAATGTAGTTTTGTGGAACAAGGTGGGTGATAGAACTTTCCTGAAATTAGAGAATTATGGTAAGGCTAATAAAGTAGCTTGGTCGCCTGATGGGACAAAACTAGCAGTAGCCTACGAAAAGAAAGTAATTGGTTTGTGGGAGATTGATGCCCAGCAATTAAAAATATTAAAAGAATTTCCCCCACTAGCTGACAAACATACCAAAGATGTCTATGCCATAGCATGGTCGCCTAATGGGAAAATATTAACTTCTGGTTCTTGGGATAGTAATATATGTTTTTGGAGTGCTACTGGTGATTATCTTAAAACTCTGACAGGTCATACAAATCGAATTTATACCCTGAAATGGACAACCTCAAACAACGAAAATATTCTCGTTTCTGGCTCAGAAGATAACAAAGTGTTATTTTGGGACGAAAACGGCATTGTTAAAGGAGACAGGGCTACCGCTAATTGAAGTAGCCCCGCTCTAATATAGGTTACGATAAAACCTTTAGCTGGCTAAGGAGTTCTTCCGCCAGGGCTTCGGGTTTTTTACAGAAGCAAAAGCGGATTTGCTCGCGGCCCTTTTTCTGATGGCTTAGGGACTTTTATGATAAATGCCGGAATATTTGGGGCAAGTTGGCACAAAATGTCAACGGAGTATATAATTGGTTCGGACATTGCTCGCTTTCCCTCTCATAACATTTATTTGGTAAACAAATTAAGTTAATTCGTGAGCCTGCCAACAATTTTAAAAGTGCAAGGGTTGTGTTATAACCAAGAGAGTTACTAACTGTTGAATCTGGTAAATCAAGAGCAAACCGAAAAAATCACCGAGTCCCGTTTCCAAACTCTTAACCCGAAAGTCGTATTGCATTGGGTTTGGCCGACAGTTGCGCTGGGGGCCGTGTTAATTATTTTAACCTTTTTACTGACACAAGGTTTAGCCTCCTATCACTCCGGGTCGGGTGTAGTAAATACTGACCCCAATTTGCAGGGGGTTTACGGACAAGAGAAAAACGAGCGGTTTGCTTATCGCTGGACTCGCCCTGAGTGGAAACTATTCCTGGCTGCCGCGCCCATCCGCAAATACCAGTTACGGTTTTCTGGCCTTAGCATCGAGCCGCACCCGGTAGAGGTGCGCGATGGTAATAACAAATTACTTTTTAGTTTTACCCCCACTGGCGATTTACAAAATTATCAATTTGATATTCCAGCTTCGGCTTTATCTTCTGACGGATTGGTTCTCAACTTCAAAACTACCAGCTATAATGCCCCTGAAGGGCGCAAGTTGGGTATTTTGCTAACGGAAATTGAGCTAATTAGCCAGGAAGGAATTGGACTACCTGGACAAGCCCTTATTCGCAATACTTTGGGTTTGGGAATTGGTTTAAGTTGGCTCTTCACCGGAATAACGGTAGCAGTTTGGGGCTGGCGCAAACGCCCCCTCTGGCCTTATGCTATCGGGTTGCTGGGTGGCGTGTCAGGCTGTCTGTTTACCACTACTAACCCTAGCGAGGCAGTTCGGCTTCTGCCCCTGCCTGTTTCTTACCTATGGGAGGGGCTGGGAATAGTTTACACTTTTATAGGGCTGGCCTTGCTACTCAGGGCTGTGAGCAAATTTCTACCCTTTCTCCAATTTCGAGACGATCAGCAAACTATAAATGTCCTACCGAAGCCGGATATAGCCAAATCTAAAAATCATTGGTACATTTTGGCAGCAATCGCCCTGCTGGGATTTGTGGGTCGCCTGGTAAATCCCTTTGCCCTTCCCATTTTCATTGATGAAAGCTATCACACCCGCACAGGGGCTTATGTTTTGGATGGCACTGGCCCGTTTACCCTAGCACCAGCCGGAGAAGTATTCTATGGCTGGATTCTAGCGATTGTCTTCAACTTCATTGGTCTGGATAATTTGCTGTTATGGGGGCGTTGGTTAAGTGCTACAACTGGTCTGGTAACAATTCTGGTCAGTTATAAAATCGGTGAACGCCTTTTTTCAGCCAGAGCAGGGCTACTGGCGGCTGGTTTGTGGGCGATCCTACCCTATTCCTTCTGGCACGAGCGGATGGCACTGGTTGACCCAATGGCGGCAATGTTCACCGGTTTAAGTATCTATTTTTCCTTATGCCTGTTAGCGGCCTCAAAACCAAGCAAAATACTACTATTCAGCTTCCTGACAGGTGTAATGCTTTATGCTGGCCTGCTTACCAAATTGCTGGGGTTGTTAGTGTTGCCTATCCCTGGTCTGATATTGATTTTTATATATTCACCGCGCCGCTGGGCCAATTACCTGCCACGAAGCGGTCTAATTTATGCCTCTTTCTGGCTTTGCACTATTTTTACTGTGAGTCAATATCAGGGCAATTGGGACAGCGTTCACCTTACTACCTATGTCGCTGGGCCAATTACCTGCCACGAAGCGGTCTAATTTATGCCTCTTTCTGGCTTTGCACTATTTTTACTGTGAGTCAATATCAGGGCAATTGGGACAGCGTTCACCTTACTACCTACGTCGCTGGCCCAACCTTTAAGGATGTTTTAGCTAACCTATCAGAGTTCGGGCAGTGGTTCTATGCCTATGTAACCCCGCCGCTCCTGGTTGTTTGTCTATTGGGGATTGGCTGGTTGTTTTATCGGAAATGGCGAATCGCTGCTCCGCTGGTATTGATTGCCGTAATTGCCCTTGTGCCGCTCTTTCTAGTGGCCCGGATTTTCTTCCCCCGTTATATGCTCTACCTATTGCTTCCCCTGGTATTGGCTGCTGCCGGGGGTCTGGATTTGATTCTAAACAAACTGAGGCAACACCGAAAAGTTAGCTGGGGCTATATTGGGTTGGTGATAGTGTCGCTACCAGCCCTCTGGTTTAATTATCTGATAGTCACAGACCCCCTTAGTACCCCCCTTCCTCAAATTGACAAGATTCAGTATCAACAGGGTATGGCGGCGGGCAAAGGGGCTTATGAGGCCAGAGATTTTTTGATCAAAGAGCAAGCCACCCGTCAGCGTACTTTGGTGGTGTTGGAGTCTGCTGGTTTTAATGAATTTCTTCCAGCACTCTTATATGGACGTAAAGGTTTCGAGCTTATATATTACAGTGAGATTAACGCCAAAGAAGCGCAACGAGCCCTCGATAGCAGAAACAAAACCGATGTTTATGTAATTTACGTTTCGCCTAATCCCAATCCTATTCAAGACTTTAGCGCGGTTTATCCCAATCTAAAATTAAAACAGGTGCTAAGTGTCCCACGCCCGACTGATACGATGTATATTTTCCAGGTGGAGTGACCTACTGTGGAAAGACGGAGTGCCCGATACACCTAATAATCAATGGTCATCAATTTTTGATTGTTGAGGCAGACTCCAGGAACACTAAAGGCTGACGAATAGTTTTGAACAGGACAGGTTAGCTGGCAATAATTAAACTGATTTGTGTAATAGTGACTTTAGTCGCTTCTTTAACCTAATTGAACTCAACGACTAAAATCACTACTAGCAACGAACGTCCTAAGATAAAACCTTTAGGTGGCTGAGAAGTTCTTCCGCCAGGGCTATGGTTTCGGGCTTTTTGCAGAAACAGAAGCGGATTTTTTGACTACCGTTTTCAGGATGATAATAAAAGCTGCTGCCCGGCACTGTCGCCACCCCAATCTCATCAATCAGATAGCGGGCGAAAGTCACATCATCCTTGAAACCAAAGCGGCGGATGTCGGTCATAATATAGTATGCCCCAGCAGGTTTGAAAACTCCAAAGCCCGCCCTTTCCAGCATCTCAACCATGCGGTCACGCTTGCCCAGATAATTACTCTGCAAGTTGACATAATATTCATCAGGGAAGGCCAGAGCCGCCGCCGCTCCTTCCTGTAGAGGGGCTGCCGCGCCCACCGTCAGGAAGTCGTGAACCTTGCGAATGGCATTAGTAATTTCGGGCGGGGCAATCAGCCAGCCAACCCGCCAACCCGTCGCGCTATAGGTTTTGGAGAGGCCACTAATCGTGATGGTGCGCTCGTACATACCCGGCAGGTTCGCTAAATGTATATGCTCACCCTCGTAAACCATATGCTCATAAATCTCGTCAGTAATGGCGACCACATCCCACTTCTGGCAGAGTTCGGCAATAAACTGCAACTCCTGCCGAGTAAAAACCTTACCAGTGGGGTTGTTGGGGGTATTGATGATAATGACGCGGGTTTTGTTATTAAAGGCCGCCGCCAGTTCATCAGGGTCAAAGTGCCAATCGGGTTCATGGAGCGTTACAAAGCGGGGTATTGCGCCCGAAAGAATCGCGTCCGGGCCATAGTTTTCGTAAAAAGGCTCAAAGGTGATAACCTCATCGCCGGGGTCAACAATTGCCAGCATCGCCGCCATCATAGACTCGGTTGCGCCACAGGCTACCGTAATCTCGCGTTCGGGGTCAAGCTGCATCCCGGAAAAGTGGGCGTATTTGGCGGCAATCGCGTTCCGCAGGGATTTTGCTCCCCAGGTAATGGCGTATTGGTTTACATCGTTTTGAATAGCGCGACAGGCGGCATCCTTCATATCGGCGGGGGCGGCAAAATCGGGAAATCCTTGCGCCAGATTTACTCCTGGTTTATCGCCGCGTGCCAGAAACACCCGCGTCATCTCCCGAATGACCGATTCTCTAAAGAGGGTGGACTTGTGTGAGGTGCGTATCGGCACAGTTAACTCCTTTTTAGCGGTCAGCCATCAGTTATCAGCTAATTTCAAAAAAGCTGACGGCTGATGGCTGATGGCTCTAACTTACTTCTTGGGCGTAATTTTGTCGTACTTGATCGAAGCGCGGCTTAGAATTGCATCTGGCAGGGTAACACCCATTAGCGAGGCCGCTTCCAGGTTAACCACCAGACCGAATTCTTTATCTTGCTCAATATCAACTTTGTTAGCGGCTTCGCCATTTAGAATCCGTGAAGCCAGCCGGGCCGAAGACACCCCGTTATTAAAGTAGTCAATCCCGTAGGCAACCGTTGCACCACGTGGAGCGGAGGATGGGTCGTTAGAAATAATTGGCTTTTTGCTGGCAATCGCGACCTGCACCAGAGACTCCAAAGAGTCTACTACCGAAACGTCAGTGGTGCTAAGGAAAACATCTACCTTATCGGCGATAGACTCTGCGCCTTGCTTCACATCGGCAGATTTGGTAATACCCGCCTCAACAATTTCCAGGCCAATTTTGGGAGCTTCTTCCTTAGCGGTGTCGGTGGTAACTTTGCTATTTGCTTCCGAAGTAGTCCAGACTAACCCAACCTTCTTGGCGTTTGGGACAACCTGTTTAATAATGCCAAGAGCCTCTTTGACGGGCGGGAAAGCCTGAATACCAGTGACAGCCCCATGGTCGGTGGGGGATTTCAGCACGTCCTTCAGGGCAGCATAGGGGTTGGTGACAGAGTTAAAAATAATCGGGCCGTTAGGGTTGGTATTGTACATATTTATCAGGGCTTGCGTCCCAACCGCTACAATCAGGTCAACCTTGTCATCGCGGAACTTATCACCAATAGTCTTGAGGCTGGGAAGGTCGTTCTGAGCGTTGCCAAGTGAGTAGGTAATATTCTTGCCTTCCACAAAGCCACAGTCAGTCATCCCCTTCTTGAAACCTTTGATAGCATTATCCAGCGCGGGGATAGTAGCCTGTACCGCAATCCCAACCTTGAAGGATTTGCCACCAGTGGCGGCGGCTGAAGCAGCGGTGCAAGCCGAAATCACATTACCGCCTGCCGCGCCTGTTGTTACCGGGCCCGTCGCCGTAGTGGGGCTAGCTGCCGCTGTGGTAGCTACAGCAGTGGTGGGTTTTGCGGCTGCGGTTGTGGTGGTAGCAGAAGCCGTAGTCGCGGCAACAGTGGGAGCAACCGATGTGGTAGTGGGGGCGGGCGCGGAAGTAGCGGTGGAGTCACCACAGGCCGCCAATAACCCTACCAGCAACATACTTAACACCGCAATCAGCGAAAATTTGGATAGATGCGTCTTGTACATCTTTTTTTGCATTTCCTCCTCCTTCCAAAAGCTATCAGCCGTCAGCTAACAGCAATCAGCTAAATCTAAAATCGAATATCTAAAATCGGGGGATAATTGTAGGAGGATGCTCCGCCATCCGATGATTTTCGCAGGATAGAACCTGCTCCTACATATTCTGGCTCTTGAATCCTATTAACTCGGCACTTTCTAGCGACAACCTTTTAACTGAGTAATAATTCGTCGTCCACGATGGATTCGTCAACTTTGCCACCTCTGCGGACTTCGCCAAATTTGTTAACAAGGTCGGTAACGGTCAGTCCGGCGCGTTCTTCGCCACGGAAGTCCAGAATAATTTGCCCCTGATGCATCATCAGGGTACGGCTGCCCATTGCTAAGGCTTGCTGCATGTTATGAGTGACCATCATGGTAGTCAACTGATGCTCATGGACGAGTTTTTTGGTAATCTGGATAATCTGCTCCGCCGTCGCCGGGTCAAGGGCGGCGGTATGCTCATCTAATAACAAAACTCGTGGCTTGGTCAGGGTTGCCATGAGTAGGGTCAATGATTGGCGTTGCCCGCCCGACAACAGACTAACTTTAGCGTTTGGGCGATTTTCCAGACCGAGGCCAAGTTGGGCCAATTCTTCCCGGAACATCGCCCGGTCTTTTTTATTAACGCCACTGCCAAGTCCGCGCCTTTGCCCACGCAGCATGGCGATTGCCAGATTTTGCTCAATGGTCATGGCTCCCGCCGTGCCCCGCAAGGGGTCCTGGAAAACCCGTCCTATCAGTTTAGCGCGTTGGTGTTCCGGCCACTTTGTAACTTCTGTATTGGCAATGGTTATCTTGCCCTGCTCTGGTGGGAAAACCCCAGCAACGGTATTGAGCATGGTGGATTTTCCCGCTCCGTTGCTACCAATTATCGTGACAAATTCACCCGGTTCGAGAGTCAGGTCAATTCCACGCAAGGCTTTGACCTCGTTCACATCGCCCGGATTAAAAGTTTTGTGGATAGTGGTTAGTTCAATCATCTAATTATCGCGCCTCAAAGCCCTTAGCCCCAGATTACGCCGCAAACTTGGTACTGCCATTGCAATAAATATCAAAAAGGCCAGGGCTATCTGGATGTCGCCCGGTTCGAGTCTTAATACTGGTTCTTTCTCGATAGTCCAGTTAAGCAAAATTATCGGCAAATAATATAACGCGCTGCTAATCAACGCTCCCACAAAACTTGCCAGAATTATGCCCACAAAACTAATCCAGGCGGGTGTAGCCGGGTTCAGAGTCAGATAGGCCAAATAGCTAAAACCTGCGATAGTTAACGTGGTTACAAACAGCCGATAAACCCCGCCTTGCGTCAAATCCAGATTAAAGACCCCGGCATAAATAAAGCGGTAGACTAACGCCCCCACCACCGCCCCACATAACGAAAACAAGACGGTGCGGGGTGGAATAAAAGTTTCGCCGATAATTACCGCCGCCACCCCCGTCACAATAATGCCCTGCCCGGCAGTAACCACCGCCGTGCGCTGATACTGCGCCACCAGACAACCACACAGCGCAATCAGCCCGTTAGAAATTACCAGTACCAAAATTTTCGAGTTGTTAGTGTTGACCCCTAACGCCCGAATCATATTTTCGTTGTCGCCTGTCGCCCGTAGCGCAAAACCAAGCTGGGTATTCAAAAGCCAGTTTATAAGCAGCACCATCGCCAGGGCTAATAAAGCCAACAGGCCCATTTGCAGGAAATCCCCTTCCAGACGGGGAACGCGGCGGGGGTCGGATTGCCCGGTGAAGGTGGTGGTTATTTGGTCAAAGAGGGTAGAGGGTTGACCACTTAGGTCGGCACTCAGGATACTTGTGCCCATTACCCGCAGATTGATGCTGTAGATTGCCGCAGAAACCAGAATACCCGCCAACAGGCCGTTTATTTTAAAGCGGGTATTCAAAATCCCGGTGACATAGCCCGCCAAAGCCCCACACAAAACCGCGATAATGGTAGCGACCCAGGGATTGCCAAAAATTGTGTCACCTTGCTTGCGGATAAGGGCAATCGCCACGCAACCACCGAGGGCATAACTACCTTCGATAGTCAGGTCGGGGAAATTCAGAATACGGAAGGTCAGATAAACCCCAATCGCTACCCCTACGAACCCAAAACCAAAGCTGAAAGCTCCGCGCCAGATGCCTACATCCGTCTGGAAGGTCAGGAAAGCCGCTATCGCCAGAGCCGCAATTCTTAAAGACCAGGCCGAAAGCTGGCTTAGTTCGGGGCGGCCTAAAGGGAGTTTGGGGGATGCTTTAAGGGTGGGAGGTAGGGTAGGTTTAGAAACCTCAGTTCCAGGATTAGCGCGTTCGGCTTTCAAAACAATTAGCCCTTCCCTTGCCAATAATTTTCATAGCAATTATTTTTTACAGTTTTACCAATCCCGGTTTTGAAGCTCAACCAAAAACCTGTCAGGAGTTAATACATTGGAGACGAAATCAGCGAGAATCACACTGGCTCGATAATCTCAGCCATTATAGCCTAAAGCTAAAATACTTTACAATATGAAGCACGATGTAATTAAGCACTCAGGTTCAAAACAAACGCAACTATTGGCTTATTGGTATAATAGCCTGAAAAGTTGACCAATGGAAATATAAAAAAATCTGGCCCGTCCGCCTGATAAGGAATAAAACTATGGCTACGCCCCTTGAAAAGCAACCTACCCTTAGCTGTCAGCATATTTTTAACAACCCTGATACCGCCCACTATTGCAGCTATATTCAGGTTCCGGGGCTGTTAGCCACTTTTTACCCCGGCGCGACTACCGTTGACGAGCTTTTGTTATGTTCTGGTCTGTATGCTTATACCCTTTGGTGGAATTTGCAGGAGTCGGAGTTGCAGGTTTTGCTGGCGATGGCGGGGGCGGGTCAGGCTTTTAGCCCCGAACAGTGTTACGATGCGATCAAGCGGGCCAGTCGGTGTGTTGAGGTTGACCGGATTATGCTGCAACAGGGGGTTATTTTGCGCTCCGAGTTGCTACGCCACAGGCCCGATATTCACTTTCGCTTTGCTTCGGCTAATACCAGTCAGCTTGAAAAATTTCATCAGGTATCCTGGCTGACCCGCCAACTTGAGCAACAGGTGGGCAGTTTCCGGCTGGCTTCCCAGGCTAACCCCGATGTGATTTCTCAAGAGCGGATGCTTGACTCGCTCAAAGACCTGATTCTGACCCACCGCGACAGTTTTAACACCATTCAGCGCGATTTTACCGACCTGCTGTGGGCCGTTCACGAGCAGCCCGCCCCTAAAGTGGTCAATTTTGAGGAGGTTGTGCCCGCCACCAAAATTCTATCCTTTAGTCAGCAGACTATGGCTAAACATCATCCTCAAACCCTGCTTGAACCGCAACATGCCAACGACGAGTTAACTTTTATTATGGCTCACCAGGCTTTTGAGGTCTGGTTTCCTTCAGTGATTAACTCGATTCAGGAGGCCACCCGTATGCTGGAAGACCGTCCTGCCCGCATCTGGGGGGCGGAAGGGTTGGCTCGGCGGATTGCTGATATTTTCAGCCTCTTTGGGCGGATGATTCATATCCCTCAAACTATGACGGCGGCGGACTATATTGCCTTTCGAGACCAGCTTCAGGCCGGAAGTGGGGTGGAAAGTTATCAGTTTCGGGCGATTGAAATCAGTGCCGGGTTGCGCGACCTCCGCTATCAGCACAATATCGAGAAGATGCAGCTTTTCACGCCCGACCTGTATCTGTTATGGGATGCCCCGAACCTGAATAGCACTTTGATGGAAGTCTTGGTAGAGCGGGGAATTTTCGAGGCGGAGGATAGCCCGGTGGAGATTGCCCAGAAGTTGAGCAAGGTCTTGAAGCCCACCGAGGCCGCTAATCAGAATGTGGATATTATGGCTTTGCTAGAGGCTCTGGTGCGCTTCGAGCAAAACGTTGAGTTATGGCGCACCGACCATATCGCGATGGTGACGCGCATGATTGGGCGCAAAACTGGCACGGGGGCCCAGACCTATAGCAATCTGGCCGAGAACGAGGAGGAGCATTTCGACAGTTTGCCCTACCTCTATAACACTCTCAAATACAAAAAGATTTTCCCGGCTCTGTGGGATGCCCGCGACTATCTGCACGGGCACTAACGCCCCCATTAATTTATAAATGTTTATCAATGCGCGCAAAATATAATCTACTCTCAGTTCCTAATTTCGCTCATTACTCAGGCCTTTTTTCGCTATCATCTTCGCAAACTCTCAGTTTTATAATCTTGAAATTTTTTAAGGAATATGGTAGCATGATTAATACTTTCTAACAAACCCTTCTAATTTTAGGCCTAATAATTCTACGATGCTAAATAAAACCCTTAATTTTTGGGAAGTTATTTTTGGTTTGGGTAGCAATGAATGTTAAAATTAGCATAGTAGAAAATATAAGATAGAGATTCACTTAACCTTGAAAAATAATTTGGCAGAAGGATAATTATAATGGAAGAGAGTAATTCTAAAAATACTCAAAACTCTAACAAAGTAGAAAGCATAGTAGAAAAGCTAAAAAAGGCGGTTCCATATTTTGCTATGTTAGGGATTCCAGCGAGTGGTTGCACGGTTTTCTTTGAAGAAGTAAAAAAGAACCCCTGGTTAGCTGTCTTATTAACTGTTATTTATGAAATAATAGTAGCTTTTCTAGCATTTGGAAAAAAGGTGTATGCTCGTGTTTGGAAAGATGAATACGAAGAGAAATTGGTGCAATTAGCAGCAAATTGGACAATAAATTTATTTGATTGGATTTTCAATTATTTCACAAGTTTTGGATACAAAGGGCAATACAATAAACGAATTATTAGAGACAATGCATATTTTGAAGTTCGTGGACTTGGGTTACTTAATACTTTTACTTTTAAATTAGATAAGGTATTTGTCGAATTAAGAATATCTGCATCAAATATTGCAAAACCTTCTTTTAACATAATCGAAAGTAAGAATAATAATTCAGTAAGATCAATTTGGGACTTTATACAAGCTAAAAAGAAAAATAAAGAGAGTGATAATATTGCAATAACAATTATTGGGGCACCCGGTTGTGGCAAGACAACTCTTTTACGACATATTGCAGTTACTTTAGCATCGAATCGTCAAAGGGAAAAAGGATTAAGAGCTTATGTACCCATTTTACTTTCTTTAAAAAACCATATTGATGTCATCGTTGATCAGAAAACCTCAATCAGCCTCGGTAAGTTGATCGAAGATTATTATAATGATGGCATACGATACCCCAATCTTAAAAAATCTAAGAATTGGTTTGAGCGGAAACTGAAGACTGGGAAATGCTTGGTGATGCTGGATGGTTTGGATGAAGTAGCTGATGCAGAACAAAGAAAAAGAGTTTCAAAATGGGTTGATGAGCAATTAGAATATTACAGCAAGTGCCAATTTCTTATTACTTCAAGACCTCAAGGTTATAAAGATGCACCTTTACAAAAAGCAGATGTATTAGAAGTACAACCTCTTAATACCGAACAGGTAAAGAATTTTATCAATAATTGGTATTTAGCCAATGAAATTAAAAGTTCTGGTGATCAGCTAAATGATGAGGTAAGAGAGCGCGCAACTGGTGATGCTATGGATCTTATGCGTCGGTTAAGAAAAGTTCCAGCACTAAGTTCTCTAACTGCTAATCCATTATTATTAACTATGATAGCAATGGTTCATCGTTATCGTGGTGCTCTACCAGGCAGCAGAGTGGAGTTGTATAGTGAAATCTGCGAAGTATTGCTAGGACGATGGCGGCAATCAAAAGGAATACAAGATAGATTAAGAGCAGATCAAAAAAGGACTGTGCTGGAGCCCTTAGCAGCATATATGATGAAGAAAGAGAAGCGAGATGTTTCAACTTCGGAAGCGGTAAAAATAATAAAGGCACCCTTAGAAAAGGTAGGTATACCAGTTATTGAAGCAGCTAAATTACTTTCAGAATTGCAGTCAGGTAGTGGGTTAATCGTTGAACGCGAGCTTGGATTATGGAGCTTTGCACACTTAACATTTCAAGAGTATTTGACAGCTGCTCATTGGTTAAAGCAGAAAACTGAACCTCATTGGGAGGAATTGGTGGGGAATAGTTGGTGGCATGAAACTTTAAGACTCTATGCTGCTCAAGGTGATGCGTCTCAACTAATTGAAGCTTGTTTTTCTAGCGGAAGTATTTCCAGTTTAACTTTGGCCGTCGAATGCCTGGAAGAAGCTAAAGAACTTGACCCCGAATTACGAGATAGAATATATA
>Ga0209512_1003433_pt1 | contig 15038 bp, 11 predicted proteins | sample frozenSSSSmetaG_FD_184142 | JGI IMG/M metagenome (GOLD analysis project Ga0209512, IMG submission 184142) | Glacier valley bacterial and archeal communities from Borup Fiord, Nunavut, Canada, to study Microbial Dark Matter (Phase II) -... | ecosystem: Environmental > Aquatic > Freshwater > Ice >... | reverse complement strand
GATAGGCGATACCGAGGTGCTGTCCAAACCGGCTTGCCGCCTCCACAAACGCCTCTGGAAATCCTCCGAGCCGGCTGCCCAGGAAACATGAAATGCGAAACAACTCGGCGGTCTTCAGATCAATCACCCGGAAGTAATCCTCCCGCGTGATGTTGGTGGTGCCACGACGTAGCGTTTGCACGATCTCGCCCGCACAGACTTTGCGCGTCGAATCCGATACGGCCAGACACACCTCAGTCGTCGGGAACTGGGCCGCGAGGTGAAGCGCGTGGGCAAAAAGCGCATCCCCCAAAAGCACTGCCGCCTCGGGGCCATACTGGCGGGAAGCCGTCTGCCGGCTGCGGCGCAGATCCGCTTCGTCCATGATGTCGTCGTGGACGAGCGTCGCCAGATGGATGAGCTCCACCACGGCCGACACCCGTACAAGATCCGGCAAGGGCACGTCGCCCTTCCAGCCGCTGAGAAACACCAAGGCCGGGCGAATGCGTTTGCCCGAGGTATCAATGCAGTAGTCCGCCATGTCGCGGATCTCCGGCTCGAACGCCGCGAGTTGCTTGCGCAAAAATACGTCCAGCTCGGCCATGTGTGGCTTGAGACGCGCGAAAACCGTGGCGAAATCCTGCGCCGAAGCGCGGTCGGAAGGTCGTGTGGTCATGACAGATATAAACTGATTTCACGCTAGGCATGGACGACCAAATGGCTAATCAATAGTCATTCTATCCGCCAAATGACGCACGATCCCCTGTTCCTCATTCTCATGATCGCCGCCAGTCTTTATATGGTCCATCTATGGCGGTCGGACTATCGTGCGGCACAGGCAGGCCGCGCCGAACCACGAGCCCTGCCTGGCGCCACTCCGGCCTCCCTGGTGGCCTGCGTGATCGCCGCCATCGGCGCACTGATCATTCTCGCCGCTGAAACCATCGGGGAAATCCAGCTCGGACTAAGTGAGCAACAATCCTCGATCACTGTCTTGTTTGGCATCTACACGCTGGTCGCTGCGTTCATTGAAGAACTCATATTCCGAGGCTTTATCGTCATAGAAGGACGCGGCCCCAAGCTGCGCTGGCTCGGCATCGTGGCCGCCTCGGTGCTCTTCGCCTCCCTTCATCCGTTTCTGTGGGAATGGAAGGGCGGCTGGCTCTGGACCGACGGTCGACTTGAACTCACCCTCACGTCCAAAGGCTGGTTCAGCACCATTACGGTGTTCATCAGTTCCCTGTGGTTTTACACCGTGCGCTTCGCGCCCTTCAATCCACGTCATTCACTCCTGCCTTGTTTCACCGCCCATGCCACGAAAAACCTGGGCGTATTCGCCATCAAGGACGTGCAAGGTTTCATCTCGGGTATTTGGTAACAAAAAGCCGCCCGTTGATTAACAACGGACGGCTGTAATAAGAACGAAGCCGCGGAAAGCACAGAGCCCTGCCAAACTAGAATCACTTCTTCGTCGGCGGGGCCGGCTCAGGGGGGAACGGATTGGAATTATCCCGATAACCAGGAATATCCGATGGCTTCAATTGAGCCTCACGGATCACACGCGGATCCAACACATCCGTGACCTTTGCACTCTCTGAACTGACGATTCTTGCCGTGATAAAAATCAGCAGATTGGTGCGCTTGCGCAGGGTATCATCATGCTGGAAAAACTTCCCCAAGAAGGGAATCGAGCCAATGATTGGGAGGCTGTTAACACTCTTGACGGAAGTTTCATTGATCAAACCGCCGATCGCCAGCGTGTTGCCGTCCTTGAGGGAAACCTGGGATTTGGTCTTCCGCGTGTCGATGATCGGAATAGTCGCACTATCGAAGGTCACGTTTGAGGTGGTAGAGCTGATTTCCGGCTCAAGGGTGAGCTTGATAAAGCCCTGAGCGTTGATCTGAGGCGTCACTTTCAGGATCGTGCCGATCGGCTTATATTCGAAACCGCTGATGGCAAATGATCCCGTCTGACTGTTATATGTATAGCTGGGAATAGGATACTCCTGACCGACGTTAATAAACGCCTCGGTATTATTAAGCGTCACCACAGTCGGATTATTAACCAGTTTGCCAGTGCCGTTGATTTGAATCCAATCCAAGGTGGACTTTAATTCTATATTCGAGAGCACCGAGGTCGCGTAGTTCCAGCTACCCTTAGCCTTGGATGCATTTACGTTAGTTGCATCAAGACCGGCCTTGGCGAACCCCACTGCATCGACACCTCCTGAAACGATCCAGTCCAGACCCATGGTCTTGCTGTCCGAAGTGTTCAATTCCACGAACTTGGACTCGATCATCACCTGTTCAGTCGCTTTATCCAACTTTTCAATGATTGGGCGGATTCTGACCATGCGAGAAGGACGCTCCGAGATCACCAAGGCATTACTGCGGGCATCAATAACCAGTTTGCCACCAGCTGCAGAATCAATCAGAGGGAGGATCGATGTTTGAATATCAGCCGCCTTGGCGTAATTGATTATAAAAACTTCGGTTACAACAGGTTCCAACGCCAAGCTATCCTGACTGACGACCTTGATAATGTTGCCGTCCTCGACAAAAGTATAGCCAACGGGAGATAGCACGACTTGGAAAATCTGCCGCCACGTGACATCTCGCAATTTGAGTGATGTGCGGCCCTGCAATGTGTCGGGAATCACGAGGTTGAGCTCGAAAAGATCAGCGACGTTGCGCAGGATTGTGCGGATTTCCTCGTCGGGGAAATCAACCGAGAGCGTATCTTTGCTCTTCGTGACCGAAGATGCGGTCGGCGATGAGCCTACCACAGTCACCGCGTCTGGCGCAGGTGCGGGAGGAGGTGTGGGTGCAACCTTTTCAACGGGAGCAGTCGTAGTGGATGGAGCAGTTGAGGGAGCCTGCTGAGCCAACAAGGAGCCGGTGGCGGCGAGCATGGCCAGCAATAATATACGCGTTCTCATGGCTTGGTTACGGGCTTGGTGACGGATTTGATGGGCCTGGTGATTTCTACTCCATTTAGACGGAGGGTGAAACTGGTGCTTTGGATATCGACGATTTCTAACTCATATGACCTTCCTTCAAAGACAATTGGAAGATGATCGCCTACTTTAAATCTTTTTTGACCAAATAATAAAAGTGACTCGCCTCCAAGTTTCACCGCACCAGTCGGATTGATATTGGGCGCGATTTGAGCCAATTGAAGATTTTCCCCACTTGGCGCCGTCACACCACTGTCAGTAGCTCCCGAAGGGGACGATGGGGCAGACGGCGGCTCAACCGGATTGAAAGGGTCTTTCACCGACGCCTGATCGGCAGGCGTTACGGTTTCCGATTGGGTAGCGAGGAGGTTTTTGGCAAACTTGACCGTCTCCAAACGTTTTGGCGCAAGAGGAATGTCGGCCAGAGGCTCACCCCACGCAGATGTCACGGCGACACCGATCATCAACAGGAAAAAGTTGGATGGTTTCGTCATGGCTTGCCGAGTAAATCAATATTGAGGACGACCAGCATGGTGCCCCCTGTTTCAGAAGCTGTCATTGAGTTGAGACGATAGAAATGCGCCCCATGCTCAAGATTTCTCAAAAAAGTGATTATCTGCGGAAAACTACCCGACACACTCATCGTATAATTGACCGGGATATAAATCGAAGTGCTTCCGGAACCAACTTGGCGCAAATCAATGAATTTGACGCCCGTTTCCGCCTCAATGCGGTAAAAATATTGAAGGTTTTTCGCAAGATCAGACGGATTGATCGCACGCTGACGGACCATGCGATTTGCCTCAGACACCGTCTGTAACTCATCGGGTAATTGGACCGAATTTGTGAGATTGGCGTGGTATCTCTTTCCTTCGCTGGCTTTTTGATCGAGCTCTATTTGCTGCCCTTCACCAAACCCCGACCTCGTGTAAATAGTAACGGCAAGCCCCAAACCGACCACGATACATGCCGCCAAAGTCGGGTTTTTCTTAACGAGGGACACGAGTGCTTTGGTATCCAAACTCATTTTTTCACCCCTTTCTGATCGGACTTCAATTTCAGCAGAATCTCGAAACTGATTCCACTCGTGGTCGGGTTACGGGTGATCCCAGTAAGAGAAATACTCTCAAACTTCCCTGCAAAGGCCGGGTGTTTCCCCAGAACATTCAAATAGGCTGATGCATCACCACTGGCCTCATCGGGGGAACCCGCAATGGCGCCACGCAATGTAATACTCCCCCCGTGATAATCCACCGTGGCCAAAGTGATGCGGGGAGGCAGGCTCTCTCCGAGTTCCAGAAGAAATTCCGATCCAACGATCTTTGAGGCCTGAAACTGCTTCAGCTCCATCAATGTCTTTTCTTCATCTTGGAATTTCTGGAACTGAACCACGGCCTTGTCGCTGCCGGGTTTCTCATTGTTGATCTGCTGCTGCCAGTTGGCCGTCTGTTCACGAAGGGAATGTAGTCCAAGTTCGCTCTGAATCAGGTAAAGGCTCAGTACGATCACTACCAAGATGGCCGCGCCGTTGATGAAAAAGGCCGTGCGGACCACCTTAACGTCAGGCAACAACTCGGCATTGCGAAAGTTCGGATGCCAGGCAGGCATCAACGAGGCCGCAGCTTTCTCGTTGGGTTTTTTAAGAATTGGGAGTATTGTTGCCATATTGGGCCATCAATCCGAAAAGACCTAAACGACGGGCATCTTGGGAGGCAACTGGCAGCGAATCAGCCAGAGTGATCCGCCGTGTCTGCAACCAAGCTGGGACATCCGTTTTTAAAACCGAAACACTCAATTGCGATGCAATCGTTTCCTCAATCCAGCCAAGTTTGGAAGGCAAGACCGTGCAAATAATCTGTCCGATCGACTGTCCCGTCTGAACTTCGTAAAACCCGATAAACGACTGTAATTCTCTGACAAGTTTCTTGATCAAAGCCGGCCCCATACCGGTGAAATCAAACGCATTGGACAAAAATAACTTACGGGCTGATTCCGCATCCTTCAAACCAAGCTCCGTTTGCACCACTGGGATCATCGCCTCAAGCCCCTGGGAAATGGGCCGAGATGCTTCCAAGCCGGCCGAAGTGACAATAAAAGAGTGCGTCGCATCGGCATCGATTTCCAGCATCAACACCGGAGTCTTTACTTGCGCGAAAACAAGATAGTCCACCAGTGCGCCCACCGAAGCCACGGTCCCCAGTTCAAGGCGCTCAGGATAGATGCCACCAGCCAATAATTTTTCCTGAAATCCGTTGATATCCACTATGGGTAAACCGCAAAAAATCGCGTCTTTTTGCGCTGCCTTTACCATGTCGTATTCGCTGCCATCCAGAGGATTAAGCAGCGCCATGGTGAACTTTTCTGGATCGATGCGCAATTGCTGCGCGGCCACTTCATTAAGGTAGGTCGGCTCCTTCAAGCGCTTGGTCTCAAGAGGAATCTTCCTCATCACCCGTTTCGAGGTATAGATAGAACAGTTCGCATGGGTCAGTCCACCGGGATTTTTTTGGGGCTGAAGCGCTCTTAATGTCTCCGCCAGCGCCGCCTCGTCGCCAGGCGGGCATTCGCGGATATCTTCAACGACAAATGGAGCCGTCTCGGACGAAGTCTTCGCGACCAGCACAACGTGATCCCCAAAATCTATGAAGATTTTTTTTGTTTTGGCGGATAAAAACATGAGGTCTTCGACGTGGCCCTGAAGAGGCCGGTGTTATATAAATCGCTGGCGTTTAATAAACGAGTGAATCCAAAGTGCCCCTTTTGCAGGGACGGACAAGCTCCTAGCAGGAAGCATGCAACTCAAGCCTATTTCTCTCAATCAGCTGCCGGAAAAGGTATTCACACTTCTTTGATAGCACAAAAAAACCCGCCTCGCATCGAGACAGGTTTTGACGAAAATCAGCGAAGTTCCTGCATGAACAGGATTACTTCTGCCACGTACGCTTTTTATGGCGGTTGGCCTTCAAGCGCTTTTTGCGCTTGTGCTTGTTCATCTGGAGACGGCGTTTCTTTTTGAGGTTACCCATGTGGAGTCAGGTTTGAATTGAAAGGTTCGTGTAGAAACAGACGGTCAAACAGTCTGCGCCCCCCGCTGTAAAGCTCAATCTGCCCCACCCGCCGCCACCTCGACCGACCCGCACAACGCCGTAAGCACCAGAATGCACCTCACCCGCATCTCCGACACACCGGCTAAACGAGCCGCTGCCTGTCGGTAAATCCCCATCTGGCCCGCATAACGCGTCACCACCTGCGGCGCCTCATCCGCCGTCGTCCGGTCCGTTTTGAAATCGTATACGATCGCCTCGACGACCTTCCCCGACGCGTCGCGCACCAGGACCACGCGGTCAAACACCCCGGTGATCCACTCACCTGCGATGACGATCTCGAACATCCGCTCGCGCCAGACCTCCGCCCCGGGCCGGCGCGCAAACACCTCGGCCAGCCCGTGCGCTTCCATGCATGCGGTCGCCTCCGCGACGACTGGCTCGCCAAGACCCGCCGCTTTCCACGCCGCAAGCAGCTCCGGCGTCACCCCGCCCCACTCCACCGCCGCGAACGCCCGGTGAACCGCCGTGCCGAAATTCGCCGCCCCCGAACTCGCCGCACCAAACAACGCCGCGCCCGTGACCACGCCAGCCTTGGTGCCTGACGGCGTGCGCGCCGGATGCCGCTCCACCGCCACAACCTCCGCCAAGGGCGCAAGCTTCCCCGAACCCGATGCGCCCGCCTCGTCATCGTCCTGGTGCGTGATCGCCTCAAACCACGCCGCATCGCCTTCGGAGAAAACCGCGTCGCACGCCCAAGATCCGATGCGCGCCGCGCCCGCGCAATCGGCGGTGCCAAGCGTCTCGGTCAGCAACCGTGGAAAGTTTTCGGAGGTCGATTTCTCGCCGACCGGCTTGGTGATGAGATACATCGCCCGCTTGGCGCGCGTCGCCGCGACGTAAAACAAACACAATTTCTCGTAAGCCGCGTCGGCCTCCGCCTCCGCCACGTGTGCCGCCAGCACCTTATCATGCTCGTGAAACAGCTTCGGCGGCATATCCAGCACCCAGTCCACCGCGCGCTCCGCCGTGCGTTGCACCGCCAGCCCGTCGCGCCGCCGCGTCGCCAGTGAATTTCCCTCCAGATCGGGCAGCACCACCACGTCGAAACCAAGGCCCTTCGACTTGTGAATCGTCATCACGCGCACCACCGCCGCCGTCTCCGCATCGCGCACCACATGCCGCTCGGCGAATTGCACAAACTCCGCCACATCCCGGCTGCCCGTCTCGTCAAAACGCTGTGCCGCTTCCGTCAACTGCCGCGCGCGCTCCCGGCTGAACGCATCGTCCGCGCCCACCACCGGCTCCAATCGCCGCAGCCACGCCTCCACCGTGCGTGCAAAGCCGTCCTCATTCACCTGCCGCAGCACTTCACGCGTGAGCCCCTCTCCGCTCTCCAGCAAGCCGGCCAGCGGCGTCATGCGCACATGCTCCCACGCAAACCGGTCGCCCGGATGCGCCGCCGCCTGCAACAACGCCAGCACCGCCGTCGTCAGCGGATTATCCATGCACACGTGCAAATCCGACGCCGCCACCGCCGGCAGCCCGCCTTCCCGACGCAGATAATCCGCCAGCCAGGTCGCCGCATCGTTGGACTGCACCAGCACCGCGACCGACAGCCCGCGCTCCAACGGATTGATCTCCGACAACAACCTCAACGTCAGCGCCGCCCGCGCCTCATCGTCGTCGCCGTGCAACCACGCGACGTGTCCGCCGAGCTGCGGTTTCGCGCTCACGTGATCGCGCCACTCGCGTGTCCACCGCTCCGCCGCCACCGCCGGCACGAGCCGCGCCAGCACCGCCGCATTGCCAAACACGCGATTCACCGTCGCAATGATCGCCGGCCCCGAACGCCACGATTTATCGAGCCGATCCTCCTCGATCGTCCCCGGCGCCACCTCGTTGTAGTGGTCGAAAATCTCGCGAAACAGCCGCGGATCGCCCCCGCGCCATGCATAGATCGCCTGCTTCACGTCGCCGACGTAGAACAAACTCCGCCGCCCCTCCGGATCTTGCACAGCCTCGTCGATCAGGTTGCGCAACACGCTCCACTGCCCGTGGCTCGTGTCCTGAAACTCATCGAGCAACCAGTGGTCGTAGCTCGCATCCAACCGCCAATCGACAAACAACCGCCCGTCCTCCGGCGCGCCGCCCGATGACAATCCCGGCGCGCCCGCCTCCGGCATGAGCAACCGCTGGACATCCGCGAACGTGAGTTTGCCCGCCCGCCGCACGAGATCGTGGTAAATGGACTCGTAGCCGCTCAGCACGGTGTGAATGCCCTGCGTCATTTCCAGCCGCCGCGTCAGCTCACCTCGGAACACTTCGCGCACCAGCACCTTCAACGCCGCGCCGATCTCCGCCGGCACCGTCTGCTTTTTGCGCTCGATGATCAGCTCAACAGCTTCCTCGCCCAACACAGCCCAGACTTCCAGCGCCTTCACCAACACGTAATCCATCGGCTTCGCGATGGCCGCCCCCGGCGCCCACACGTCCAACGCCTCCAGAAAATCATCCCAGCGTTTCTGCTGCTTTTCATTCGCACACGCCCCCGCCACCCAGCGACGCAGCCCTTCGGCCGCACCCTTTGTATCGCCCGGTTTCCCCAGCCATGCCGAACCCGCCGGCCAGATGCGACGCGGATTTCCCCACGCCTCGCCGTCGGGCGCATCGAGGAAAACATTCTGATGCTCGTCGATAAACCGGTCGAGCCGCGCCGCCAGGCGTTTCTCCTCCGCGCCAAACGTCGCCCGTTTGAACGCCTCGATGAAATCCACCTGCGCGTCGTCCAACCGGTCGCCCGCCCGCGCGAAGAGCTGACGCAACACCCGCTGACGCTCCAGCTGCACACCGTGCTCCTGCAAAATCTCGAAGTCCCCGCCCAGCCCCAGCTCCAGCGGAAACGCCCGCACCACCTTGGCGAAAAAACTGTCCAGCGTGCCGAGCGCCAACCGGTGCATCGCGCCCACCATCACGCGAAGCATCCGCAAAAAATCCGGCGGCCCGAGCTGCGGCTCGCCGATGTCCGCACCAATGCGCGCCGCCTCTTTCGGATCAAGCGCGGCCCTCGCCAGTTTGTTCAATATCTCGTCAAAAAATTCTCCCGCCGCCTTGCGTGTGAACGTCAGCGCCACGATCCGCTCCGGCGGCGCTCCGCACGCGAGCAATTGCACAAACCGGTTGGTCAGCGCGTAGGTTTTCCCCGAACCCGCCGACGCCAGAATCATTTTATGGCCGAGCTTTTTCATGCGCGCACCTCCGCCGGCCACTCCACGCTCGCCTCGGCTCCCTGCGGGAAAAGCACCGCGAAATCATCGTTGTCGGGCGGCAACTCCGCCGGCGGCCAGAATCGCCGCGCCTGCACGGCTGCCACCACGCCTTCCGCGCAACGCATCGCCGCCGCCTGCACGTCGGCGTCGTAGCCCGTCCAAAGCGACAGTCCGGTCTCACCCACCGCCTTGGGCAGGTTAAAATAACCGCACGCCACCGCATGTCCGTATTCCGCCGCGACCGCCTGAAGATAAAGCGGCAGCTGCAAATCCACCCAGATGGCATCTTCATCGCCCGTCGAGAAACGCGCGAACTCCGGCAACGCATCGACATCTTCAGCTCGCTTCAGGCCGCGCATATGCGCATCGGCGGGATTCACCGATTTATCGGATGTCTTGTAGTCGATCACGCGCACTTCGCCGGTGAGTTCATTGCGATCAATGCGGTCGATTTGCCCGCGCACCGGCATGCCGCCGATCATGATGTCCAGCGACCATTCGGTGCGCTCGATCACCCAGCCTTCGGCGCGCAACTGCGCCTGCACTTCGGCCACCTTCGACAGTCGCTGACGCGCCGATTCCAACTGCACCACGAGCGGCAGCGACGGATAATCCCCGTAGCTGGCGCGCGCCGCCCGATCCAGTTCTTCGAGCAAAAATCCGCGCAACACCGCCGCATCCGTGCAGTCACGCACCGGCGAATCCGGCTTGCCCATCGCCTCCAGCGCCGCGTGACACAGCGTGCCAAAATCCAGCGCGTCGAGCTCCGCCTTGTGCGGATCAACCGCCTGCATCTTCAATCCGCGCTTCAGGTAAAACCGGAACGGACACTTCAAATAATCTCGGAACGACGTGACCGACAGGCTCTCGATTTTTGCATCCGTGCGCGGTTTAAGTTTCCATGCGCGCATCCATGCCGGCGTCGGCCGCGCCGCCTCGGCCGGACTGAACAAAAACGCCACGCGCGCCGGCAGATCGGCGTCCGCGCACTGCAACAACAGCCGCGACGGCCGCAGCGGATCGCCCGCCGCCGAGGTCTTGCCCACCAGCAGATCAAGCCGTCCGCGACCGTCCGCGCGCACCGCCTCCAACGCGTGCAACAGATACGCATCGCGCGCAAAACGCGCCGCGTTGGTCTTCAATCCGAGTCGCTCGCGCAGACCTTCGGGCAGGAACGCATCGCCGACCACTGCATCCGGCACGCGTCCGTCGTTCATGCCGGCGACAATCAGGTGCGGCGCATCGTCCCAGAGCAATTCCAGCCAGCCTTGCAACTCGACCGCGCCCTCGGGTTTTTCGTCGAAGCGCTGGCTGTCGCCAAACGCGCGCAGCGCCAGTTCCCACACGTCCGCCGCCGCAAGCCATGCAAAACGCTTCATGGCCGCTTCCAACTCGGTCAGCACCCCGCCCCAGACCTGCGCCGCCTCGATGGCGCGCAGGTCCTCTGGACGCGCCTGATCAAAGCGTCGCTCCTTGAAAATCTCCGTGAGCACGCCGCGCACGTTTTCGGGAAACACCCCGTCGAACAGCGTGACGCGCAACCGAGCGATTGCGGCCAGCGCCTTCGACAACGCGGCGTGGCGCACCTTGGCACGCGCGACGGCCAGCGTCGGCGGCAGGTGATTCGTGTGCAGATCGTCAAGCGCCGCCAGCAAGGTCGCCGGCGAACCGCCGAGCCACGCCAGCACATCGGGACAACGCAGCAACGCCGCCGCGGACGCAAACGTGGGCTCGCGCGCCACCAACTCCGCCAGCGCCGCGAGCAGCGTGTGCAGCGAGCCGCCGCGCAGCGGACGTCCTTCGGGGTTGAACGCGGGCACACCGGCGCGCGCGAGTCCGTTTTCGAGTGAGGGCAACACTTCGGCATCGGCCACGCCCACGTCGAGTTTTCCACCCGGCGTGCCGTAGCCCAACGCACACGCCACGATGGCGTCGGCCTGCGCGGCCGGATCGGCGCACAGACGCACGCGTTGCACAAAATCCTTCGGCGAAAAAGCCCGTGTCGCCCACGCTTCCGGCACCGGCCGCCCCCATCCATCGAAAAGCGCAACACTCTCGCCGCCAGCGGCAGGCCCTGAAACCAGCACGTCCACGGGCGTCGCTGATTCCGCGTAGGCCGCTAGCACTTTTACCGCCAGCGGCAGCGGATCCGGTGTGCCTGCGACGATGATTCGGTCCACGCCGTCGGCCGGAGCCGGATTGCGGGCAAAGGCGATTTTCACCGCCTGCGGATCGTGCAGCCCCTGCTCGGCGAGCGTAGCCTCACACGCGGCTTCGAGTTCACCGAGCTGACGCCAGCGCGCGAACTCGGGGAAATTTTCACCGGCTCGTGCGGGCACGTCCGCCATGCGCAGGCCGTTTTCGGTGAGCGCGGCTTGCAGGCGGATAAATTCATTCGCGAGACGCATCGCCCACGCAAAATTCCGCTGCGGCGGATCCTTCGGGAAAACCTCGCGCAAGACGTCAAGATTAGCGCCGAGCAGTGTCTGCACCCATGCGAGCAGCAGTTCGGATTTCGTCGCCACGCCGGCGGATGACGCATCCAAGGTCGCGAGTTCGGCAGGCATGACCACGCGGGGTGGAAACACGGCCTGGTTTCGGGTGGCCGCGTGGCCGGCAAGCGCCTCGCGCAGGCGGCGTTCGGATTGCCCGGTGGGCACAACGACCAGCGTGCCGGTGAGATCGAGCGGGCCTTCGCCGGTCCAATCACGCGCGAGCCAAGCCACGACAGAATGAACCAGCGGCTGATTCCAGGGAAGAACGTGAAGGCGTGGTGACGACATCCGAAGGCGACGGACAGCTTCACTGCGAATGCGCCGCGCCTACAAGGACGGATGTTGCCCAACAAAAAGCCCCCGCTGGCACGAGGCCGGCGGGGGCGAAAAAAGTTTGGCGTGAGCCGAACGCTTACTTGGCGAACACGAACTTCGCGACGTGCGACTTGGCGCGGGCGGCGGCGTTCTTATGGACGACACCGGACTTGGTGGCCTTGTCCATGGCGGAGACGTAGGCGGCGGCGGCGACCTTGGTGTCTTCGAGCTTGCCGGCCTTCTCAGCGGTCAGGAGCTTCTTGTGAAGGGTCTTGAGGCGGGTCTTGGTGGACTTGTTGCGGGTGGTGAGACGGGTCGCCTTGCGGGCGGCTTTGATAGCGGATTTCGTGTTGGCCATGGCGGTTTAAAAGTTAAAGCCGGACAGAAACCCAAACCGGCGGCTTCGAGTCAAGGGCAATCGCGGCGCGGCCCAAGGCCGTGGCGAACGCTCAACATCCAACGTTCAACGCCCAATATCCAAGGGTTCCTGAGCATCGATTTGCGCTTACGATGTGCGCCGCCGCCGTCCGCTCAGTCATTGGGCGTTGGATGTTCAGCGTTCGATGTTGGACGTTCAAAGAGATTGGTTTTGGGGCCGGTAAGCCGGATTCTGTGTAGTCCACCTTGCGGTGGTTGATCGTCATTTCTCTCAGGCCCTCTTGCGAAGACCTGCCCTCCGCTGCCCGCTTGCGCGAAACGCGGAAGATGCGGCATACCCGTGGCTAAAGGACGAGCCGCCCAGCCACCTATTTTGCCTTGCACCGGAAGGGGTTTGTCATGCCGCCGTCATTGCTGACGACGCGGTGGGCTCTTACCCCACCTTTTCACCCTTACCTCGCGGTTGCCCGCGCGGCGGTATAGTCTCTGTGACACTGTCCGTCGACGCGCCTTGAAACGCGCCGCCCGCACTTGCCGTGAAGCTCGTGCGGCATCCTGCTCTATGGTGTCCGGACTTTCCTCTCCAAGCTGTATTAGTCTGCAGGCGGCATTACCCGCCCGCGTGGGATCAAAGAACTTGGAGCGACGATCCAGCCCCAAAACCAGCCGAGACCTTAAAGTCGCGGAATCCAGAATGTCCAGTGACCATTGCCCGATTGCCGAAAACTCCTGCGTGACTCCGCGTGAAAACGCGGCACGCCTCACATGTTATTCAACCACACGACGCGTCCGCATTGGTCGCAGGTCGTGAGCTTGGTGGGGTCGCCCTTGCCTCGCAGGGCTGATTCCACCTCGGAAGACACCTTGAGGTGGCAACCGCCGCAGGTGTTGCCCTTTACCGGCACGCAAACGGGCATGTGGCGCGTCGCCAGCCGGTCATAGACCCGCAATGTCGGCTCGCCCACCGGCTCGCGCGCGGTGACAACCTCCGCTTGGGCAACCTTCAGTTCCGCCGCCAGATTTTCTCCGCGCTCGCGCAAGGTGCGGATGCGCGCCTCGTGGCCGGTGATGTTTTGCTTCAACACGACCTCGGCGACGGCGAACTTCTTCTTCGCCTCGTCGATCTGATACATCACCTGCAGCTCCTGCTCTTCCAGCGTGCCGATGGCGGCTTCCGTCGTCTCGATCTCGTGGCCGAGCGCCTGATACTCGTCGTTTTTCTTCACCAACGACTGCTGCGTCTTGTATTTCGCCAGCTTGGTCTCGGTGGAGCCGATCTCGGTTTCGAGCATCTTCTTGTTGGTCTCAAGCTGCTTCACCTCGGTGCGGGCAGCCTCGATGGCGGCTTTTTCGGAGGCGATTTTTTGCTCCGTTGCGGCGATTTCCAAGGGCGTCGCCTTGAGCTGTGCCTCGATTCCCAGTCGTTTGACGTCGCGATCCTGCAGAATGAGCAACTTTTCAAGCAGCGGAGTAAGCATGAACGCCGACACTGCCCCGCCCGCCCCGACCGTCAAATCCGTTTATCCCCTTCGCCTTTCGCCCAGAGCCCCTCGCCTAGATGTAATACATCTCGTCCGCCTTCTTCGCGCCGAACTTCGCCAGCGTGACGCCCTTGCAGGCCTGTTCCAGCGCCGTGCGCACTTCGCGCCACACCTGATCCACGCGACGCCCCGAGTGGCCCTCGCCGGCCGCGTTCAACTCCAACACGTCGCCCTCGATAAGCTTCACGATATCGTAGAGCGTGATGTCTTCCGGCGGACGCGCCAGCGCGTAGCCGCCCTGCTTGCCGCGACGGCTCGTGATGAGGCCTCCGTTGCGCAGTTCACTGAGGATTTGAACGAGGTAATTGGCGGGCACCGCTTCGGCCTCCGCGAGCTGCTCGATATGGGCAAGCTCGTCAGTTCCGTGATACTTCGCCATTTGGGCAAGCACACGACAGGCATAATCGACTTTGACCGAGAGTTTCACGCAGTCGGCACGCTATTTCCGAATCTTGAGTCGGCAACCTAAAATACTCAGACTGCACCCGAAATTTTAATCATTTTTCGCCTAAAATAGGGGTTGTTTCGCCCCTCGTTTTCCGATGAGATTTTCCCTTTCAATTTCTCATCGTTCTTCCCCATCAAATGTCCGACCAATCCGCTCCCGAAAACCTGAATCATAATCCCGCTCTTTCCGAGACCTACGATGCCTCGAAATTGAGCCAGCTCAAGGGTTTGGAAGCCGTGCGCAAGAAGCCCGGCATGTATATCGGCGGCACCGACGAACGCGCGCTTCACCACTGCGTTTCGGAGGTTTTGGACAACTCCGTCGACGAACATCTCGCCGGCCACTGCAAACGCATCGAGGTCACCATCCACGTCGACGGCTCCATTTCCATCCGTGACGACGGCCGCGGCATTCCCGTCGATATCAACAAAGACTCCGGCCTGCCCGGCGTTGAACTCGTCCTCACCACCCTCCACTCCGGCGGCAAATACGGCCAGGGCGGCTACAAATTCTCCGGCGGCACCCACGGCGTCGGCGCCAAGTGCGTCAACGCCGTCTCCGAGTGGTTCGAGGTCGAGGTTTCCCGCGGCGGTCAGGTCCACCACATGCGCT
>Ga0209512_1003432_pt1 | contig 15039 bp, 16 predicted proteins | sample frozenSSSSmetaG_FD_184142 | JGI IMG/M metagenome (GOLD analysis project Ga0209512, IMG submission 184142) | Glacier valley bacterial and archeal communities from Borup Fiord, Nunavut, Canada, to study Microbial Dark Matter (Phase II) -... | ecosystem: Environmental > Aquatic > Freshwater > Ice >... | reverse complement strand
ACAGCGAGGCCCACGGTCCGCGCATGTGGAAGCCCGTCCGCGCGGAGCGTCTGACGTTCGCCGAAACGGTAAAACAAATACAACACCGGGCGGATGCCCGGCGCTCCGCCACAGTCCCCATAGCCGCAGCCAACCGGCGCGCGGGGCTTCACCATGCCCCTCGTCCGATATGACCCCAACTTGACCTCGCGTGATCTTGGCACCGGGTCAGGAGCGGTCTAGGTCTTGGGCTCAATCCTCAGGAGAACTATCCATGGCCGATCTGGCTCAGGTTACCGAACACATCCGCGGCGCCGTGGGCGACGATTCCGGTCTGGGCAAGACCGTCAAGCTGGACCTTGGCGATGTCGGCAAGATCTATATCGACGGCGCGTCCAGCCCCAACACCGTGACCAATGAGGACAAGCCCGCCGACGCCACCGTCTCGATGTCGTGGGACGATTTCATGGCCCTGTCCGACGGCAAGCTGGACCCGATGATGGCCTTCATGCAGGGCAAGCTGAAGATCGCCGGCGACATGATGATCGCCCAGAAGCTTGCGCCGCTGCTGAAGCGCTGATTTCGACCCGCCTTCCGCTTCGGGAGGCGATCAACCGCCACAGGCGGTGAGGGCCGGGCCCCGGCATTGCCGGGGCCGCGGTCGTCGTCGTCCGGAAGGATGAATGCCATGGACTTCAAGCCCAGCGACCGCGCCCAGCATTGGCAGGAGCGGGTCCGCCGCTTCCAGGAGGACCGGGTCCTGCCGCGCCAGGCCGAATACAAGGCCCAGGTGCGCGAGGACGCGTCCCGCCAGCCGTCGGTGATGGAAGAGCTGAAGGCCGAGGCGAAAGCCGCCGGGCTGTGGAACATGTTCCTGCCGGGCGAGCACGGTGCCGGCCTGACCAATCTGGAATATGCGCCCCTGGCCGAACTGATGGGCCGGGCCCTGTGGTCGGCCGAGGTCTATAACTGCGCCGCGCCCGACACCGGCAATATGGAAGTCCTCCATATGTACGGTGACGCCGCCCAGCAGGACCGCTGGCTCAAGCCGCTGATGGCCGGCGAAATCCGCTCGGCCTTCCTGATGACCGAGCCCGAAGTCGCCTCGTCCGACGCCACCAATATCCAGACCCGGATCGAGCGTGACGGCGACCACTATGTGATCAATGGCCGCAAATGGTGGTCGACCAACATGGCTCACCCCAATGTTGCGGTGTCGATCGTCATGGGCAAGACCGATCCGGACGGGCCAAAACACGCCCAGCAGTCACAGATCATCGTCCCGACCGACACCCCAGGCTTCCGCGTCGACCGGATGCTGTCGGTGTTCGGTTATGACGAGGCTCCGATCGGCCATGCCGAGGTGGTGCTGGAGAATGTCCGCGTCCCGGTCGAGAACCTGATCGCCGGCGAAGGCCGCGGTTTCGAAATCGCCCAGGGGCGGCTTGGCCCGGGTCGAATCCACCACTGCATGCGCGTGATCGGGGCCGCCGAAGTGGCCCTCGAACTGATGTGCCAGCGCCTGCTCAGCCGCACCGCCTTCCGCAAGCCCCTGGCCGAGCATTCGGTCTGGGAGCAGCGGATCGGTGAGGCCCGCACCAATATCGAGATGTGCCGCCTGCTGGTGCTCAAGGCCGCGTGGATGATGGACGAGGCCGGAGCCAAGAACGCCAAGTCCGAGATCGCCCAGATCAAGGTCGCAGCCCCGCGCATGGCGCTGCAGGTCATTGACGACGCCATCCAGGCGTTCGGCGGGGCCGGCGTTTCGGCCGACACGCCGCTGGCCGAGACCTATGCCATGGTCCGCACCCTGCGCATCGCCGACGGCCCGGACGAGGTCCACAACCGCACCATCGCCCGGCTGGAATATGCCAAATACGGCGGTCGCGGCGGCTGACAGCCTTCCGGTCGGGTGCGGCGCAGTCCATATGACGCCGCATGACGATGCATAACAGCCGCTCCGGCCGTCACCGCAGTGACCCCGGAGTCACGATGGGCGCGGCCGGGCAAACCGGACTGGAGCCCAAGGGGCCGTCGACGCTTCAGGCGCTGACGGACCTCGTCCGGCTGGTCGGGCGCTCGAACGCGCCGCAACTGCGCCTGCGGCTGATTGCGGCAGTGCTGCTGACCCTGTCCGGCAAGGCGTTGGGCGTTCTGGCCCCGCTGGTGCTCGGGGCCGCCGTCAACGCCCTGGCCAGCGGGCAGGGCACGGTCGCCGCCGTCGGCTGGGGCTTTGGTGGCTTCGCCGTCGGCTGGGCCCTGGTCCGGCTGCTGTCCTCCACCGCGCCCCAACTGGCCGATGTCGTCTTCGCCCCTGTGCGCTCGGCCGCCCAGCGCCGCGCGGCGACCGAGACCTTCGCCCATGCGCTGAGCCTGTCGCTGGACTTCCACCAGACCAAACGCTCGGGTTCGCTGTCACGCACGATGGAGCGGGGCGCGCGTTCGGTCGATTTCCTGCTGCGCATCCTCGCCTTCAACCTGGTCCCGACCGGGGTCGAACTGGTGCTCGCCGCCGGCGTTCTGGGCGCACGCTACGACTGGCGTTTCGGGGCCGTGGCTGTCGTGGTCGTCGCGGTCTACACCGCCTCGACCTTTGCCCTGTCGAACTGGCGGCTTGAACATCGCCGGACCATGAACACCGCCGATACCGAGGCTGCGGGCGTCTCGGTTGATGCCCTGCTGAACTATGAAACGGTCAAGTCATTCGGGGCCGAGGCCCGCTCGGCCGAGGTCTATGACCGGGCGCTGGGCGACTACACCCGCGCCGCCCTGAAGGCCAACAGCTCTCTCGCCCTGCTGAACACCATCCAGGCCGGGATCATGAACCTCGGTCTCGGGGTCATGGCGGTAATGGCCGGGTTCGAGGCCGCCGCCGGCCGCATGGGCCCGGGCGACGTCATGGCCGCCGTGCTGATCATGATTTCGCTGTATGGCCCGCTGAACATCCTCGGCTTCGCCTATCGCGAGGTGCGCCAGTCCTTCATCGACATGGAGGAAATGCTGAAGGTCACGCGGCAGACGCCCCAGGTCGCCGACGCACCCGACGCCGTCGCCCTGCCGAAGGATACGGCCCGGCGCGGCGGCAGTCTCGCCTTCGAGGGCGTCGGATTCCGCCACGATGCCCGGGCCAACGGGCTCGAGGACGTCAGCTTCAGCGCCGCGCCCGGAACCACGACGGCCCTGGTGGGACCGTCGGGTGCCGGCAAGTCGACCATCGTCAAACTGGCGCTGCGGCTACTGGACCCCCAGGAGGGCCGGGTGCTGATCGACGGCCATGACGTGCGCGAGGTGACCCAGGCCTCGCTGCGGACGGCGGTGGCCCTGGTGCCGCAGGACGTGGCCCTGTTCAATGACACCATCCGCGCCAACATCGGCTTCGCCCGTCCGGATGCCGACGAGGCCACGATCTGGGCTGCGGTTGAGGCCGCCGAACTGGCCACCTTCATCCGCGACCTGCCCGAAGGTCTGGACACCCGGGTCGGCGAACGGGGGCTGAAATTGTCGGGCGGTGAACGGCAGCGCGTCGGTATCGCCCGTGCCCTGCTGGCCGATCCCTGTATCCTGATCCTCGACGAGGCCACCAGCGCCCTGGACAGCCGTACCGAGGCGGCGATCCAGAAAACACTGCGCAAGGCGCGGGCGGGTCGTACCACCCTGGTGGTCGCGCACCGTCTGTCGACCATCGCCGACGCCGATCAGATTCTGGTGCTCAAGGCCGGGCGCATCGTCGAACGCGGTGCCCACCACGAACTGGTGGCCCATCTCGGCGGGGAGTATGCGGCCCTGTGGCGTAAACAGACCCGCGGTGCCCGGTCCCGGACCTAGGCCTTCTGCGCCGGTATCCTGCGGCCCTGGACCTGCTGCAGGCTGTCCAGAACCGTCCGGCGCGCCTCGTCGGCACCCTCGGGCAGCCGCATCAGCATCTGCATCGCCCGGGCATGGACCGTGACAATCCGCCAGTCGAACAGTTCCCCGGCCGGGGACGCGTCGACGAGATTGCACAGATTGCTGGCCGCCTCGCACAGTTCATCGAGGCCGAACGGACTGGCGACATCGATGATCCCGTTGCTGCCGCGATAGACCTCGATCAGCCGCTCGAAATTGTCCTCCAGCGACGTCGGTCGTTCGATAGCAAGCAGGGATTTGACCATCTCGGCCACGGCTTCGAGACTGGGGCCCCGGCGTTCCTCGATATTGGCCTGGGCCTGGACGAGCGCCACGCCGACGCTTATGCCACCCGGCTTGTCGATCATGTCCGTCAGCCGGGACTTGCGGCGCTTGTGCGTAATGACGGTCATGACGTGGCGCTGCTGTGGAATTCGTCTTCGGGGATCGCCGCAGTATCGACCCCCTCGGCCTCGGCAGCAGCTTTGCGGATCATCTGGGCGCGCCGCTCCGCGCCCGGCGGAGTCGCGTCACCGAAACGACGGTCAGGTCCGAAATAGTCGCCGACCTCGAGAAACGGGCGCTGGTCCCGTGACACCCAAACGATCCGCTCCAGCAGGGTGACGGCGCTAAAGGGTTTGATGATGACGAAGCTTGCCCCGCAATCCCGCGCCTCGCTGGCTCTGGAGCGACGCAGGTGGGCAGCGGTCATGATGATCGGGGTAAAGGCGTTGGGATCCAACCCGGAACGCCGTAGCCATCGAACCAGCTCAAAGCCGTCTGTACCCGGCATCTCGCAGTCCACCAGCAGGAGGTCGATGGGACTTTCCTTCAGGATACTGATGGCGTCGGCGGCGCTACGACAGGCGTAGCGGGTCCGAATCCCGAACCCGAGCAGGGCTTGGCTGGTCAGGTCCAGGGCAAAGGGCGAATCGTCGACGACCATCGTCACAGCGCTGCTGAGATTGATGATCGAGCTCGACCGGAGCGACGTTGCGAGACCACTCATTGAGCGGGTTACCCTGAAACTGGCGATCTGGAGCGATCACTTTCAGTCTGATCGTTACCCCGCCATTGATAGCGAGAGGGTTAACAACTCAACCAGTCCGGCCGATGGCATAGAACCGATCAGCACGCTGACGACGCAGGGCGTCAGGCGACAGGCCCGACAGGCCGCGCAGCTCCTCGGCCAGAACATCCCCGACGGCGGCGACCGCGGCAGCCGGGTCAGTGTGGGCACCGCCGACGGGCTCGGTGATCAACCGGTCGACGATCTTCAACCCGATCAGGTCGGGGCCAGTGATCTTCATGGCCATGGCGGCGTCCCGGGCCCGGGCCCCGTCGCGCCACAGGATACCGGCGGCCCCTTCGGGGGAAATCACCGAATAGATGGAGTGTTCCAGCATCAGCACCCGACTGGCCCCGGCAATGGCGATGGCCCCACCGGATCCACCTTCACCCGTGATGGTGGCGATCGAGGGTACACCCAGCGTCAGACTGCGCTCGGTCGAACGGGCGATGGCCTCGGCCTGGCCGCGCTCCTCGGCTCCAAGGCCGGGATAGGCCCCTGCGGTGTCGACGAACGTCAGGACCGGCAGGCCGAACTGTTCGGCCATGTCCATCAGGCGCACGGCCTTGCGATAGCCTTCGGGTCGCGCCATGCCGAAATTGTGTTTGAGCCGGGACTCGGTGTCATTGCCCTTTTCGTGGCCCATGATGACCACGGCCTCACCGCGGAAACGGGCCAGACCCCCGAGGATGGCCTGATCGTCACCGAATTGGCGATCGCCGCGCAATTCGACGAAATCGGTGAACAGGCCGTCGATATAGTCGGTCAGGTGCGGACGCTGCGGGTGCCGGGCGACCTGGGTCTTCATCCACGGATCGAGGTTGGCATAGGTCTTGGTGCGCAGCTGCTCGGCCTTGCGGCGCAGGCCCTCGATCTCGGTTTCGAATGAACCCGACGTCGTGGACAGCAGGCTCAGTTCCTCGATCTTGGCCTCCAGATCGGCGATCGGCTTTTCGAACTCGAGGTAGTGGGTGGCCATGAAGGCGTCCGGTACGACAGGCGCGACAGATGCGCCACGGGAAGGCGGCGGAACCTAGTGGGGCAATCGCGCGCGGGCAAGTGAGGCGTCAGTCTTCCCGCGCCAGCGGGTGATTCTGTTGAACGGCCCGGCTGAGCCGGTCAGTTGTGACATGGGTGTAGATCTGGGTCGTGGCAATGTCCGCGTGCCCCAGCAGGGTCTGCACCACGCGCAGGTCGGCTCCGCCCTCCAGCAGATGGGTGGCGAAGGCATGGCGCAGGACGTGGGGGCTGACCCGCGCCGGGTCCAGTCCGGCGGTGACGGCCGCCTGATCCAGCATCTGGGCGAAACGACGGGGCGTCAGATGACCGCTGCCGCCGCATGAAGGGAACAGCCAGACACTGTCGGGCGCGCCCGGTTTTCGGCCCGCGTCGCGCACGGTCAACCAGAGGCGAACGGCCTCGCGGGCGGCGGCGTTCAGCGGGGCCAGCCGCTCCTTGCCGCCCTTGCCACGCACGATCAGGAATGCCGGGTCGCGGCGGACGGCTTCGACCCTGAGATTCAGCAGCTCCGAGACCCGCATGCCCGAGGCGTAGGCCAGCTCGACCAGGGCCACCATTCGCACGCCACCGGCACCGTCCCGGGCCGAGGCCGCCCCGAGCAGACGCCCGATTTCGTCAGCCGACAGGGTGCGGGGCAGGGCGCGGCCCTGTTTGGGCGCGTCCAGACGGCGCGACGGGTCGTCGGCTCGCCAGCCCTCGGCCAAGGCAAAGCGATAGAATTGGCGGATGGACGAGCGCCGCCTCGCGGTCGTGGCCGGAGACAGTCCCCGCGCCCAAAGACCGGCGAACCAGGCCTCGATCGCGGCAGCGTCCGCCTTGAGCAGGCCACCGCCTTCGCCCAGGCTGGCCTCGGCGTCAGCCAGGTCGCGGCCATAGGCCGAAAGCGTGTGCGGCGAAGCATCGCGTTCAACCGCCATCATCTCCAGAAAGGCCTCGACCTGTGAGGTACTCACCGAAAGCCACCGTTTCGGGTATGGCGGTCCCTTGCGGGGCCCGGTCTTGATGTAGAGGGTGAAGCGATCATGTGTGGCTGCCTCCCCGTTCCCGACCGATGTGTGCCTGCGGAGCGCTCCTTATGAGCGATGCTGCGCCGATTCCTGCGTCAGGGCGCACAATAGCGTTGGTCGGACTGATGGGCGTGGGGAAATCTACCGTTGGTCGCCGACTGGCCCGTCGTCTGCATTTGCCTTTTGCCGACGGGGACATTGAGATCGAGGCCGCTGCGGGGATGACGGTTTCCGAAATCTTTGCCCAGTTGGGGGAGCCGGAGTTCCGCGCCGGCGAGGCGCGGGTCATGCGTCGATTGCTGGAAGGCGGGCGCTGCGTACTGGCGACGGGTGGCGGTGCGATTCTGGACCCCGAGACCCGGGCCCTGATGAAGCGTCGGGCGACCACAGTATGGATGCGGGCCGACATCGAGGTGGTGGCCCAGCGGGTGCAACGGCGCGACACCCGCCCCCTCTTGCGCGGACGAAACGCGCTGCAGGCGCTGCAGGATCTGGCAGAGTCGCGCTACCCGATCTACGCCACCGCCGATGTGACCGTGGATGTCGCCGGTGGCGCGCATGCGGACGCTGTCGAAGCCATAGTCCGCAGTCTCAAGGCCTTCTGGGCCCAGGATCAGACAACATGAGTACGACCCTGTCCGTCTCCGGTGCGGGTTTCAGCGCCTACAAGGTCGAAGTTGGGCGGGGCCTGCTTGCCGGCCTGGGGGCACAGGTCGCGTCCCTCACGGGGGGACGTGTCGTGGTTATCAGTGATGAGACCGTGGCCGCGCTTCATGGTCCGGCGGTGCTGGCTTCGCTGGAAACCGCAGGCCTGAAGACGCGCATCCTGACCGTCCCGCCCGGCGAGACGTCGAAGTCCTTTGCCGAGTTGGAGCGGGTCATCGACCGGTTGCTGGCCTATGAGCTAGACCGCAAGGACGTCATCGTCGCCCTGGGCGGCGGTGTGGTCGGCGATCTGGCCGGTCTGGCGGCGGCCCTCTACATGCGCGGTATAGATTTCGTGCAGGTGCCGACCACCCTGCTGGCCCAGGTCGACTCCTCGGTCGGCGGCAAGACAGCGATCGACACGCCCCGCGGCAAGAATCTGGTTGGTGCCTTTCATCAGCCGAGGCGGGTCACCGCCGATATCGATGTGCTCGCCACATTGCCACTGCGTCAGTTGCGGTCGGGCTGGGCCGAGGTGCTGAAGCACGGCCTGATCTGTGACGCGGAATTCTTTGACTGGCTGGCCGGGGAGGGAGCTGTCGGGGCATCCGGTGACCCGGTGGCGCTGGAACGGGCCGTGATCCGGTCGGTTGAAATCAAGAGCGCCATTGTCGGCGAGGATGAGCGTGAGGCCGGAAAGCGGGCCTTGCTGAACCTCGGACACACCTTCGGACACGCCCTGGAGGCCGAACTGGGGTTCGACGAGACGATTCTGACCCACGGCGAGGCTGTCGCGCTCGGGTGCGCGATGGCCTTTCGCTATTCGGCATTGTTGGGTCTGTGCCCCGAGGCCGATGTCCGACGGGCTGTGGCCGGGCTGGCGGCGGCGGGCCTGCCCACCCGGCTGAGTGAGGTCGGCGCGACCGGGGCAGAAGCCCTCGTGCGACGGATGGCCGGAGACAAGAAGGCCGAAGGTGGCCGGCTCACCCTGATCCTGGCGCGCGGAATTGGTCAGGTGTTCGTCGAGCGGGCTGTGGATGCTGTTCAGCTCGTGGAATTTTTACGAACTGAGGGCGCGCGATGATCCTGAAACCGGCTGTGTTGGAGAATGCGTTCGTTCGGCTGGAGCCTTTCGAGCCGATGATCGAGAATGAGGTCCGTGCGGCGCTGGACTGCGATCCGGATGCCTGGGACGGAATGGTGGCCGCCGCCTGCGGGGCGCATTTTGATAACTGGTGGGCAGCCGCGCTGGCCGGGATGTCTACCGGTTCGAGAATCCCGCTGGCAGTACGCCGGATGGAAGACGGTGCCGTCGTCGGCACCACCAGCCTTTATGAGATCCGGCCCGATCACAGGCGTTGCGAGATCGGCTCAACCTTCTATCGGTCGGAGGTGCGCGGCGGCGCTGTTAATCCGGCGTGCAAACGCTTGTTGCTGGACCATGCTTTCTCGGCCGGCGCGGTTCGGGTCGAGATTATCACCGACGCGCTGAACCCAGCCAGCCAGGCGGCGATCCGCAAGCTTGGGGCGAGGGACGAAGGCATTCTGGCGCGTCACAAAATTACCTGGACCGGCCGCGTTCGCGACACAGCCCAGTTCGCCGTTCTGGACACGGACTGGCCGAATGTGCGGCAAAAGCTCGATGACCGGCTGGCGAGTTTCGCGGCCGGCTGAGCGCCCGTCAGTCGATCGCGCGGCATTCGGTCGGAGCCTGACCATCGGCGGTCCAGCGTGCCGTATCGCCCTTGCCGCGCAGTTCCGAGCCACTGGCCCTGTACCATATGCCGTCGGCGGCCCGTTCCTGGTGCAGGTCCACGGCCTCACCCATGGAATTCCGAACGGTCGCCATCATGCGGGGGTTGTCGAAATCAACGGACAGCCGGTCCCCGTTGTCGCAGAGGTAGAGGGCCCGCACGACGCGATTCAGGGCCCGGTCCTGGACCTCGGCACCGGTTCGGCGACGGGGCATCTGCGTCTCGCGGGCACGCGCCTGAATGGCTTCGCCGTCGCTCGGGGCCGCCCGCGACGGCTGGTCGCAAGCTGCCAGGCCAGGGACCATGATCAGCAGTGCGCAGAAGCCCGGCAGGAATTGAGTGCGGATGGGACGTATCCTCTTCGATCTGGGGTTCGCCCGGTGAACGACCAGGCCGTCGGCCTAACGTTCGGCCGTGGTGGCCGTTCCGGCCCGCCGATTTCGGAAGAACTGGCGGAGCAGGTCGCCGCCCTCCGCAGCAAGCACCCCCCCTTCGATACGGGGTCGCCAGTGGCAGGTTGACTGGTCGAAAACCCGGGCTCCGTGGATCACCGCGCCGCCCTTGGGGTCATCGGCCCCCCAGACGACCCGGCCGATTCGGGCGTGGCTGATGGCCCCCGCGCACATGGCGCAGGGCTCAAGCGTCACATAAAGTGTCAGGTCGGTGAGGCGATAGTTCTGGAGCGCTGCTGCGGCTGCCCGAAGCGCCACGATTTCCGCGTGGGCCGTGGGATCATGGGCTCCGATCGGACCATTGGCCCCCACCGCGATCACGGTTCCGGTGGCCTCATCGACCACCACGGCTCCCACGGGCACCTCTCCGGTGTCCGCTGCCGCTTGCGCAAGGTCGAGTGCCATGCGCATGAACCGCTCATCATGGTCCGCCATCCCGACGACAACGACAAGAAGCCCCGCCCCCGTCAAGACGAGCGGCCGCGCAAATCCAATTCCGACCCCTCCACGAGCGGTCCACGGTACTCGGTCGCAAGGCCGAGGATCGTTGACGAGCGGCCCGAACGCCCCGGTGGCAAGGGCGCGTTCGCCAAGGACGGTCCGAGCAAGGACTTCCCTCGCAAGGATGGCCCTCGCAAGGATGGGCCACCGCGCAAGGATGCCGCGCGCAAGGACGGCAAGGATGCCAAAACTCCGGCCGAACCCAAGCGCAGCGAACGGATCGCCAAGGCCATGGCCCGGGCCGGTATCGCCTCGCGCCGCGAGGTCGAACGGCTGATCGGTCTGGGCAAGGTGGCGCTGAACGGCAAGATTCTGGCGACGCCGGCGGTGCTGGTGACGCGCGATGACGTCATCACCGTTGACGGCAAGACCATCGGCTCGGCCCAGGCGACCCGGGTGTGGCGCTATCACAAGCCGGCCGGTCTGGTGACTTCGCACAAGGACCCGGCCGGGCGGCCGACCGTGTTCGACGCCCTGCCGGGCGGACTGCCGCGCGTGATCTCGGTCGGACGGCTGGATCTGAACACCGAAGGCCTGCTGCTGCTGACCAATGACGGCGAGCTGAGCCGGGCGCTGGAACTGCCGACTTCGGCCCTGGTGCGTCAGTACCGGGCCCGGGCGCGCGGTCGGGTGACCCAGGAGGCGCTGGACAAGTTGCAGGAGGGCGTCACCGTCGATGGTGTCCGCTACGGACCGATCGACGCCAAGCTCGAGAAGGCCAAAACGCTGGGCGAGGGCGAACGCGCCGGGGCCAATCTCTGGATCAGTGTCTCGATTACCGAGGGCAAGAATCGTGAAGTCCGCAAGGTGCTGGAGTCGCTGGGTCTGACCGTGAACCGGCTGATCCGTCTGGCCTATGGTCCTTTCCAGCTGGGCACATTGCCGGTCGGTTCGGTCGAGGAGGTCGGTCCTCGCGTGATCCGCGAGATGCTGTCCGAGCATATCCGTCCCGACAGCCTGCCCCAGGGCAATACGGTCCAGACGCCGACGCCGGTGCCGGGCCGTCGCAGCAATGCCCCGATCGTCAAGGGCAACTCAGGCTCGGCCATCTCTGATCCGTCGCGCAAGCCCAGCCGCATCCGGGCCGCGCAGGACGCCGCCGCGGACGGCAGCGCCCGGGCCGAGACCGGCAAGCGTCCGCCCAAGAAGGAGGGCTGGGCCAAGGCCGCGCCCCGCACCGCCGCACCGCGCAAGACGTGGAAGCCGCGCGAGGGCGAGGACGACCGGCCCAAACATTTCTTCAAGGCCGGTACCGCCACATCGGCGCCCGAGGGCGAACGGCCCAAGCGGGCGTTCAAGCCGCGCGAGGACCAGATGATCGGTCCGAAGGGCACATCGCGGGGCCCGGGTGATCGTCCGGCCCGCAGCTTCGCCACCCGAGACGGGGCCGCCCCCCGTGGTGCCGACGGACCCAAGCGCGACTTCAAACCCCGCACCGGCCCGCGCCCAACTGGCGGCAAGCCGACGGGACCGCGCAAGCCGCGCGGTTGATGTCCGCTTCCGTTCGATAGGGAGCCGGTTCGCCTGATGCGTATCGTCGCCGGAACATTGAAGGGGCGCAGCCTGGTCGCGCCGGAGGGGCAGGGCACGCGGCCGACGTCGGACCGGGCGCGGCAGGCGGTGTTCAACGTTCTGGAACACGCGGCCTGGGCAGACGCCTTGGTCGGAGCGCGGGTGCTGGACCTGTTTGCAGGTTCCGGGGCGCTGGGGTTCGAGACGATTTCGCGGGGTGCGGCCTTCTGCCTGTTCGTCGAGACCGATGACGCGGCGCGCGGGGCCATTCGCGAGAATGTCGACGCCTTCAGCCTGTTCGGCCAGACCCGGGTGCATCGGCGCAGCGCCACGGACCTGGGGGTCCGCCCGAGCTCGGCCGGTGAGCCATTCGACATCGCCTTCCTCGATCCGCCCTACGGCAAGGGTCTGGGGGAGCAGGCGCTGGCACGACTGATCGAGGAAGACTGGCTGAAGCCGGGGGCCATCGTCGTGTTCGAGCGCGGCGCGGGCGAGCCGGAGATCGAGACGCCCGGCTATGAGCGGCTGGACGCGCGGGACTATGGCGCAGCCCGGGTGCTGTTCCTCAGGGTTTCGGGCTGACTCACTGACGGCAATTGCATATCCAGTCCGAATCTTACAGAACGTTGCTCTTCAGAATTGGGGGCGACGATGGCGGCGCGGCGGTTCGGTTTGGGGCCCATGGTCATGAGCCTGTTGGCGGTCGTGGTCATCGCCCAGTCGGCCGCCCTGGCGTGGCTGTTGCTGGTGTCGCCGGACCGGGACCGGGTGCGGGCCGATCTGAAGAGCGACCCGGTGCCGACCCTGGTCGAAATCTGTACCGCGCCCCTGCCCAAGCCCGAGGGCAAGTCGGGCTACGCGTTCTGAACCGTCAGCGACGGCCAAATAATTTCTCCAGATCATTGAGCTTCAGTTCGACATAGGTCGGGCGACCGTGATTGCACTGGCCGGAGTGGGGGGTGGCTTCCATCTGGCGCAGCAGGGCGTTCATCTCGGGTGCGGACAGCACACGACCGGCGCGGACGCTGCCGTGGCAGGCCATGGTGCCGCAGACCTCACCCAGACGTTCGGTCAGGGCCAGGGCCGCGCCGTGTTCGGACAGGTCGTCGGCGATATCGCGGATCAGGCCCTGGACGTCAGTGTCGCCCAGCAGGGCCGGGGTCTCGCGCACAAGGACCGCCCCGCCGCCAAACGGTTCGACGACCAGACCCAGGGCCGCCAGTTCATCGGCGCGGGACAGGACGCGGTCGGCCTCGGCCGGGTCCAGTTCGACCACCTCGGGGCTGAGCAGGGCCTGACGGGTGACCGAGCCCCGGGCCATCTGCACCTTCATCTTCTCATAGACGAGGCGTTCGTGGGCGGCGTGCTGGTCGACGACGACGAGGCCGTCACGGGTCTGGGCCACGATATAGGTGCCGTGCAGCTGGGCCCGGGCCGCGCCGAGCGGATAGTCGACGGGGTCAGGTCCCGGACCGGCGTTCGTCAACGGTTGATCGGCGAACGATGATCCGCCCTCGAACCGGGCCGAACGCTCATTCAGACCGGGGATGACGCCGGTCATGCCGCTCGTCGGGGGCGGGGCCGCGTTCCAGCCGGTCCAGCCGCTGAACCCGGCGGCCGAGGGCGAGGACGGGCTCCAGGCAGGAGCACCGCTGTGGGCCTGGAATCCGGCCAGGGCGTCGGCGGCGACCGTGGTGGAGGCGCGGTGTCCGGCGGCGGCCAGGGCGTGGCGCAAGGCCCCGACGATCAGGCCGCGCACCATGGCCGGATCGCGGAAGCGGACCTCGGCCTTGGCCGGATGGACGTTCACATCGACATAGAGGGGGTCGACCTCGAGAAACAGGACGGCGGCGGGATGGCGGTCGCGGGCGAGGAAGTCGGCATAGGCCCCGCGCAGCGCCCCCTGCAGCAGGCGGTCGCGCACCGGGCGGCCGTTGACGAACAGATACTGGTGGGCGGCATTGCCGCGCGAATAGGTGGGCAGGCCCGCATAGCCGGTCAGGCGGATACCGTCGCGCGACTGGTCGATCAGCAGGGCATTGGCCTCGAAATCCCGGCCCAGAAGGGCGGCCAGCCGTTTGAGGCGGCCCTCGTCGCCCGGATGTTCGGCGGGCAGGCGCAGGGTGGTGCGGCCGTCGAGGTCGAGGGTGAAGGCGACGGTCTCATGCGCCATGGCCTGACGTTTGATCTCTTCCGAGATGGCCATGGCCTCGGACCGTTCCGACTTCATGAATTTGAGCCGGGCGGGGGTGGCATAGAACAGGTCGCGGACCTCGACCCGGGCCCCGTGCGGGCCGGGGAAGCCGGCGGGGGCGACCGGGCGCTGGTCGCCGCCCTCGACGGTGATGGCCCAGGCCTCGGACGGCGCGGCTCCGGCCTCGGCCCCGGCCTCAATACGCGCGCGGCTGGTGATGGTCAGGCGGGCGACCGAGCCGATCGAGGGCAGGGCCTCGCCCCGGAAGCCGAGGGTGGAGATGCGCAGCAGGTCGACGTCGCCGGCGTCGTCGGCCTCGAGCTTCGACGTCGCATGGCGTTCGACGGCCAGGGCCAGCTGGTCCGGGGCCATGCCGTGGCCGTCGTCGGCGATCAGGATGCGGGTCAGGCCGCCGCCGTCGGCCTGGATCTCGATGCGGGCGGCCCCCGCGTCCAGCGCGTTTTCGACCAGTTCCTTAATGGCACTGGCCGGACGTTCGACCACCTCGCCGGCGGCGATGCGATTGACGGTTTCGGGGGGGAGGCGACGGATGGGCATGGGATTCGGCAGGATAGGCGGTTGTCGGGGACGGGGCGAGGGGGGGTGGTCACAGCGCGATCCCGTCCTTCAACCCGCTCATCCCCGCGAAAGCGGGGACCCAGATTTTGGGCTCGCTGGCTGTCACCGGTGCGCCCCCGCGCCCTTAGCCCCTCCCGTGCCTCACGACAGCACTGGGTCCCCGCCTTCGCGGGGATGAGCGGAACTATTGGCCATCAGGACACTCCGGCTTGATTGTCGGGCAAGCGCGCAGACTGACGCCCCGCGCGCCGGTCTGGCCGCGGCTATGGGGACTGTGGCGGAGCGCCGGGCATCCGCCCGGTGTGTTGAAAAATATACCGTTTCGGCGAACGTCAGACGCTCCGCGCGGACGGGCTTCCACATGCGCGGACCGTGGGCCTCGCTGTTGACGAGGGATCCTTCTGCACGCGGCGGGCAGGGATGGCAGCGACCATCTCCTGGA
>Ga0209512_1003428_pt1 | contig 15046 bp, 15 predicted proteins | sample frozenSSSSmetaG_FD_184142 | JGI IMG/M metagenome (GOLD analysis project Ga0209512, IMG submission 184142) | Glacier valley bacterial and archeal communities from Borup Fiord, Nunavut, Canada, to study Microbial Dark Matter (Phase II) -... | ecosystem: Environmental > Aquatic > Freshwater > Ice >... | reverse complement strand
CGCAGAAGAACATCGGCCCGGCCGGGCTCACGATCGTCATCGTCGACGAGAAGCTGCAGGGTGGCGCCATGCCCACCACGCCGTCGGCCTTCGACTACACCGTGCAGGCCGCCAACAACTCGATGATCAACACGCCCCCCACGTTCGCGATCTATCTCGCCGGGCTGGTGTTTCGCTGGATCAAAGCCGAAGGCGGGCTGGCCGCAATGGGTGAGCGCAACCACGCCAAGGCGGCGCTGTTGTACGGGTATATCGACGCCAGCGGCTTCTATCGCAACGCCATCGCCAAGCCCGACCGCTCGATCATGAACGTGCCGTTCCACCTGCCCGACCCTGCGCTCGACGCGCCTTTCCTCGAAGGGGCCCAGGCGGCCGGCCTCTTGCAGCTCAAGGGCCACCGCGTGGTCGGCGGCATGCGGGCCTCGATCTACAACGCGATGCCGATCGAAGGCGTTCAGGCACTCGTCGAATACATGGAGGATTTCGCGAGGAGACACGGCCGCTGAGCCGACGCGCCTGGAGTATGGCAAGATTGGTACGACCAGTTCATGCGTACTGCAAGAGAGCCCACGATGGAAGCAACGGTGGCCGAGCGCGGCCAGATCACCCTGCCGAAGGCCGTACGCGATGCACTCGGCCTCACCAAGGGTATGCAGCTCAAGGTCGAGCTCGACGGCGGCCGCATCATCCTGAGGAAAAACGTCGACGATGCGATATCGCGCCTGCGCGGAAGCTTCAAGCTCGCGGAGGGCTTCAAAAGCACCGACGAGGCGATGCGTGCGGTCCGCGGCCGCGCCCCCGGCGACCCGTATCTGCCGCCGTCTGGCGTCAAGCGGGCGAAATGATCGCGGTGGACTCCTCCGTGCTGATCGACGTGCTTGCCGGAGATGCACGCTTCGCCGTGGCCTCTGAAGCGAGCCTCGGCCACGCCCTCGCCCAAGGCGACGTGGTGGTCTGCGACGCCGTGGTGGCCGAGATCCACACCCTCCTTTCAGATGCCGGGCCTGCGATGGAAACCCTGGCCTCGCTCGGCATCCGTTACCTGCCCACGGCCGAGACCGCGGCAGTTCGCGCGGGCCACATGCAGCGCCGCTTTCGCGATCGCGGTGGGCAGCGCGAGCGCGTCGTCGCCGATTTCCTGATCGGCGCCCACGCCCTTCTCCAGTGCGACGCGCTCGTCACGCGCGACGCCGAATTCTTCCGTGACTACTTTAAGGGCCTGAAGGTCATCGAACCCAAGGCCCGCTGACACCCGCATTCGAGGAACCCATGCCCCACGCTTTCGCTTCCACGCTCAAGTCGTTCAAGACCGCCTCCGGCAAGGAAGGCAGCTTCTACTCGCTGCCGCAGCTCGCCAAGGCCTATCCCGCCGTCTCGCGCTTGCCGGTATCGATTCGCATCGTGCTCGAGTCTGTGCTGCGCAACTGCGACGGCAAGAAGGTGACGCCGGAGCATGTGGTCGAGCTCGCAGGCTGGAAGGCCAAGGCGTCGCGCCAGGACGAGATTCCGTTCGTGGTCGCGCGCGTGGTGCTGCAAGACTTCACCGGCGTGCCCTTGCTGGCCGATCTCGCGGCGATGCGCACGGTGGCGCGCAACATGGGGCAAGACCCGAAGAAGATCGAGCCGCTGGTGCCGGTGGACCTTGTCGTCGACCACTCGATCATGATCGACTATTTCGCCAGCAAGAAGGCGCTCGACCTGAACATGAAGCTCGAGTTCAAGCGCAATCTCGAGCGCTATCAGTTCATGAAATGGGGCATGCAGGCGTTCGACACGTTCGGCGTCGTGCCGCCGGGCTTCGGCATCGTCCACCAGGTCAATCTCGAGTACCTCGCGCGCGGCGTGCACAAGGCGCAGCCGAAAAAGGATGAGGCCGCTGCGAAGCCGGCCGGTCAGGCCCGCGCTCCCGTCTACTACCCCGACTCGCTCGTCGGCACCGACAGCCACACGACGATGATCAACGGCATCGGCGTGGTCGGCTGGGGCGTGGGCGGCATCGAGGCCGAAGCAGCCATGCTCGGCCAGCCGGTCTACTTCCTCACACCCGACGTGGTCGGATTCGAGTTCACCGGCGAGCTGCGCGAAGGCGTGACGGCGACCGACCTCGTGCTTTCCGTGACCGAGATCCTGCGCAAGGAAAAGGTGGTGGGCAAGTTCGTCGAATTCTTCGGCGAAGGCACGGCAGGCCTCTCGGTGCCCGACCGCGCCACCATGGCCAACATGGCGCCCGAATACGGCGCGACGATGGGCTTCTTCCCCGTCGACGACAAGACCATCGAATACTTCACCGGCACCGGCCGCACCAGGAGCGAGATCGAGTTCTTCCAGGCCTACTTCGAGGCGCAGGGCCTTTATGGGGTGCCACGTGCCGGCGAGATCGACTACACGCAGATCGTCTCGCTCGACCTCGGCACCGTGACGCCCAGCTTGGCCGGCCCGAAGCGCCCGCAAGACCGCATCGAGCTCGGCCACGTGAAGGAGCAGTTCACCTCGCTGTTCAGCAAGCCGCCCACCGCCAACGGCTTCAACCAGCCGGCGGCACACCTGCTCACACGCCACCACGCACGCGCTGCCGACGCGCGCAGCGACGAAGCCGTGACCCGGGTGCCGACCACGCCTTCGGTGCAGCCGGGCGCGCCGCGCTTCGTCGAGGAAATGGTGGCCAACAAGCCGACGCTCGCGGCCGCGCTGAGCGAGGCCGAGCCCAAGCTGCCTGCGACCTCCGACCTGACCATCGGCAACGGCGACGTGCTGATCGCTGCCATCACGTCCTGCACCAACACCTCGAATCCGAGCGTGATGATCGCCGCGGGCCTGCTGGCGAAGAAGGCGGTCGAGGCCGGCCTCACGGTCAAGCCGCACATCAAGACCTCGCTCGCGCCGGGCTCGCGCATCGTCACCGAGTACCTGACCAACGCGGGCTTGCTGCCCTACCTCGACAAGCTCGGCTTCAACGTCGCCGCTTACGGTTGCACCACGTGCATCGGCAACGCCGGTGACCTCACGCCGGAGATCAACGAGGCGATCACCAGGAACGACCTCGTCTGCGCCGCGGTGCTGTCGGGCAACCGCAACTTCGAGGCGCGCATCCACCCGAACCTGAAAGCCAACTTCCTCGCCAGCCCGCCACTGGTGGTGGCCTACGCGATCGCGGGCACGGTGCTGAAAGACCTGATGACCGAGCCGGTGGGCCAGGGCAAGCGCGGCAAGGACGTGTTCCTCGGCGATATCTGGCCCACCAGCGCCGAGATCGACGCGCTGATGAAGTTCGCCATGAATGGCAAGCTCTACAAGGCCAACTACGACAAGGTCGCCAGCACACCGGGCCCGCTGTGGGAAAAGATCAAGGGCGTGAGCGGCCAGGTCTACGACTGGCCGAGTTCGACCTACATCGCCGAACCGCCGTTCTTCGACGGCTTCAAGATGCGCCCCGAGATCACACGCCCCGGCTTCAAGGCAGCGCGCGCGATGGCGTTGTTCGGCGACTCGATCACCACCGACCACATCTCGCCGGCCGGCGCGATCAAGGAGTCGTCACCCGCCGGCGCCTGGTTGAAGGAGCACGGCGTGATCAAGGCCGACTTCAATTCGTACGGCTCGCGGCGTGGCAACCACGACGTGATGATGCGCGGCACGTTCGCCAACGTGCGCATCAAGAACCTGATGATCCCCGCGGGAGAAGACGGCTCGCGCGAGGAAGGCGGCGTGACGCTGTTCCAGCCTTCGGGCGACAAGATGTTCATCTACGACGCGGCGATGAAGTACATGGCGGAAGGCACGCCGACGATCATCTTCGGCGGCGAGGAATACGGCACCGGCTCGAGCCGCGACTGGGCCGCCAAGGGCACGCAGTTGCTCGGCATCAAGGCCGTCGTCGCCAAGAGCTTCGAGCGCATCCACCGCTCGAATCTCGTCGGCATGGGGGTGCTGCCGCTGCAGTTCACGCAGGGCGACTCGTGGGAGTCGCTCGGCATCCAGGGCAACGAGAAATTCGACATCGAGATCCCCGGCGACCTGCGGCCGCAGCAGGAGGCGCTGCTGCACATCCACGGCGCCGATGGCACCAACAAGGTCGTCAAGCTGACGCTGCGGATCGACACGCCGATCGAGGTCGACTACTACCGTCACGGCGGCATCCTGCCGTTCGTCTTGCGGCAACTCTTGGCTGCCTAGCCGGCAGCCGCCCGCTGCCGCGACACGCTGGGCTCGCACGCGCGAGCCCAGGCCCGCCAACCGGCGAATTCAATTCCGCCCGTTCGGCCCGTCGCATGCCGGGTCGTAACCCTGCGCTGCGTCTTTCATCGTGCCATCGGGTCGCATGCTGACCTGGTAGATCACGCAGTCATTGCGGTTGTAGCGATAGTTCCAGATCGTCAGGCCCTCCTGGCGCACGCCGAAGCGCCAGGTCGGCGGGCCGACACGGGCCAGCACCTCGGCGCCTGTCATGCCGGGCTGCAGCGCGGCGAGATCGGCTTCGGTCGGCGAGCGAGAGGCGAGGCCGAGGTCGGCGCAGCCGGCCGCAACGAGAACCAAGCCGACGGCGAGACCGAAGCGTACGGCGGGGAGATTTCGAGATCGCATGGCACAACATTCTGGTCGCAGCACTGAGACCCCATCGTCGACGCGCTCTCTAGAATCGCCTGCGATGACCGAGACCGCTGTTCGTCCCGCCCTGCCCGACTTCGTCGAAGCCCTGCCGCACGGCATCTTCGTCGTCGACACAGGCTTTCACCGGCCGCTGTTCGATGCAGCCTATCTCGTCGTCGAGAACGGCCGGGCAGCGTTCGTCGACACAGGCACCAACGCGTCCGTCCCGCGCCTGCTGGCTGCGCTCGACGCAACCGGCATCGCGCGTTCGGCAGTCGACTACGTCATCGCCACCCACGTGCACCTCGATCATGCCGGCGGCGCGGGCCTCTTGATGCAGAGCCTGCCGAACGCCAGGCTCGTCGCGCACCCGCGCGGCGCCCGGCACCTCGTCGATCCAGTGCACCTGATCCAAGGCGCGACGGCGGTCTATGGCGCCGAGGAAGTCGAGCGCTCGTACGGCACGTTGCAGCCGGTACCGGCCGAGCGCGTGCTGCAGACGAGCGACGGCATGACGCTCGAACTCGCCGGCCGGCCGCTGATGTTTCTCGACACGCCAGGCCACGCGATGCACCACCATTGCATCTGGGACGCAGCCAGCCGCGGCTGGTTCACCGGCGACACCTTCGGCCTCTCGTACCGCGACTTCGACACCGCCGCCGGTTCGTGGTCGATGCCGACGACCACGCCGGTGCAGTTCCAGCCCGAGGCACTGCGGCTCTCGATCGAGCGCATGCTCGCCTATGCGCCCGAGTGGGTCTACGTCACGCACTACGGGCGCGTCGGCGACGTGCCGCGGCTGGCCCGCCTGCTTCTGGCCCAGCTCGACGAGATGGTCGCGTTCGCTCGCAGCGTGCCCTCCGGTGCGAACCGCCACACCGAGCTGATGCGCGGGCTCGAGTCGATTCATCTCGGCAGCCTGCGCCGTCACGGCGTGGCGCTCGAAGACGAGCGCATCCGCGAATTGCTCGCGCTCGACCTTGAGCTGAACGCGCAAGGCATCGCCATCTGGCTCGACCGGACGGCCGCGTGACCGACGTTCGCTTCGATTTCACCGGACGCTCGGTGATCGTCACCGGCGCGGCCCAAGGCATCGGCGCTGCCTGCGCGCGGCTCTTCGCCCAGAGTGGCGCGAAGGTCGCCCTGTGGGACGTCGACGCGGCGGGCGCCGAATCGCTGGCCGCAACCCTCCGCAACGAAGGCGCGAACGCGCGGGCCATTGCCTGTGACGTGGCGAGCAAGGCGGAAGTCGCTGGTGCTCTCGCGGCCACCACCGCCGCGTTCGGACGCGTCGACATCCTCGTCAACAACGCCGGTATCTTTCGCGCCGCTGATTTTCTCGACATCACCGAGGCCGACTGGGACGCCGTGCTCGCCGTCAACCTGAAAGGCGCATTCCTCGTGGGCCAGGCAGTGGCCCGCGAGATGGCCCGCGGCGGCGGCGGCGCAATCGTCAACATGAGCTCGGTCAACGGCGTCACCGCCATCCCTTCGATCGCGAGCTACAACGCGAGCAAGGGCGGCATCGACCAGCTCACCCGCAACATGGCGCTTTCGCTGGCCGACTACGGCGTGCGCGTGAACGCGGTCGCGCCGGGCACGATCGCCACCGAACTCGCACGAAAGGCCGTGCTCGGCAGCCCTGAAGCCGAGGCGCGAATCATGAGCCGCACGCCGCTGCGCCGCCTCGGCGAGCCAGCCGAGATCGCCGCGGTGTGTGCCTTCCTCGCCAGCAGCGCGGCAAGCTACATGACCGGCGAGGTGGTGGTGGTCGATGGCGGCCGCCTCGCGCTCAACTACACCATGCCGCCACGCAACGAACCTTGAAGGTTTCACCATGAGATTTCTGCACACCATGCTTCGCGTCGGCGACCTCGACCGCTCGATCGATTTCTACACCGCGGTGATGGGCATGACGTTGATACGCCGGAGCGAGAACCCGGCGAACCGCTACTCGCTGGCCTTTCTCGGCTACGCGGCCAACCCGGAGCAGGCCGAGCTCGAGCTCACGTACAACCACGGCGTCTCGCAGTACGAGATCGGCACCGCCTACGGCCATATCGCGCTCGGCGTTCCCGATGCGAGGGCGGCGTGCGAGAAGATCCGCGCCGCCGGCGGCAACGTCACGCGCGAGGCCGGCCCGGTCAAGGGCGGCAGCACAGTGATCGCCTTCGTCACCGACCCCGACGGCTACAAGATCGAGCTGATCGAACGCGCCGGCTGAAGCCTCCGGGCGCCGCTTCTTCAGGCCGTGCGCAACGCCGTGGCTTCGCGCGCCAGCCGCGTGATCCGAGACCAGTCCTGCGCCGCCATCGCGTCGGCCGGCGTGAGCCACGAGCCGCCCACGACCTTCACGTTCGGCAAGGCGAGATAGCCCGGCGCCGAGCCGGCGTCGATGCCGCCGGTGGGGCAGAACACGACGTCCTGGAACGGGCTGGCCCAGGCTCTCAGCAGCGCCGGGCCGCCGGCGGCGCCAGCAGGAAAAAACTTGAGAAAGCGAAAGCCGAGCTCGGCGGCACGCATCACCTCGCTCGCCGTGGCCACGCCGGGCAGCAAGGCCAGGGCGGCTTCGCGGCACGCCGCGGCCACCGCCTCCGTGCAGCCCGGGCTCACCGCGAAGCGCGCGCCGGCGGATTGCGCTGCACGCACGTCGGCCGCACTGCGAACCGTGCCTGCGCCCACCACCGCATCGGGCACGGCACGCGCGATGGCTTCGATGGCGGCCAGCGCGGCCTCGGTGCGCAGCGTCACCTCGAGCACGCGGACGCCGCCTTCGACGAGCGCACGCGCCATCGGCACCGCCCACTCGGCGCGCTCGATCACGATCACCGGAATCACCGGGCCATAACCGGCCAGCGCCAGCGGATCGACCATCGGATGGCTCGCGTTCACAGCCATGAGCAGGCGCCTTCCTCGGCCGAGTTGACGTTGCGGCGCATGGCAGCGAAGAGCTCTCTGCCGAGATCATGACCGTTGCGGGCGACAGCCTCTGTACTCAACCCCGGAACCTCGCGCGCCGCCCACGTGGCTGCGTCGACGAGCGCGTCGAGCGTGCCTGCGACAGCGTCGAGCCGAAGCACATCGCCGCTGCGCACGCGGCCGAGCGGGCCGCCGGCCAGCACCTCGGGGCTGACGTGGATGGCGGCCGGGATCTGGCCTGAAGCGCCGCTCATGCGGCCATCGGTGACGAGCGCGACGCGGAAGCCCTTCTTCTGCAGCGCACCGAGCGAAGGCGTGAGCTTGTGCAGCTCGGGCATGCCGTTGGCACGCGGACCCTGGAAGCGAACGACGGCGACGAAATCTTTCTCGAGCTCGCCGGCCACGAAGGCCGCGAGCATCTCGTCCTGCGAATCGAACACGATCGCCGGCGCTTCGACGACGTGGCGGTCGGCCGGTACCGACGCGACCTTGATCACGGCGCGCCCGCAATTCCCCTGCAGCAGCTTCAGGCCGCCTTCGGCGCTGAAGGGCGCCGTGGCAGGCCGCAGCACCGAGTCGTCACCGCTGGCGGCCGGCAGGTCGCGCCACACGATGCGCAGCCCGTCGCGCTCGGGCACGCGCCCGTAGTCGGCCATGCCGCCGTTCGACATCGCGGCGGCATCGGCGTGCATGCCGCCGCTCTCGAGCAGCTCGCGGATCACGTAGCCCGGGCCACCTGCTGCCTGAAACTGGTTCACGTCGGCCGCGCCGTTCGGGTACACGCGGGCCAGCAGCGGCGTGGCGTGGCTGAGGTCGGAGAAGTCGGTCCAGTCGATGGTGATGCCCGCCGAGCGCGCCACGGCGACCCAGTGGATCAGGTGGTTGGTGGAGCCGCCCGTGGCGAGCAGCGCGACCATCGCGTTGACGATGCTCTTCTCGTCGACCAGACGGCCGATGGGCATGAGCCGCACCGCCGAAGCACCGGCCGCAGGCTGCCACTGCGCGTTGGCCAGCACGAGCCGCACGGCTTCCCTGGTGAGCGATTCGCGCAGCTGCGCGTGCGGATGGATGAAGGCAGCGCCGGGCACGTGCAGGCCCATCGCCTCGAGCAGCATCTGGTTGCTGTTGGCGGTGCCGTAGAAGGTGCAGGTGCCGGGGTCGTGGTACGAGGCCTGCTCGGCGGCCATGAGCGCGTCGCGGCCCACCTTGCCGAGCGCGAACTGCTCGCGCACCTTGGTCTTCTCAATGTTGGACAGGCCGCTCGTCATCGGGCCGCCCGGCACGAATACGCACGGCAGATGACCGAAGTGGAGCGCGCCGATGAGCAGCCCCGGCACGATCTTGTCGCAGATGCCGAGCAGCAGGGCGGCATCGAACATGTCGTGGCTGAGCGCGATCGCCGTGCCCATGGCGATGGTGTCGCGTGAGAACAGGCTCAATTCCATGCCGGGCCGGCCTTGCGTCACGCCGTCGCACATCGCGGGCACGCCGCCTGCGACCTGAGCGGTGGCGCCGAGCGCATGCGCTGCCTCGCGAATCACCGCCGGGAAGCCTTCGTACGGCTGGTGCGCCGACAGCATGTCGTTGTAGGCGGTGACGACACCGATGTTGGGCGCACGCTCCACCACGATGCGCAGCTTGTCGCTGGCGGGCATCCCGGCCACCGCGTGCGCCACGTTGGCGCAGCCCAGACGCTCGGTGCCGCGCGGCCGCGCGAGCATCGCGTCGATGCGCGCGAGATAGGCAGCGCGGCCGGCGCGGCTGCGCTCGCGGATGCGCTCGGTGACGTCGACGATCGCCTGCTTCATGCCGCGACGATCTTCATGCCAAAGGAGCGGCCGGGTTCACCTCAGGGACAACTCGACGCGGTCGGCGTCTTTCGGCGTCAGGCTGCCGGCGGGCATCTCGACCATCTCGACCTGCATCTGCTCGGCCTTGATGCCATTCGACTCGAGGGCATGGCGAACTGCCGCGGAGCGCGTCTTGGCGAGCTCGAGACCACGAGCCTTGTTCTCGCCGGTCAGATACCGCACCGAGAGTCGCACCGTGCCGCCGACGCTGCGGGCACCTTCGGCGAACTTGGCTATCGACTCGTTGGCCTGCGCGGGCATCTTGTCGGAGTCGGTCGCGAACATCACCTCGTTGGCCCCGGAGGTGGGGCCCGCCGCCAGCGCCGAAGCAGCCGCGGCGGGCGCATCGGGAACGGCGGCCGCCGTGCCCTGCACCGGCACGGACGTCTGGCGGCCGGCAAGCACGATTCCTGCAACGGCGACCACGATGAGCAAGACCACGGCCGCAATGGCCAGGGTGCGTGAAGAATTCCGCTTCGCAGGCTCGCTGACGTCCATGGCTCGCTCGTTGTTGTTCGATGATCGATTCTAGTTGTCGATGACCGCCTCCTACCCTTTGCTCAGCGGCGCGCGTGACCCGAAGCGTCTGCTCGATCACGCCCTTGCGCGATGGAACGGGCGCGGCGACCTGTGGGTGTTCGGCTACGCATCACTGATCTGGCGGCCGGAGTTCGAGGCCGTGGAAGACCGGCCCGCCATGGTCCACGGCTGGCATCGCGCTTTGGCGATGCGCTCGCGAATCAACCGCGGCACGCCTGAATGCCCCGGGCTGGTGTTCGCGCTGGTGCCGGGTGGTTCATGCCGCGGCCGCGCCTACCGGATCGAGGAATCGCACGTCGAGGCCGAGCTCACGCGCCTGTGGCGGCGCGAGATGCCGACGGGTGTGTACGACCCGAAGTGGCTCGCCTGCCGCACGCCGCTCGGCAGCGTCCACGGTCTGGCCTTCACGCTCAGCCGCAAGAGCCCGAGCCATACCGGCGAGTTGCCCGACGCGCAGATGCTCGAGATCCTGCGCATTGCCGAAGGCCGCTACGGCAGCACGCTGGCCTATCTGGTGGAAACAGCGCACTGCCTGCGAAGCTGCGGCATCCGCGATCGCGACGTGGAGCGGCTGCTGGCGCTGGCCCGCCGCCACGAACTCACGGCCTGAGGCTGGTGACCGCCGAGTCGGCCTCGGCACCGCCGAGCCGCTGGCGCACGGCGTCGAGATCGGCTGGCGTGTCGATGTCGACGAGGATGCCGGGGTCGCCGAGCTCGATGCCTTGCGCCGGGTAGCGCGCGACCAGCCGGCGTGCGCCTTCGTCGCCATTCAGCACGATCAGCTCCGAGTAGAGCTCCGCCGCGAAGCCGACCGGGTGACCGCGCCGGCCGAGATGCTGAGCGAAGGCCACCGGGTGCTGGTCGAGCGCACGCGACACGGCCTGCAGCGTCGACGGCTGCACCAGTGGCATGTCGCCCGGCAGCACGAGCCAGCCGCTCGCGTCGGGCCGTGCGTTGACGCCGGCGGCGATCGAGGTGCCCATGCCGAGCGCATAAACCGCGCCGGCATCGACCTCGGGCAGCACGACCACGTCGCGCGCGGCGATGCTGCTGCGCGCGACCGCCGCGAACGCTTCGGTCGTGACGACGACCACGTGCAGCCCGCTGGCCAGCGCATTGGCCAGCGTGGCGGTCAGCACGCTGCTGTCGCCCAGGCACTGAGCGAGCTTGTGACCTGCGCCGGCGAAGCGCGAACCCTTGCCGGCGGCGAGAACGATGACCGTGCGGGTCGTTGACATGCGTCGAGGATGGGGGCGCGGGCGTGGGCGAGGAACTGGTAGGTCTACGTAAGGCATCGACCCTAGGCAACATCCCGGAGCCGATGCCTGCACCGGCGGCGTTGTCCATCGCTTTCTATACTCGGGCGATGGACAACCTGGCCGCGCTGCGCAAGAGCTACGAATTGGCCGAGCTCGATGAATCGGCCTCGGCAGACGATCCGTTTCGCCAGTTCGGCACCTGGCTCGAGCAGGCGATCGCGGCCGAGCTGCCCGAGCCGAACGCGATGACGCTGGCCACCGTCGGTGCCGAAAATCGGCCTTCGACACGCATCGTGCTCATCAAGGGCTACGACGAACGAGGCATCGTCTGGTTCACCAATTACCAGAGCAGAAAGGGCAGCGAACTCGATGTGCACCCGTTCGCGGCGCTGCAGTTTCATTGGGTCGAGCTGGAGCGGGTGGTGCGCATCGAAGGCCGCGTTTCGAAGGTGAGCGACGAGGAGTCCGACGCTTACTTCGCGACCCGCCCGCTCGATTCGCGCATCGGCGCCTGGGCCTCGCCGCAAAGCCGTGTGATCTCGTCGCGCGGCGTGCTCGTGGCCAACGCGGCCCGGTACGGTGCGCAGTTCATGCTCAAGCCGCCACGGCCGCCGCACTGGGGCGGTTATCGCCTGGCGCCCGAGCAGTGGGAGTTCTGGCAGGGGCGCAAGTCGCGCCTGCACGACCGGCTGCGCTACCGCCACGAAGGCGCCCGCTGGATACGCGAGCGGCTCGCTCCGTAGTCACGGAGCTTGTGTAGAGTGGTTTGCTTCGCCATGCCTCTGCAACGCCTCGTCTCCCGTTTCGCGCTCGCGCTGCTGCTGGTCTTCAGCCAGCAGCAGGCCGTGCTGCACCTGCTGGGCCACGGCCTGGAGCAGCTCGCAGCGAAGAAGGTACCTGCCGGCCCTGCCGAACAGGCGTGCGAGAAGTGCCTGGCCTTTGCTCAGGTCGACCACGCCGCCGCACCCGTCGTGGCGCCGGCGCGCTTCGACACCTCGGCAATCGAAGCCCGGCCGGTCGCGCTCCTCGCAGTCCGCGCATCGCGCTTCGCACCGGCCTACCGGAGCCGCGCGCCTCCTCTCCTGGGTTGACGACCTCGCCCGGCCGGCCTCCACAGTCGCGGCCCCCGTTGTTCCGTTTTCGCTCCAGGAGGCCTGCATGCGCCGCCCACGACGTTCTGCCCTGGCCGTTGCCATGGCATCCATCTTCCCGCTCGCACACGCTGCAGAACCCGCCGCGGCTCCGGCTGCGCCACCTGCCGCTTCTTCGCCAGCGCCTGCCGCCACTGCGCCGGCGCGGCTCGACGCGATTCAAGTCACCGGCAAGCGCCTCGACGCGGCGCGCAACCAGCTCGCGCCCGACACCGGCAGCACGGTCTACCGCTTCGGCGAGAAAGACATCGCGGCGCTTCCGATGGGCGAGGCCACACCGCTCAACCAGGTGCTGCTGCAGGCGCCCGGCGTGGTGCAGGACTCTTACGGGCAAGTGCACGTGCGCGGCGACCACGGCAACCTGCAATACCGCATCAACGGCGTCGTGATTCCGGAATCGATCTCCGGCTTCGGGCAGGCGATCGACACGCGCCTGGCGAGCCAGATCAACGTGATCACGGGCGCGTTGCCTGCGCAGTACGGCTACCGCACGGCCGGCGTGGTCGACATCGTGGCCAAGAGCCGCGCCGAGGGCACCGGCGGCAGCATCGGCCTCGTCGGCGGCAGCCGGGGCCACCGCGAAGGCGGCATCGACCTGGGCTTCGGCAACGGCAGCTGGGGCGGCTTCGTCGCCGGCTCGTGGCTGCGCAACGACATCGGCATCGAGAACCCGACAGCCGATCGCAACGCCATTCATGACAGCACGACCCAGGCCAAGGGCTTCGCCTACCTCTCGAAGCTGATCGATGCGGAGAGCAGAGTCAGCGTCATGCTCGGCAGCTCGGACAACCGCTTCCAGATCCCGAATGTTCCCGGGCAAGCACCACATTTCACGCTCGCCGGCTCACCTGCCGTCGACTCGCGCAATCTCGACGCGCGCCAGACCGAGAAGACCGACTTCCAGGTGCTCAGCTACCAGGCGACCGGCGAGCGGGTCGACTACCAGGTCTCGCTCACCCGGCGCTTCTCGCGCGTGGGCTACCAGCCCGACGCCGTGGGCGACCTGGTGTTCAACGGCATTGCAGCGAACATCGCGCGCGCCAACACGAGCCTGGGCGCGCAGGCCGACCTGGCGTGGCGTCTGGCGCCGGATCACACCGTGCGCATGGGACTGGTGGCGCAACGCGAGCGCTTCGGCGTCGACAACACGGCGTCGGTGTTCCCAGCCGACGCGGGTGGTGGCCAGACGAGCGACGTGCCGCTCGCCATCGTCGACGACACGCGTCTGCGCGGGCACCTCTACGGCGCCTACCTGCAGGACGAGTGGCAGATCACGCCAGCGCTGGTGCTGAACTACGGCGCCCGCTACGACCGCGTCGACACGGTCACGAAGGAGGCGCAGCTCAGCCCGCGCGTCGGCCTGGTCTACGACCTGGGCAAGGAGACGCGCGTGCACGCCGGCTACGCCCGCTACTTCACGCCGCCGCCCACCGAAAAGATCGACACCACCTCGATCGCGAAATTCGCAGGCACCACCAACGCCTTGCCCTCGGACGCGAACACCGCTGTGGCCTCCGAGCGTTCGCATTACTTCGACGCCGGCATCTCGCACCAGCTCACGCCGAGCGTCACCATCGGCGTCGACGCGTACTACCGCGTCGTCAGGAACCTGCAGGACGAAGGCCAGTTCGGCAACGCGCTCATCTACTCGGCCTTCAACTACGGCCAGGGGCGCATCGGCGGGATCGAGTTCTCGGCCACCTACCGCGAGAAGAACGTGACGGCCTACGCCAACGTCTCGCTCTCGCGCGCCCGCGCCCGCACCGTCGCCACCGGCCAGTTCAACTTCGACGACAACGAGCTCGCCTACATCGCCAGCCACTGGGTGCACCTCGACCACGAGCAAACGCTTTCGGGATCGGCGGGTGCCGCATATCAGTGGGGCGCGACGCGGCTCTCCACCGACCTCGTCTACGGCAGCGGCCTGCGCCGGGGTTTCGCGAACACCGAGCATTTGCCGTCGTACGTCCAGGTCAACTTCGGCCTGGCGCGCAGCTTCGACCTCGGGCCGCTCGGCACGGTCGACGGCCGGCTCACCGCGATCAACCTGTTCGACCGGAGCTACGCCATTCGCGACGGCAGCGGTATCGGCGTCGGCGCACCGCAATACGGCCCGCGCCGCGGCTTCTTCGTCGGCATGACGAAGAGCTTCTAGCGCAGCGCGTGGCCGGCACTCCGGCACAATCGCGCCCGCCAAGAATGGCGCGGAATTCCTCGTGAACAGTTTTTTCACCCTGCTCGGCATCGAATCCTGGAAGCCTTTCGTCACCGCGCTGCTGCTGCCTCCGGTGCCGTTCCTGTTGCTCACGCTCGTCGGCGCGCGGCTGCTGCTGCCCCGACGAGGGCTGGGCTGGTTCTTCATTCTCACCAGCGTGGCCCTGCTCTGGCTTTCGGCCTGCACCGGCGCGGCGCGCGGCGTCTCCCAACTGCTGCTCCAGCCGCCGGCGGCACTGAGCTTCGACCGGGTGCGCGAGCTGAGGGCCGAGGTGCAGGCCAAGCAACCGATGGCCATCGTGATCCTCGGCGGTGGCACCGAGCCGTTCGCGCCCGAGTACGGCGTGAGCAGCCTCTCGTCTACCTCGCTGGAACGGCTGCGCTACGGCGTGTGGCTGGCGGGCCAGACGGGCGCGCCGATGGCCTTCAGCGGCGGCGTCGGATGGGCGCAGGGCGACTCTGCGCCCGAGGCGCGCGTGGCGGCGCGCATCGCCAACGAGGAATACGGACGGCCGATCAAGTGGCT
>Ga0209512_1003426_pt1 | contig 15053 bp, 16 predicted proteins | sample frozenSSSSmetaG_FD_184142 | JGI IMG/M metagenome (GOLD analysis project Ga0209512, IMG submission 184142) | Glacier valley bacterial and archeal communities from Borup Fiord, Nunavut, Canada, to study Microbial Dark Matter (Phase II) -... | ecosystem: Environmental > Aquatic > Freshwater > Ice >... | reverse complement strand
TTCAAAGCAAAAGGCCTCAAGCAAAGTATAATCTTGGGTCCAGTCGGCCTCTTTCATCCCATTAAGGCCAATACACACGTGCCAACTGACGGTAGTATCGGGCCGCACCTGATCGCACAAAAAAAAGCGGGAAGCTACCAACATCAGTTCGTCCTCTTTAAAAGTGGTTAGCCTTGCGCTGGCAGGCGTATTTAGGGGTTCTAAGAGCTGGCTTAAATAAAATAAAAACGGTTTGTTTACCGCAAGTCGTTGCGCGTAAGCCTGGTTAATGCGAATTGTATCCGGATACGAATTGGCTAAGTCATTAAACTCAGTTTTATTTTGTAATATGTATTCAAACCGGCGACGATAAGACTGCATAAAGGAAGCGACGCTGTCCTTGAGAGGTTTACGTAACATGGGATGAATAGAGGGGTATTGTTTTCCTTGGTACTCCACAAATCGGCCGTCGATTTTAAAATAGGCGTTTAACTGTTTGGCGGACCAGCTGGTCGGCTGTAACTCAATTCTGGACTGCGCTTGGATGTTGGAGTCAACGAAGGCAAGGGTTGCCAGTAGGAAGCAGAAAAAGAAACTTTTCATTTTACTAATTGGGATGGTTAGATTATTGGTTAAAGCAACAAGTAACAATGGGCAAACTCAAGGAATCTTGACAAACTCTATGAAGAAGTTGACCAAAGGTTTACGATGGCCGACCAAGCCAAATCTATCTATAATATTTTTCATTGATCCTGATGACAGATCTATTCGTCAGTCATTGAGTGGGATTAGTCATCCTAAAGTATACAAATGACCGGTTGGTCTTATCTTTACTACATGATATGGCTTAAACGATTTTGGGACAGGAGTTTAACCGATCTTCCGTATCGGGTGGCCCTGCATACAGGCTTCTGGTTGTTGTTGTTCTTTTTCGGCATGCGGGAAAATGTAGTTCTCCGTATAACCTGGGATCAGCATTACTTTGTCACACTGGTCGGCATGAGCCTGGCATTGTTTCTCTTTTATCCCTTAGTTTACGGAATAATTCCGCTGCTGGTGAAAAAGCGGTTCTTGGTGGCCCTCGTTATGTTGGCAGCTTATTACCTCCTGGCTATATTGTTACGCACCTACCATATTCAGTTGCTGATGCACTGGTACAATTTACAAGATGCCTGGATTACTGGGCAGGATTTTTGGCCAATGGTCGTTCGAAATCAGCTTAATCCGATAACTCTTTTGCAAACATTTTTCAGCAGCCTAACCAGCCTGGCCCAAATAATCCTCATTCCCGTCTTGTTTAAATTCATTCGGTACACCTACCGTTCTCAACTACAACAAGCTTGGTTGGCGCAGCAAAATGCTCAGCTTCAACTTAATACGCTAAAAGCTCAGCTAAACCCTCATTTCTTTTTCAATACCCTTAACAATCTACAATCGTTTATTGTCCAGAATGAAAAAGACCGTTCGGTTGATCTACTCACTAGACTGGCCGATTTTATGCGCACTTCACTATATGATTGCTCCCAAGAATACATTAGTATGCAGTTAGAAACGGAGCTACTCGCCAATTACGTAGCGATTGAACGGATCCGATTTGATGAACAGGCAGAGATTACTTTCACATTAAACAGTGCTCATCCGGATTATCTCATTCCCCCATATGTGTTTCTACCCTTTATTGAGAATGCGTTTAAGCATGGTGGTTCCTTGCCCACCTCACGCATTTATATCGCCATCGAGTTGATTAATGATCCGCAAAGGCTAGTTTTAATTACCCGGAATACCTACCGTCGCGATGTGGAGATACAGGGTGGCATCGGTCTTAGAAATGTACGAAAGCGTTTAGCCCATTATTTTCCGGGTAGTTATACGCTCCATATCAACCAAACTAATGATATTTATACAACCGAACTGCACATCCAAAAGGCATGAACTTCCTGATCGTTGATGATGAACCGCAAGCGCGCAAACTTTTGCAGATATATATGCAAAGCCTGCCTACTTTTCACCTGGTTAAACTATGTGAAAACGCCCTGGAGGCTTACGAAGCTTTGCACCTTCATCATGTCGATCTGATCTTTCTCGACATTAAAATGCCACTGGTATCGGGAATAGACTTCCTGCGTTCCCTGAAAGAGCCCCCAATGGTAATTTTGACCACTGCATATCCTAAATATGCTTTAGAGGGTTTTGAACTGGACGTGCTGGATTATCTACTCAAACCGATTGCTTTACCCCGTCTATTGCAGGCACTTGAAAAGGCACTACGCCGAAAACAACAAGGTGAGTCGGCAAATTACCCTATCAAAACCCTCCTTCATCTTTTCATAAAGGTGGATCATAAATTGGTAAAAGTTAATTTTGCTGATATAAAATTGATCGAAGGGATGCAAAACTATGTAAAAGTACACCTTGCCGATAAAATTGTAATCGCAGCTTACACGATGAAAGCACTTGAAGAATTACTGCCTGCCAGCGAGTTTTTACGAGTACACCGCTCCTTTATTGTGCCAATGGCCGCTATTACCGCCGTTAATGGCAATGTGATTGAAACCGCCTACAAAAATGTGCCCATTGGAATGAGTTATCGGAAGGCAATTAACAAACTGACTGGATCCTAATGACCCGGATCTCCTGTTACAACTCAACTACATAGATGATAAATGTTGGTTAATTTGTCTTAGGATTGGATATTCAAGACTTGTCGTAAACAAAAACCGTACGCGAAAGTCGTGACGGTTTTTCTCCCTTTCTTTAGTTTAACCCTAAAAGGGAAAAGAACGATCGCTTTACCTGGTGCGCAGCAGATCCGGAACAAATGGGAAAAGTAAACAGTGTCTCACTAACTCATGGCAGCTATCAAAATGATATTTTGATTTGTGAGATAACAAAATGAGACACTTTTTGAGCCGTTTTATGCGGTCAAACCCCGGCCGGCGCTTGTCTCAGCAAACCGACGTTTATGAGACCGGTAAAGCCGATTTTGAGTATCGGTGAATAAAATGTTACTTGGATGACCGCACACATAATGTACTATTAAAAAAGGAAGAAAATATTGTAAATTTGGATCATGGAAAGGAAACCACTTTATACTATCGGACACGGTAACAGAAAGCAAGAAGATTTTCTTGCTTTGCTGAAAGACTTCGGTATTGAATATCTCATCGATGTTCGCTCTCAACCTTATTCTAAATTTAATCCTCAATTCAACCAAAACGACTTAAAATTCTTTTTGGAACGTAACGGAATTAAGTATGTTTTTATGGGCGATACAATTGGGGGTAGACCAAAAGATACATCTTGCTATGACAATGACGGAAAAGTAGACTACGATAAGGTGAAAATTAAAGAATTTTTCCTAAACGGTATCGACAGGCTTAAAACAGCGTACAAAAAAGATATTAAAGTTGTACTAATGTGCAGTGAAAGTAAACCTTGTGAATGCCACAGAAGTAAACTAATTGGTAAAGCTCTTATCACCGACAATATTGTCTTAAATCATATTGATGAGAAAGGAAAAATCAAGGACCAATTAACAGTAATAAATGAACTAAATAAAGGGCTTTCGGAATATGACTTATTTGGAAATCCAATTAACGCAACATCAAGAAAAGCTTACTTATAACATATGGAATTTTTCACTATTGGAGTTTACAACTCAACTGAAAAAGAATTTTTTGAAAAACTTACTCAAAATAATATTGATACATTCTGTGACATCAGACAACGTAGAGGCGTCAGGGGTGCAAAATATTCATTTGTAAATAGTAACAGGCTTCAACAAAAACTTAATGATTTGGAGATAAAATACGGATACATCCCAGATCTAGCCCCAACAACTGAAATAAGGGATTTTCAAAAAAGAGTTGATGAAGAAAAAGGAGAACTGAAAAGAGAGCGACAAGAATTAGGGAAAGTATTTGTCATCGAATACAAAAATAAGATTCTTAAAAATTTTGACTTTGAAAAATTCTTTGAGAGCCTTGATCAAATTGGAGCAAGTAGAATTGCCTTTTTTTGTGTTGAAGAATATCCAGAAGCTTGCCATCGTTCAATTGTGGCCGAAAAGTTGATAAATAATTATAACTATAAGATCACAAACTTGTAACATGGAAGTTTTAATTCTTTCGAAAACGAAGTACGGCAATACACAAGTTTGCGTTGGTGGTATTTGCATAAGTAACAAACAGTTTATAAGATTACTAAATCAAGGAGGTTATTATCAACCAGCAGATACTAAATTTAATATTGGAGATATTTGGGACATAACATTTACTATCAATCCAAACAAAAAAGAACCTCATAACGAAGATGTAACAATTCACACCTATAAATTTGTAAGAAAAATCTATCCACTAGAAACTTACATCAAAAATATGGGGGTATCAATATGGAAGAACAATGTTTCGGGCATTTTTGATGGGAAGATCTTATGGCAAGGAAATGGAAAGGGATACTTTTCTGAAAATATAAAGAATTACCCAAGTCATAGTGTTGGATTTTGGATTTCAGACGTAGATTTAAAACATCAAAAGGTAGGTCACCAAGATTTTTACATTTATCAAGACAATGGTGTTTCAAAGCAAATAATATATAAAGGAAACCAAAATGTTTTACCAATTATCCCAAAAGGAAGGCTTATCAGATTAAGTTTAGCCAAGTGGTGGAAGCCAGACGATTCTGATATCGAAGCAAGATGCTATTTACAACTTTCTGGCTGGTATGAAGACCAATCAGAGCCTGGAAAAATAGAAGTTAAGCCAATTGTGAAAGCGCAAACTACTGCGAATAGGAATAGCTATAAGCGCCCTGAATATCACGCTCCAAAATATGAAGCCCCAAAAACAATACAACAACCAAAAAATACAAGTGGCTCATGTTACATAGCAACATTATGCTATGAGGATTTTTATGCGGACGAAGTATGTACTTATAGAGATTTTAGGGATGCAACGCTAAGTAAAAGTAAACTTGGTAGACTATTCATTACTAAGTATTATCAAATTGCACCAAAATTAACAGCTAAATTAAAAAGTCAAAAGATTCTGAACAGCGCAATAAAACACATAATTCTTAATCCGTTATTGACAATTATCAAGACTTTAAAACTCCACAAAGAATAAATTGAATACTAACATGCGTTTTCCGAAAGTCCCGATTCGGTGTACCGCCAACGCAAATCCCCAAACATTGTTAGTCGTTACATGCTAAAAGGGAAAAGAAGAACCGCTTCACCTGGTGCAGCTGCTGATCCGGAACGAAATGGGAAGAGTGACTAAACCTTGTACTATCCCAAGAACTTTCCCAAAAGCACCGGTACCCTCTTGTTCTGTGTTTTGTCATTTAACATAAAAAGGGTTATGAAAACTTTATGAGCCGGATCTGGGTTTTGTTATGCTTTGGGAATCGATTAAAGGAGTTATTGATTTGTATTTTTTTACTATTTTGCAATATATTCTTTCGTAAATCCTTTAATCTACCCTCCTTATTTTATGGGTAATTAATAGTTGAAAACTACCATCCAGGGTTGGATCATGCCTAAAAAGATAGAGATGATTATTATGGCGATGAATTTTAATGATTGATTATGATGGCCGGTACAGATCAAAAAAGTGATTTAATTTATTCTATTAAGAATTTAGATATTAAAATGATCAATTTAATTCTAGATTCAAATACAACATATCTGAATCTAGAAAAAAAGAATTTCATAACAATATTGACTATCTGCTTTGATTATTTTCGTAAAAAAGGTGACGACTCTCTTGAGGTAATTGACGGAAGGTGTAAGTTTTCAAATGAGACAATTGATAGCTACATTTTTAGTGGCAGACAATCAAAAAATTATATTGAGATCAATATTGAAGTAATAGATGGAAAAGTAGTGGGTCTGTTTGAATGTTACTGTTTTCCTGAATTATATACTGATGAAGTTAGGTTATACATAGACTCAAAAAAAGGCTCGCCTTTTTAATTAACTATTGATCTCCCTTCAATTTCTCATTTAACCATTACTGATATTCACTTCTTCGAATACGCGATTTTGGACCAAAACATATGAATTGCTATGGGTGCAATTATGTATGTAAAAAGCTCTTGAAAACTATATGTGTCGGTGTCAGTGCTATCTATTGGATAAAATGGCTCTTGCGATAACGCTACTGGCATCATCATTTTTGCTACAATTAACATAAGAATATTCGATACTACCCAAACAATATAAGTATTCCAAACTGGTTTGAAATCAGCTTCATCCCATGTAATAAAGTATTTTATCGAGAAGTAACATAGGAAAAGACCAGAAAAAAACCACGGAATTACCATTGTATAAGTTATAGATTATTACAAATAACGGATTAAAGTTTGAATGCCTTTGTATTATCGTATTAGATACTGATTATTAGCCATTTAAGGATTATTATTGATATTACAACCCATGTCTAAATCCTTTACTTTGATCTTTCTTATATATTACCTCCGGCTGTTGCGTAAACTCTATCTTTTCCCTTTTGTTCTGCTCGACAGACTGGGCTTGTTGTTTAGCTTGGTGGCTACGCTCAGCTACAATCATATCGGCGCGTTCCACAGCGCTGCCGTTTAACATCACTTTCCTGTATTTAAATGTTTCTGTTAACTCACGTTCATACGAGAACGTCCGGTCAAAAGCTTTCTCACATAGATCTGTAAAATTCAACCGGTCAAACTGTCCGAATTTCTGGCTATGTCCGGCATTATTCCCCTTGTGGTTGGTCATTGGGCTGATCAGACGGCCATTGTCTGATGTCTTCCGACTAACGATCAGCTGTGCATGCATATGGTTTCCTTCTTTCACCTCGCCACGTTTACGAAGTCCTTGTTTTACTTCTGGATCCTCATGAGTGTAATACCGGTTATATTCGATCTTACCATAATACTTGACATCTTTTCCAGATAGACCCTTATTGAAATTTTCCGCATATTCTTTCATTACCTCACGCGCATAGGCTTTTAGCTTCTGCGGATTATTGCCAATATGATCGAGCTCCTTTTCGGAAGGACTGATATTGATCAGATAAAACTTAGCTTCAGTCTTTTTCAGCTTGGCCACATTGTTATCTATTCCAGACTTAACCTGGTTAGGGCCGATATCATCCCGGCCCTGGTCAAACCACAGTTCGTTTTTCCCCAGCTTCTGGTTTTCCTTTTCAAGGTAATCAGTCAGCTGGCCACAGCTGCCGGTATTTCCTCCCGCTTCGCTTGCAGTAATATTTACATGTGCCATGGTTAGATCATTTTAAGCTGCCGCCGCGTTTCGTCCTGAAGATCTTTCACAAGCTTAGCTTGGGTTAAGGAGTTTAACCCTTCCCGGATCTGGATGTAATGTTCTATGATCTTGATATAATGATCCTGTAAGCGCTCCTTCCCTCTTAGCATAGCATACACCTCCTTCTGGTTCTTCTGTACCTCCAACAGTACCTCTTTGCTGCCATTAGAAGATTTGAGCATTTCATTGGCCAGCTGAACAAATTTACCCCGCATTTTGCCTTCCGGAAGCAACTCGAAAAATGCTTCAAACTGGGTACCCAGTCCCTGGATCTGCTCCATCTGGATCTTCTGTTCAGCAAGCATCGGTGCAAGGATATCCTTTTCCTGGACTTTGATGAAACTGATAATTCGGTTAATCCCCTGTCCTAGCTCTTTCTTTAAAATCTCGTCGCTCAGGTCGGCCGGATCTTTCTTGGATTTGTAAAAATAATCGACCATTTCAGCAAGCAGGTCTTGCTTGCTGCGGCCTAGTTTCTCGGCGATTTTACCAAATTTCTCGTCGGTCGTGTCCGTAAAACGGACAGACTTATTGTACTTCTTTTCCATACCTTAATATATCATTCGATATATTAAAAATAACCTTATTTCACTTTAAAAGCATTTTTTTAAGTGAAAATATATTTTTGTTATACTAAATTTTGTTTAATATTTTTATAATTAATTGAAAATCAATTATTTAGCCTCGCAGAGCAAGAATGAATTATCGCAGAGCGTAATTCCTTCTTGCTTATAAAAATAACATCGGACGCGGAACAGAAATTAGAGGTATTATGCCTGAAGTAATACGTGAATGCAGAAAGGAAGTAGGCCTATTAATCAACCAACATTTCTTGTAGTACATGCTTCAATTCTTTTATCTCTGCTGCAGATAAACTGCCGATTTTAGAACCTAACCTGGTCTTGTCTACTACGCGGATCTGATCTGCTGCAATGGATCCATTCTTATTTTGAACGACACAATCAACACGCCACGGATACTTTTTCACAGTAGACGTAATCGGGGTTATAACGACTGTCCGTAAAGAACGATTCAGATCATCAGGACTGACGACGACACATGGCCGGGTCTTTGCAATTTCACTACCCTGTGTCGGATCAAGTGAAATCCAATACACTTCATACTGCTTTGCTACCATGTCCATTCCTCTTTATCAAAATCAGTCATGCTATCCTCTAATAAAGGCTTATCATCTCCAGCTGCGTGCATCTCCAGTGCTGCTTCTGCCCAACCTTGCCTGGGAGCAGGTTTTATAATAATTGAACCGTTTTCAACTTCCACCTGAACACTCGACTTAAAGGATAAATTAAGCTTACGTAGTAGCATTGAAGGAATAATTATCCCTTGGCTATTTCCAATATTGATGATGTTTGCTTTCATAATGTTATAACACTATATTGATATTTAACCAAATTTAACATATTATGTTATAATATCAACTAAATAGGCGCCTCCAGAGCGACTTCTTCTCTTCACTCTCTCCTGATTCCGGCAGCTCTTGATTCTTTTGAAGAATATACTTCCCCGCGTTTAAGTGCTGATCTCGTTTAAAAATTTCCTGTTCCTGGCTCCAACGTTCATGAAGACGGTCTAATTCGCCTTGTTTTTCATTTTTATACTCCTGGAATTGCCTTTCTAAAAGACTAATATATTGCTGCTGACTTTCTAATAATGCGATTTTACCTTCAAGTTTTATTTCTAAAATTGTTACCTGGATACTTTTTGTGTCTTCAATTTCAAGCTGATCAGTATTTACAGTTTTGTTAACATCATTGACATTTTTGTTATCAATGTTAACATGATCGTTAAGGTTCGGATATATACTAATAACAAATTCTGATCTAATCAAAATAGCACCATTCTTATTGATTATGTGCTTCTTAGAAATTTCTTTTTTGGCAAGTCGTCGAATAGTCATTTCCGATTTCCCTGTACGGGATGCTGCTTCTGCTAAACTTATAAAATCATTCATGTTAACATATTTTAGTTTTGATAACACTTTTGTTATCAAATGATAACATGCTAAAATTAAGATTATACTGTTCATAAAGCAAAAAGCGCGGTAAACTAAATATTTAGTTTACCGCGCAATACTCCCTTTTTTCTTTCAGCAAGTTTTGTTTGTTTTTCTCTTTTCAAAAAATCAATGCTAACGCCCTCTCAAAGATTTTTAAAGCGTGCGCGCAGCGACGCAAGCCGAAGAAGCGGGTGGAAAACCAAGTTTCAAGTCTCAAGAATTTAAATTCGGCCACAAACTATATAGTAGTAAAACAATATAGTTAACTATAGGTACTTCTTGAATAAAAGGACTTCTGGTCAGGAATAAAAGGACTTCTGGTCAGGATACGGAATTAATAAAGGGACTTTTGGTCAGGAATAAAGAGCCTAGTATTTATATAAGTCCTTTTTTATATTATCTTTGATATTCAGTGATTAACGGGGATTTATTTGAAATGGCGAAGATTAAAAAGAAAGATAAACGAGAGGTTGCGCAAATGACCTTGCCTTTGATATATAGCGAAAAGGACGTCAAAACCTATGCGAAACAGCATTGGAATGCCACTTTTGCTAGACAACGAAAAGTATCAGTCTACGCAAAAAGGATGATGGCTAACGTGTTAGCCATGATAAAGGAGGATGACATGGAGCTTCGCCCATACTACCAGATGCACATATCGTCTGTTATATCTAATTCTGAAGCTGATGCTTATACAAAGATCAAGTCTGCATTTGTTGAATTGAGCCAACTGCACTGGTTGCTTGAAGATATTGAAAAGAAAAGATTCGAGGTTAGGCATTTGCTGAACACATCTGACATTAATTGCAGATACGAAAATGGATTTATTACAATAGTGCTTAATCCTATCTTAAAGCCGTATTTTCTTGAATTAGCTCATTATACAATCTATGAACTCAAGCACTACATGCACTTTAGTAGCTGGTACAGCCTCCGGATGTTCGAGTTGCTTTCAGCTTTCAAGGACACCGGTATTTGGTGGGTGTCCATAAAAGAGTTTAGACAGTTGATGGATTGTGAAAGTAAATATCCTGAAACAAAAGATTTACTTAAAAAGACGCTTGCAGAACCCATCCAAGAGCTGGAAGGAACTGATCTAGCCTTTACGTTTGATCAAATCCTTGATCAAACATCACATGCCCGGGGCCGTAAGCCCGTAATTGCGCTTGAATTTCGCCTTAAAAAGGTAATGGTTAAAGATGTACCACAAGAATGGTTTGAGTTCTCTGACGCGCATAAAAACGTGCTTCTCCGGCTGCGTGGCTGGATGGTCACGGATGCAAACATCGTACGATATGCAAAAGTCATCGGAATGGAGGCCGCTAACAAACTGCTTTATGACTGGCAATTGAAGGGAAAAGAAATCCAGGACAAGGCCAAATATTGTAATGCGGTTTGGGTCCGCGTCGGTAAAGCTGCCATGGAGGGTTAGAGCTAAAAGGGGGTAAACTAAAGAAAGGGAGAAAAACCGTCACGACTTTCGTGTAGGATTTCTATTTACCATAAGTCCGGAATAGTGAATTCTAAGGAGCTAGGTTCAGATCCATAATTGAGCTCAAATCAAATATTTTATAATCTTTACCATCGGAGAAGTCGTATTCTCCAACCAGGTTAATATGTGCCCAGCTGTGGGTAGAAGTTGCAAGAATTTTTTTCAACAAGATCTGCCTGCCTTGTTCGGACTCAACTGCTACCAGTTTTTCGGATAACAACAACAGATTATATGTGTTCACTGCATTTGCTATCAGCCTTTTACAGCCTTCTGCTGTCAATTGTTCTTTCCTGGTAGCCCAGATTAATTCCTGATTATTGCCTACGGTGATCGCTTTTGAAAAGTTATTGCTGCTCTCAATTCTCGAAAGGGATCCGGACACCGATTTACGGATTAATTCATCATCCATATATTGGTAGATGTATGCGGTTTTGTATAGCCTTCCCAAATCTTTGAGAGCCTTGTAAAGTGGGTGCTGTTTCGAATAAGAATTTAAACGTCTGAACAATGTTGATGCCTTGGCATATCCTAGTTTAATCGTACAAACGAGCCTCAAAATTTCATCCCAATGATTTTCCAGATGCGTCAAATTAATTTTAAGAGCTGGAACAATCTTATAATTCAGCTCACGGTAGGTCCGCGCTTCGTCTATTGAATATAGCTGTTGATGATGAAACCTTGCAAACCTAGGCCTGAATTCAATACCTAAAAGGCCAGTTACAGCAAATACGGGTTCACTGAAACCGTGTGTGTCTGTTGAATGCGCGTTGGGAATAATCACTTCATTGTGGGTCAAACCATCCAGGACATAATGTGATTCTGGTTCTGCTGCGCTGAACACGGTTGAATAAAATAGCTGCCCAGCTTCGTCCAGAAAGGAATACATGGTAACGCCCCTGCCATTACCAAAGTATTTAAAGGACGGAGAAGCGACCAGAGAAGCAACGGAAACATCGAACTTTTGGCCATCACTGGAAGTGTGAATAAAGTCTGCTTCTTTTCTAAAATGTTCAGTAAGCGGTAAGGCATTGCTAAATGCAAGTACCTTATCATTTGCCTGTATTACAGTCTCCGGTGAAAAATATTGAAGCGCTGTTGTTTCCAGTGAACTGGTCCGGATGCCTTTGGACATAAACGAGAATTTACGGATACCGATATTGCACCCAAACCCAAGAATAGCTGCAAAGAACAACTTCTCCTCCGGACGTTTAGGGATATGATCAATTCCACTATGAATGAACGAGGAAATAAAGCCGGTTGCATTTTGGACAGTTGAGAGAATTTCTACCAATGGAATGACGTATTCCTGCGGATAAAATGATTCCAAGTCTATTGCTTCTTCCAAACGTTTATCTTTCATCAGGTGCCAGTCACCGGTTGGGTCGAAGTATACCTGCTTGTTACTGCCTGCTTCTATATGCTCATTGGTTAATTTAATTTGGGCATTCAACCTTTCATTTAAGTCAAGCAGGGTTTTTCGTGAATCTGCAAAAGCTGTTAAGCCAGCTTGTTCCATGAGCTTTGCCTTTTCTTTGTTCCAAACCACAGGTGGTATTTCATACTCATCAAAACTGCGGTAATCATATGATGAATCAATTGGGAGTGCTCCCGATTTGATATTATCCCTTATTTCCTGGAAAAGGAAAACTTTGTATAAACCCGTCCGCAATTTCCCTTCCGGAGTTAATACCCGCTGCTGCTGTTCCATTCCTAAAAAATCAGTTGGTACTGATGCGCGCGTTAGAATAGCACCGTTCTTTTCCTGGTAATACTGAACTGCTGCAAGGATATCCTTTCCTGATGAAGTTGCCGCCGGTATCAAAGCTTTGACAATATCACTGACCTTACTATTTAATTTGGATACACCTTTTTCAAGCATTTGATAAAAATCTTCACGGTCATTTATCTTTTGATTGGCTTGGCGTAAAGCTTTTAGGCGCTGCTCATCTTCCTGCAAAAGTTTTTGAGATAACCGTTTGTTTTTAAAAAGTTGCTCAATCAATGTTACTTTACCCAAAGGATCCATCGTAGTATCTGTAATAATTTTTTCAATGGCCCCCAAAACATCAATGTGGGTGGTGCTGCGGTGAGCAACGCTGCTGACCAGCTGCGCGGTCTGCATCCTGTTCTGATAAAGCTCCTGTTTTACTGAGTTCTCACAACCGTTGACATAGTTGGTGACCGCGCTGTTCAAAGTCAGGATAAGTGCATCCCCCAACATATAGTATTGGTGGATAATAAAAGAAATCAATAGCAGATAACGATTGGTGCTGCGTGTAGCTATCTGCGGTACCTGGTTATTGATTACATATTCGGCGTAAAATTGAATAGTTGGATCCGAAAGCTTTAAACGCTTTGCAACCGGTAACAGTTGCAAATACATGGTTTTTAAACTTCGAAAGTTGGTAACCCGCTCATGGATCTGTTTAGTTTCCATAGATTGAGAGACCCGCTTGAAAAATGTAATCTCATAACGTTTCACCTTTAAATGTCGCTTGTTATCTTCCTGATAAGAACTGTGTTCTACTAGAAGCTGCTCCAAAAGTAAAATATCGGCCGCTGTTAAATATTTACTTAAAATCGACTCTAGATTCTGCTCGAAACTGGCAAGGGCTTTATCCAAAATTGTTTTCAGACTTTGGTAGGTTGGGATTTCAATATGATGTGCCTGGAGGAAGTCAACCATTCCTTCAAAAATCAAGTACGGCCTTGTCTGTACATGGGCCAGTCTCTGTGTTTCTTCGGCTAACGTTTCAATTGAAGATTTTTCAAAGGCGGCAAAACCAAAATACCCAAGAATGTCCTCCCGATGCCTGAGCGAAGTCCGTCCTTCGTAATCCGTCATCTGTACGGCATTGACATCAACAGAAATTCTTGCCGCTACAAAGTCTACGTCACTTTGATGAAACCGGTTCGATCTGAAAAACCGGCTGACAATCCGGAAGTATCCGACTTGCAATAGGAAGCCAACTTTATTGGAAGATGTCTGCAAAGTCTTGACATATTCAGCTGCCCACTGGGGAGTATCCAAGAAAATCAACTTCTGATCTGCATTCAGAATTGGAGGATAGTCAAATCGTTGCCTGGCTTCGGAAGTGAGGTATTCTTTTCTTGGCATGAGACGATTTGTTAGTATAAAAAAACGTTGCTCAGAATGTACAAACTTACCAGCCTGTTTAAATCAGATAGAGCTACTCCAAACCGGGCATATTTTATCAATCTAGTAAAATTAACTTGTACATCAATCTAAGTACATTAAATTTGATCTAACATATGGATTAAAGTAGACAAAAGTGAAAATAGGATATGCAAGGGTCTCGACCCAGGATCAGAATTTGGAAATGCAGTTGGATGCTTTAGGCAAAGCAGGTTGCGAAAAGGTATTTCAAGAAAAGGCTTCCGGAATAAAATCTGATAGGCCAGCGCTTGCTGCGATGCAGCAAGTACTCCGGCAGGGTGATATAATATATATTTACAAACTTGACCGGTTAGGGCGATCATTGAAACACTTGCTCGAACTGACTTCTGATTTTGAAAAAAGAGGAATCGGTCTGGTTTCGATTAATGATCACATTGATACGACGACTGCTCAGGGTAGGCTCATTTTTAATATATTTGCTTCATTGGCTGAATTTGAAAGGGACTTGATTAGGGAACGAACAAAATCTGGATTAGAAGCCGCTCGTGCACGGGGCCGAAAAGGAGGACGTTGCCGTGGCCTATCCAAAGAAGCAGAAAGAAAGGCCATGTTAGCCCAAACTTTATACAACGAACGCAAGCTGGGCGTGAACGAAATAGCTGCTGATCTGGAAATTTCAAAAATGACTCTTTATAAATACCTAAGACATAGAGGAATTGTAATCAATGGAATATGAACAATTCTAATGTGTTAGCCAGATACAATCGTAAAGGGTAAAGTTGCAGAATGCTGGTTATAATAGTCGATTAGATGCTTTCTGAGAATTGGATCTGACTGCATTGTTTTGAAAACATCCATTTTTACCTGTTCTAAAAGTTGCTCTTTGTCTTTCATTGACGTCCTGCGTTTCTTGGTCGACTCGTCAACGGCTTCTAAGAATCGATACATGTAACGGTTCTCGTCCGAATTCTTACTGAACATTTTGTCAAAAATAGCTTCAAAGCAAAAGGCCTCAAGCAAAGTATAATCTTGGGTCCAGTCGGCCTCTTTCATCCCATTAAGGCCAATACACACGTGCCAACTGACGGTAGTATCGGGCCGCACCTGATCGCACAAAAAAAAG
>Ga0209512_1003425_pt1 | contig 15060 bp, 18 predicted proteins | sample frozenSSSSmetaG_FD_184142 | JGI IMG/M metagenome (GOLD analysis project Ga0209512, IMG submission 184142) | Glacier valley bacterial and archeal communities from Borup Fiord, Nunavut, Canada, to study Microbial Dark Matter (Phase II) -... | ecosystem: Environmental > Aquatic > Freshwater > Ice >... | reverse complement strand
TTGCGCTACCGAGGCCTGCGCGAACTGGTGCACAAACCGGATCCCTTCGACCTCGCCGTGACTCGGCTGGATCCTGAGACGTTGCCCGACGTCGAGGCGATCCTCGACAACCGCATCGCGTCCCTGAACGCCGAGTTGCTCGAATCGCGGACCCACCTCGCTACCATCAGCACGCACCTATCGATCGCCGAGCAGATCGTCATGAAGCATAAACAGCACCGCCTCGTCGCCGAGATCGCGTGGCATCACGAATTGCTCGGCGCGCTGCCCGAGATCATCGCCGACGAACGCTCCAGAAAGGCCTGACTTGTCCAACCCCTCTCCATCTGTTGCGCCCACGGCCCCAGCCGTTCCCCGCAGCGCTTGGCTCGCTCTTGCCGTGCTGCTGGGTGGCGCGTTCATGTCGTTGCTCGACACCACGATCGTCAACGTCGCCCTCCCCACCATCCGCACGAGCTTGAATGCCTCCGAGTCCACCCTGTCGTGGATCATCTCGGGCTACGCCCTCGCGTTCGGCCTCGCGCTCATCCCGGCCGGTCGCATCGGTGACCGCTATGGCCACAAGTGGGTGTTCTTCACCGGACTCGCACTCTTCACCGCGGCGAGCGTCGCCTGCGGTCTGGCGCAGAACGACACGCAGCTCATCGTGGCCCGCGTGGTACAGGGACTCGGCGGCGGGATCTTCTTCCCGGCCGTCACCGCGTTCATCCAACTCCTCTTCCCTCCGTTTTCACGGGGGAAGGCCTTCGCCGTGCTGGGAGCGGTAATCGGGGTCTCGTCGGCACTCGGCCCGTTGGTCGGGGGAATCATCATCCAGGCCCTCGGCGAGGAGACCGGCTGGCGCTGGATATTCGCTGTCAACCTGCCGATCGGGATCGCCGTCCTCGCGGCGGCAGTGTTCTTGCTCCCGCAGGGTAGCGCGGGCAAGCGAGCATCCACCGATCTGGTCGGGCTCTTTCTTCTGGCCGGTGGATTGGTCGCTCTTCTGGTTCCCCTCATCCAGGGTCAGGAGCAGGGCTGGCCCCTGTGGACCTACCTCTCACTCGCCGGGGGCGTGCTGCTCTTGGTGCTCTTCGGACTGTGGGAACGTCGGGTGGCTGCTCGAGACCAGGAGCCGCTCGTTCCGCCGCATCTGTTCTCGCATCCCTCGTTCACTGGCGGAGTAATTCTTGCGCTCGTGTTCTTCGCGGCGTTCACGAGCATCTTCTTCGCCATATCGCTCCTGTGGCAGGCGGGCCTCGGCCACACTGCGCTGGAAACCGGGCTCGTTTCCGTGCCGTTCGCGATCGGCAACATCATCGGGGCAGCTCTCAGCGACCGCCTGGCGGTGCGGCTCGGCCGTACCGTTCTCGTCATCGGTGTCGGGCTGCTGACGGTGGGCCTGTTCGCACTGTTCCTCATCCTGCTGCTGATGCCCACCGCGGACCTGACCAACTGGATTCTGCTCGGGCCGCTGTCTGTCGCGGGCTTCGGCAGCGGCCTGTTCATCGCTCCGAACGCTCGTTTCATCGTCGCAACCGTGGACCGGTCGGAGGCGGGTGCTGCCAGCGGGGTCATCGGAACGATGCAGCGGGTGGGGGCCGCGGCCGGAATCGCCGTGATCGGCAGTGTGTTCTTCGGCAACATCGGCACGATCCGGGGGCCGGGAGACCTGCCCGCGGCATTCGGTGCCGCAGCGACCCCGGCGCTCGCGGTGAGTGCCGCGTTCGCGCTCGCGGCGTTCTGCCTCGTCTTCGTACTGCCCAAGCGTGTTGACCTCCACTGAGGCCGTGGTGCCGGGCGGTACCGAGCCCAGGCGCGCCGTCGTTACGGGGGCGAGCTCCGGTATCGGGGCGGCAACCGTGCGGCGGCTCCGCGCGTCCGGGTGGGATGTCGTCGGCTTCGCCCGGCGCGCGGACCGCCTCGCCGCGCTAGCAGAGCAGACCGGGGCCGAGATGGTCACGGGGGACGTGACCCGTGAAGAAGACGTGGAGCGCCTGCGCGCTTACCTTGCGGCGACCGGCCCCATCCATGCCCTCGTCAACAACGCCGGTGGCGCCTATGGGCTGGATAGCGTCGAGAACAGCTTGATCGCCGACTGGCAGCGGATGTTCGAGGTCAATGTGATCGGGGTCAAACGGGTCACGAGCGCATTGCTGCCCCTGCTGCGGGCCGGCGTGCGGGCGGGCGGGAGCGCCGACATCCTCACCGTCACCTCGATCGCCGGGCACGTCGCTTATGAGGGCGGCGGGGGTTACGTCGCGGCTAAGCACGCTGCGGCCTCGATGATGGCGGTTCTGCGTCTGGAGCTATCGGGCGAGCCGATCCGGGTGTTGGAAGTTGCGCCCGGGATGGTGCGCACGGACGAGTTCTCCCTGGTGCGATTCGAGGGCGATCAGGCGCGAGCTGATGCGGTGTACGCGAATGTGCCCGACCCTCTCGTGGCTGAGGATGTCGCCGAGGCGATCGTGTATGCGCTCGAGCTGCCGCCCCACGTGAACCTCGACCTCGTGACTATCAAGCCGGTCGCTCAAGCGGCGCCCTACAAGGTCTTTCGCGGTCCGCTGCGCACGACGAACTGAAGGCAGAGCGAAGGCCGTCACAGTCTCGTGGCAGGCGAATCGCTCTCGATCGGCTCAGGCGCATCCGCGAAGGCACCGCGCGGAACCAGGAATAGGAGAACCGCCGCGACGAGGGCGCCGACCCCGCAGATGGTGAAGACGACGAGGTATCCGGCCAAGCTTGATGCGGTCGATGTGACGGCCGTGGCCGCACCGGCAGCGAGCACGATCGCGAACACTGCCGATGCGAAGGAGCCCCCGAGCGTTTTGGTCGTGTTCGTCAACCCGGTCGCGACGCCCGTCTGGCCGCGCGGCGCTGCGGCGGCGGCCGCCGACGGCAGCGCACCGACGAGCGCACCCGAGCCGAGGCCGGCGATCGCCATGTTCACAAAGACGCCCAATACCGACCCATGGTTCGGGATGAATAGCAGGTATCCGGCCGCAACGAAGAACGCCGCGACGATCAGGGCAACACGGGGGCTGTAACGCCGAGCGAGTCGCGGATAGAGCAGCGCACCGACGATCATCGAGACCAGGTAGGCGCCGATGATGTAGGAGATCTCGTCAGCGGGCATCCCGAGCCCGTAGCCGTTCACGGGGTCGGTTCCGGCAAAGGTGGCAAGCGGAGCCTGGGCGCCGAGAAGGCTGATGCCCACGAGACCGGCCGTCAATTGGATGGGCCACATCGTGGGTTGGGCGAGCATCCGCAGGTCGATGGCCGGGTCGCGTTGGCGCAGCTCGTAGCGCGCCCAGGGGATCAGACTCAGGAGACCCGCGACCATGAGGGCGTACACCCACCACGTCGCCGGGCCGTTGATGCGAAGGAACGTCAGCCCCGAAGTGATGAGCAGCAGCGCGATCGTAAGCCCCACGAAACCGCCGGCGTCGAGCGCGCGACCCGGGAGGGGAGTGGACTCCGGAACGCCGAACAGGATCACGAAGAACACCAGGGTGACGAAGATGGCGGGCACGACGAGGGTCGGGGCGATCGCGCCGCCGAAAGCCTTGAGGATGCGCCCGCCGCTCAATGCGCCGACGATCGCCCCGGCCTGAAGCGCGACGACGAGGTATCCGGCGGCGCGTCTGGTCTGTGACGGACCGCGCCCCGTGGCTCGCCCGCGGTCGAAGATCAGTGCCACCTCCAGCGGCAGCCAGACCACATAGAACCCCTGCAGCGCCCAGGCGATGAGGAAGGTGGTGAACGTGCCAGCGAAGACAAGCGCCCAGCTGGATGCTGCGGTCAGAACGGTCGCGATGAGCAGGATGCGCTTGTGGCCGTGCATATCGCCGAGCTTGGCCATCACCGGCACGACCAAGGCGCTCAGCAGAAGTTGAGCGGCCTCGAACCAGTTGAAATCGGCATCCCGAATGCCCAGGTGCTGCACGATGTCGGGGATGAGGGGAACGTAATAGCCCTGCAGCACCCCGCTCACCAGTTCGACGACGAACAGGAAGCCGACCAGTGAGAGGGTCGTCGCCCCGGCCCTGCTGCGCACCATCGACATGCACGGATGCTACCGCTCCGGTTCAGCCGATAGCGTGGATTCATGAACCCTGCCCCGCTCGCGGACCTGGTCGAGCCCGGGTGGGCTCGTGTGCTCGCGCCGGTCGCGGGGCAGGTCGCGGCGCTCGGCGAGTTCCTCCGCGCTGAGACCCGCGCCGGTCGTCGCTACCTGCCGGAGGGGGCGAACGTGTTGCGCGCATTCAGCGTGCCGTTGGACAGGGTGCGGGTATTGATTCTCGGCCAGGACCCGTACCCGACCCCCGGGCACGCCGTGGGGCTCGCGTTCTCCGCGCACCCCGCCGTGCGGCCGATTCCCCGCAGCCTCGTCAACATCTACCGCGAGCTCTTCGACGATCTCGGGATGCCGGTTGCGCCACACGGCGATCTGTCCCGGTGGGAGCGACAGGGCGTGCTGCTCCTCAACCGTGTGCTGACCGTGTCGGCGGGTGCGGCGGGCTCGCATCGCGGCCGCGGGTGGGAGGCAGTCACGGACGTCGCGATCCGCGGGCTCGTCGCGCGTGGCGGGCCGCTCGTCGCGATCCTGTGGGGCCGGGACGCCGCTGGCGCCGCTCCGCTGCTCCTCAACCGTGTGCTGACCGTGTCGGCGGGTGCGGCGGGCTCGCATCGCGGCCGCGGGTGGGAGGCAGTCACGGACGTCGCGATCCGCGGGCTCGTTGCGCGTGGCGGGCCGCTCGTCGCGATCCTGTGGGGCCGGGATGCCGCTAGCGCCGCTCCGCTCCTCGGCAGCACACCGATCGTGGCCAGCGCGCATCCCAGTCCGCTCTCCGCCGCCGGGGGGTTCTTCGGGTCACGGCCGTTCAGCCGGGCGAACGAACTCCTGGTCGCGCAAGGGGCGGCCCCCATCGACTGGTCCGTCGACGAAATCGGTACTGCTCCGGCAGGGACCGAACATGCTTGAGGAGGAATACGAGACGCGCCGCCGTCTTCCGCCGCACCTGCGGCCGGTAATCGAGCCGGAACCGGCCTTCAGCTATCACGTGCGGGACGCCGTGCGCTACGATCTTCCGGCCATCCGGGAGATCTACAACCACTACGTGCGCAACTCATCTATCACCTTCGATTCGTCCGCCTGGTCGCTACCCGAGTTGCGCCAGAAGTTCGACCGAATCCTGCTGGGCTTCGCGTACGTGTACCCCTGGAAGTCCAAGGCCGCCTACCGATTCTCGGTGGAAAATCACATCTACCTCGGTCCCGCCTCGACGGGCAAAGGTCTCGGCACGGTGCTGTTGTCACAGCTCATCGAGCGGTGCCGCGCGGCCCGCATGCGCGAGATGATCGCGGTGATCGCCGATCGGGGAGCCGAGGCATCCATCGCCCTGCATAAGAATCTCGGATTCACCATCGTCGCGCAGATGGGCCGGGTGGGGTACAAATACGAGCGGTGGCTCGGCACGGTGATGATGCGCAAGTCGCTCAGGTAGGGGCGCCACCATAGGCTCGGCCCATGGCGGAACTGCACGAATTGAGCGCGCTCGATCAGCTTGCCGGGCTGCGTCGAGGTGAGTTCAGCTCGTTCGACCTCGCTCAGCACTACCTCCGGCGCATCGAGCGCCTTGACGAGCAACTCGGGGCCTTCGTGGACGTGCGGGCGGATGCCGCAGCACAACGGGCCCGCTTCGTCGAGTCATCCATGCCGAAGGCCGCCGCCCTGTGGGGACTCCCGATTGCCGACAAGGACCTCTGGCAGCGAGCCGGACACCGCACCACCTTCGGATCGCGGCTCTTCCTCGACTTTGTGGCCGAGGTCACCGATGAGATCGTCGGGGTGCTGGATGCTGCCGGCGCCGTCAGTCTCGGATCCACGAGCGCCCCGGAGTTCGGCCTTTCCGCTTACACCGAGCCGCGAAGTGGCAGGCCAGCGCGCAACCCATGGAACCCGATGCTGGGCGCGGGCGGCAGCAGCGGGGGAGCGGCCGTTGCCGTTGCAGCAGGGCTACTTCCGATGGCACCGGGCTCAGACGGGGGCGGGTCGATCCGCATCCCTGCCGCCGCGACCGGGCTGGTGGGGTTGAAACCGTCTCGCGGGAGGGTGCCCGCTGGCTCGGGATTCCTCTCCTTGGCGGGGCTCGTCACCGATGGGCCGATCGCACGCACGACGGCTGATGCGGCCCTGCTCCTGGATGCCATCGCCGGGGTATCCCCGTGGTCGGTCGGTCCGCCGACCTGGGACGGGGGTGCCTTCCTCAACGCCGCCATCCGCGGCGAGGGCCGGTACCAGATCGGCGTCATGACGACGTCACCATGGGATGACGCGGTGCAGATCGAGATCGCACCCGAGGCCGCGGACGCGCTCGACCAGGCGGTCAAGCGCCTCGATGCGCTCGGTCACGGTATCGCCCCGGTGGCCCTCGAACCGGACGGTTCGTTCGTGTCTGCGTTCAGCACCGTCTGGCGGGCCGGGGCTGCGCAGATCCCGGTCGAGGGTGCCCGACTCGGCGAGGTGGAGCCGCTCACCCGCTGGCTGATCGAGGAAGGCCGAGCCGTCGGGGCGGGGCAACTGGCCGAAGCCCTCATTCAGCTCGCAATCTTCGAGCGCAGCGTCATCCGCCAGTTCTCGGCATTCGATGCCGTGCTCACACCAGCTCTCGCGCAGACGCCGCGCCCGATCGGGTGGTACGACGCCGACGATCCGGTTCGCAACTTCGAGCAGCAGGTTCAGTACACGCCCTGGACCAGCATCGCGAACGTGAGCGGCCTGCCAGCGATCTCGCTACCTGTCTCTCAGACGGCGCCTGCCGCCGGCGCGCCAGTCGGGCTGCCGATGGGGGTGCAGTTGATCGGTCGGCCAGGGCGGGAGGACATGCTGCTCGCTATCGCCGCGCAGCTCGAGCGGGTCGTCGGGTGGGAGAGACGGCATCCACCGGTCTGGGACAGGTGAGCTCCACGTGAGATGCGGGCAGGATGCCGCGGCGCGAGGTCGTGCCTAGTCCAGGCCGACCGCGGCAGCGCTGCGCTGCCAGAGCCCCGCACCGACACCGGGGATCGAGGCGCTGCGGTGCACACTGCCGTAGGGCTTGAGGCGATCGAAATAGGTGCCGTTTACGGCATCCACGGTCTCGCTCGTAGCGAGGTGAACGAGCGGAGCCGCCCCCTCCGACGCGGGGATCATCAGGCGACCGCCGGTGATGCGATTGCCGAAACGCACGCCCGCGGAGTCCTTTCCGAAGCCGGTGGCGACATAGCCGGGATGGAAACTGTAGGCGTCGACTCCGCGCTCGGCTAGCGACCGGGTGAAGACGATGGTGGCGATCTTGGAGGTTCCGTAGGCGGGGAATCCGCCGAACCAGGCCCGCTTGCCCCAGTCGAGATCGTCGAGGCGCAGGCTGCCGAATCGGTTCGCGACACTGGCCGTACCGATCACGCGGGTGCCGCTCGCCAGGATGGTCGGCATGAGCAGGTTCGTCAGCAGGAAGGCGGCGTAGTGGTTGTGCTGGATGGTGCGCTCATGACCGTCCGTCGAAAGTCCTCGTTTCGAAACCAGCCCGCCCGCGTTGTTAGCAAGGACGTCGATGTGCTCGTACCGGGCGGCCAGAGACGCCGCGAGCCCGCGAACCTCCTCGAGCCGATCGAAGTCGGCCACGAAGGCTTCACCGCCCACCTCCTTCGCGACGGCCGCCGTGCGTTCGGGGTTCCTGCCGACAACGGCCGCATGCCAACCCATCGCGGCCAGCTGTCGCGCCGCCGAGGCACCGATTCCGGAACTCGCTCCCGTGATCACGATCGTCTTCATCTGATGTATCCACCTCTCCTCAGGCCCGCTTCGATCTCGAACCGGTTGGTCAACGCATTCGATCCCGCATCGAGGTACAGCGGGATGAAGCCGAGTCCGTACCGCTTCCACTGTGCGCGATGAACGGCCTCGTGGGCAAGCACCCCCGCCGCTACGTTATCCCGGGTAAGGTACACGGCGCCGATCGTGGTGCCACCGCGTCCGAACGCCCATCGGGGCATCCCGGTAGCGATGATGAGCCCCGCGTTGCTTCGCAACCGGAATCCGGAGAGCACTCCTCCCCAGACCAGGGCGCAGGCGGTAGCGAACCAATACCCGGGCCGCGCGACAATCGGGCTCAACACGATGGCACGCAACCACCGCAGCCGAGATAGCCGGGCGATCGTACTCATCCGTTAAGACTTCGCCGCCGGGCGGCCGTACGTCTCGAGAAGCCGCAGCCAGATCTCGTTCATGGTGGGGTACGCGGGCACCGCGTGCCACAACCGGTGCAGCGGTACCTCTCCGACGATCGCGATGGTGGCCGCCTGCAGGAGCTCGCTGACATCCTGGCCGACGAACGTCATCCCGATCACGACGCCCCGCTTCTCGTCGACCACCATCCGGGCTCGACCCTCGTACCCGTCCGCTTGCACGCTAGCGCCCGCCACGGATCCGATCTCGTAATCGATCACGCGGATGTCGTACCCGGCATCCTGTGCCGCCTTCGAGGTCAGACCCACGGAGGCCACCTCCGGTTCGCTGAAGGTCACCTGAGGAACCACCTCGTGGTCGGCCGTCGCCACGTGGGTTCCCCAGAGGGCGTCATCCACGGCCTGTCCGTGGGCGCGCGCGGCGATCACGTCGCCCGCTGCCCTCGCTTGATACTTGCCCTGGTGCGTCAGCAGCGCACGGTGGTTGACGTCGCCGGCGGCGTAGAGCCAGTCGGTGCCGGGCACCAGCAGGGTGTCATCCGTGGTGATCCAGTCGCTGGGGGTCAGCCCGGCAACGCTGATGGTGTCGAGGCCGATATCGGTGGTTCGGGGCGTGCGCCCGGTCGCGATGAGTACCTCGTCGGCCTCGACCACGTCGTCGTCCGTGTGAATGAACACCGTGCCGTTGGTGCGCTGCACGCGTGTCGGGGTTGCTCGTCGGATGTCGACACCCAGTTCCGTGAGGCCCTTCGTGACCATCTCGCCCGCGAAGTCCTCCTGGGTCGGCAGTAGGCCGCTGCGGGCGAAGATGGTGACGATCGTGCCGAAGCTCGCGTACGCGGTCGCCATTTCCACCGCCACCACGCCCCCGCCGATGATCGCCAGTCGAGGAGGGACCGTCGTGGCACTCGTCGCCTCGCGCGGGGTCCAGGGCGCCGACTCGACCAACCCCGGGATATCGGGCAGCAGCGGATCGGACCCGGTGCTGATCACGACGGCATGCCGGGCGGAGAGCACGGTGGTCGTGCCGTCGGATCCGGTGACCGTTACCTGTCGCGGCGCGCTGAGCCGACCGTGCCCGCGCACGAGCGAGATGCCCGCCCCGGCGACCCACGCGGCCTGGCTCGCGTCGTCCCAATCGTGGGTGAAGCTGCTTCGGCGGGCGAATACCGCGGCGACGTCGAGGGAACCGGTGACGGCCTGGCTCGCGCCCCCGACACGTTGCGCGGCGCGGAGGGCCATCCCGCTTCGAATGAGCACCTTCGATGGCATGCAGGCCCAGTAGGAGCATTCGCCGCCAACGAGTTCGGTCTCGACGAGCACCGCGGTCAGGCCGCCTTGCACTGCGCGGTCGGCAACATTCTCGGCCACGGCGCCTGCGCCGATGATGACGACGTCGAAGGTGTGGGTGTCCAGCAGTTCAGGTGATTCAGCCACTAGCACTCCCGGATGCTCGGTGTGCGACCGAATGTCGCCTACCTCAGCGTCCCACGAACTGGGCTGGCGTCCGGTCCGCAAAAGCGATCATTCCCAGACGGGCATCCTCGGTGGCCATCAGGCGAACCAGGTCTGGTTGCAGGGATGCCGCGGCGGCCGCATCCCCCTCCGCTATCGCCAGTCGGGCATTGGCGAGCGCCGCTTGCACCGCGAGGGGCGCCTGCGCCGCCACCCGATGGGCGAGTTCCAGTCCCCGCGCGTACTGCTGCCCATGGGGCACCACCTCCTGCACCAGCCCGATGCGCAAGGCCTCGGTCGCATCCACGGTTTCGGCTGCCAGGATCATCCGCATCGCGTTGCCCCACCCGACGGCCCGGGGGAGCCGGATGGTGGCGCCGCCGAACGGCGCGATGGCGCGGGCGACCTCGATCTGGCCGAAGCGGGTCGAGTCGGCAGCGACCGTGATGTCGGCGGCGAGCAGCAACTCGATGCCCAGGGTGAGACAGGTGCCCTGCACCGCGACCACGATGGGCTTGGTGACGCGCGGACCGGCCAGACCCCAGGGGTCGAGCCCCCCTTCCGGAACCGTGTCGAGCCCGGTCGCGGTGATGCGAGGCGCGATGTCGGCCAGGTCGAGTCCAGCCGTGAAATGGTCGCCGTGAGCATGCACGAAGCCGACCCGCAGATCCGGGTCTCGATCCAGCCGGCCGAACGCCAGCGCGAGTTGTTGCAGCATCGCGAGATCGGCGGCGTTGCGTTTGTCCGGGCGGTCGAGTCCGATCACCAGAACGTGACCGAGCGGCTCGGTGCTGACGCGAAGCGGGTCCACCGCGTCACTCACGGGATGCTCCGGCGGTGCGGTCAGGGCCGCTGTTCAGAGCGCCCAGAATGCGCAGGATCGTCGGGAGGTCGTCGGCTGCCTGGGTCAACGACGCGGGAGCGAACTCGGTGAGCCCGGCCCCGACCAAGGCGAACCTCGCCACGACCGCCTTGATCGCCTCGACGAGCGCGGCGACCGACAGCCCGAACGGTTCGGGAAAGCCGACGCAGTCGAACTCGCCGGGGTCCAACACGTCGAGGTCGATGTGGATGTACACCGATGTCGCCCCCGTCGCCTCGACCGCCGCCAGCAGAACCGCTGGCTGCAGATCGTCCACCCCGATCGAGCGGATGCCGCTGCTTTCCACATAGGCGTTCTCGGCATCATCGCTGCTGCGAGCGCCCACCAGCACGACCCGCTCGATCGGCAATGGCTTCGGGGGCACGAGCTGAGCGCTGCCCTCCCCGAGCAGGGTCCGCAGCACCATCCCGTGAAAAGCGCCGGTCTCGCTGGATTCTGGGGTGTTCGCATCGGGGTGGGCGTCGAACCAGAGCACAGCGACATCCTGGTCCAGCACCCGCCCGATGGCCCCGAGCTCGACGCCGCAATCGCCCCCGATCGTGATCACCGGCCCGGTGACGTGGTTCAAGTGCTCGAGCAGACTGTTGCGCACGGTCGCAATCGTCGTCAGCCGGTGCACCGCCGTGCCCTGCGAGTCACCCGCTTCGAGGGGAACATCGATGACCCGGGTGGCCGCGGCGGGCAAATCCCCGCGAATGGCCTCCGCGCCGTCGACCAGTCGCATCGCGCGGGATGAGCCCGATCCCTGCCATTGCGGTACGACGACGAAAGTGGCGGGCATTGTGAAACTTTAGCGCGTCGCCTTGGCCAGGTTCGCGGTCAGTTCCCCGGCGTTCTGGCGCACGACGTAGGCAGGCCGGTCCCGCTCGACGCGCCAGCTCTCATCGAGTGACCCGACATCGACAGCGTCGAAACCGAACGCGTTGTAAAGCTCGCGGACGGTCTGCTTGGATGCCTCGTCATTGCCGGCGATTGCCAGCGCCCGCCGATTGGGCGTGCCCGCAGATGTTCCGTCCGTGGTGATGTCGTCGGCCATGATGTGATTGAACGCCTTCACGACGTGACTCGTCGGCAGGTGCTCTTGCAGCATTCCGGAAGTCGTTTCGACACCCTCATCGAGCGCCGCAAAATGACCGTCGCGCTCGAAGTAGTAGTTGTTGGTGTCGAGCACGATCTTGCCGGCGAGCGGCCCGACCGGCACGTCGCGGTAGTTCTTCAGTGGGACGGTGACGACCGCGATGTCCGCTGCCTCCGCAGCCTCGGTGGCGGTGGCCGCCCGTGCCTTCGGGCCCAGTTCCTCGATGAGCCCCGCGAGGGTCTCGGGACCGCGCGAATTGCTCAGCACCACCTCGTATCCGTTCTCGATCGCCTTGCGGGCGACCTGGCTGCCGATTTTTCCTGCACCGATGAATCCGATAGTTGTCATGTTCGTGGTAACCCGTGCCCGCCAGCGGATGTTCCCGATCCGGTTATCCGATCAGCATCAGGGTGGATGCGGGGCCGAGCAGCAACTCAGCGCTGGTGGCGCCGTTCGACACTTCGGCCGGGGCGAAATCCGCGAAGGCGTTCACCGCATACGAACCAGCCGGCAGCGCCGGTGCAGTCGAGGGAATGCCGGTGCCCGTGTCATCGTCCGCAGTGCAGAGCACCGGTGTCAGCGAGGTTTCGAAGCTCGCACTTTCGCCCGGTGCAAGGTCGATCGGCAGCGGCGCGGCATCCGCGGTATCGGGTCCGTGCCACAACACGATGCCCTCCCGCGAGAGCACGATGGTGGGAAGCGCGAGGAGCGCGCCCGTCACTCGAGTTGTCGACGAGTTGGTGACTACTGCGGTCGTCGAGACCCGAGTCCCGTCTGCCGAAGCGCTTACCGGAACACCGACCGTCACGCTCAGACCGGATGCCCCTGCCCCCACCTCCGCGAGCATCCCGCCGCACAGGTTCACGCGGCTCGCTGGCGCACGTTTCAGTGAACTATCCGCCCCCATCGACGGTGCTCCGGACACACTCTGATCCGTTTTCGCGGACTCCGCACTGGTGACGCTGTTCTGCCCGGGCACCGTCACCTGAATCGCGAGGATAGCGACCCCGGCCAGCGCGAGTGCGCCGAGCGACCCTGCCACCACCTGTCGCGGTCGTCGGCGGGAGCGACTGGCGACGACGACGTGTGCCACATCGATTGCGACGCCTGGGTCGACCGCGCCGAGCCGCCGTCGCAGGTGCTCGCCAACCGCTGACGGCAGTTCTGACCCGTCATCATCGAGGAAATCAGACATCCGCTGCCCCTTTCATCGAGAGTGCCATTTTGCCGAGGCCGTCGCTGAGGTAGCGTTTGACGGCTCCGGGGCTGATGCCGAGCCAGGCTGCGATGTCCGCCACGGTGAGGTCCTCGTAGTACCGCAGCACCACGCACGCCCGCTCGCGAGGGGCCAAGCGACTGAGCTGGGCTTGCACGTCCAAGCGCTCGTCGATGGCGGCATCCGTCGACTGGATCAGTTCCGGATCGGCCTGCAGGTGCGCGATACGACGCCATCGGCTGCTGCGGCGGCCGGCATCGAGATAGCTGTTGAGGATGACGCGGCGCACGTACGCCTCGGCGCTCGCGACGGAGAAACCGTTGCGAAGTCGTCCGAACGTCTTCACGAGGGCATCCTGAACCAGGTCGGCGCAAGCATCCCGGTCGCCGCAGATCAGGTAGGCGTAGCGGGTGAGCGCGTCGCCGCGCTCGGCGACCAGGCGGCTGAGCACCTGCTCCCAGTGCGCGGGGTCTTCGCGTGGCACCGCACGACCTCCTGTTCGCTGCGTCGAGATGCGGGGTCCGGATGCTCCCTCCGGCCCGAACATGTCGAATGTACCGGTGCTCATACTCACTAAGACGTTGGGGTCTCGGGAAACGTTGGGGGATGCGTCGCGAGTGTTCACTGCGCTTGGTCCAGCCATCCACTATCGCGTGCCTCGAACGGGCAGGCGACGGCTTCTGCCCACCGGCTGAGAATTGGATGACGTGGCGCGAACGACCAAAGACAACAGGTTGGCAGACACGCTCCGCGGGGGGCGGGTGGTGTGGGCGATCCGGGCGGTGTCGGCCATCGTGATCGGTGTGTTAATACTGGTGCGGCCGCAGTCCACGGCCGGTGCGCTCGCCATTCTGCTCGGCGTCTATTTCGTCATTCTCGGGGTGATCCGGGTGTACGAGGGGTTCGCGGACCGTGACGTGAACGGAGGGGGCCGAGCAGCCAACTCCATCATCGGTGCGCTGGTCTTCGCGGCCGGCGTCATCGTCATCCGCAACCCCTTCGAGACGGCGGTCTTTGTCGTGCTCCTCGTTGGCGTCGCGTGGATCTTCGAGGGCATCGCGACCCTCGTCGATACGGCGCGGGTAACGGTGATGGGCTCTCGATCGTGGGTGGCATTCTGATCGCGCTCGCCGGCGTGCTGGTCATCCTGTTCGCCGACGGGGTCACCGTCGCCTACGCGCTCTTCTTCGGGTTCACGCTCATCGTCGTCGGCATCCTCGACCTCGTGCTGTTGTTCCTCATGAGCGGCGCAGTCAAGAGGGGTGCCGCGTGACCCATCCCAACTCCAAGCGATCGGATGCCTCGCGCGCCGAGTCATCCCTCGCCACCGGGCTCAGGCTCGTGGCCTCGGCCGCGGCGATCATCGTCGGCCTCTACCTGGTGTTCGGGTCGGCAACCTCGGCGACGGCTGACGGCCTGTTCGTCGGCTCTATCGCCCTCGTGCTTGCGATCTACCTGTGGCCCGGAGTCACGCTCAACCAGTCCCGGATCGTTGCGGTCGTGCTGCTGCTCGTGGCCGCCTACGCCTTCGTCCGCGGCTTCGGGCTCTTCGATCTGGCGCTGATCCGCCAGCTCGGCGGCATCACGGCGATCGTGAGCGGGGTCATTCTGCTGCTGCCATTCATCCGGACGCTGATGGGCGGCCGCGGCTCGCGCTGAGGGTTGCCGCCTCCTCCCGCCCCGAGTTGCAGGGTCGAGAATGCCCGGCAGGAGGGCCGACTCCCTATCAGTAGTGTTCGCGGGCCTGGAGGATGACGATGTGGTCGTCGGTGACGTAGTAGACCAAGCGGTTAGCGTCGTCGATGCGACGTGACCACGCGCCCGAGAGGATGTGTTTGAGGGGCTCCGGTTTGCCGATACCAGCGAACGGATCGCGCAGCGAGTCGGTGATCAGCTGGTTGATGCGCTTGAGCGTCTTGCGGTCTTGGGTCTGCCAGTGGACGTAGTCCTCCCACCCGTTCGGGTCGAAGGCGACCGTGCGCGTCACGCGTCCAAGAGGCCGTGCTGCTGGAACTCGCCTCGCCGGGCTCGATCGATCGCCCCAAGCAACCGTTTTGCGTTTGCGGGATTCCGCAGCAGATAGGCCGTCTCGGTCATCGCGTCGTAGTCGTCTTTGGACACGATGACTGCGTTTCCATGCCGAGACACGACCTCGACAACGGTGTGATCTTCATTGACCTGCTGGATGAGCCCGAACAGGGTCTTACGTGCTTCGGTCGC
>Ga0209512_1003424_pt1 | contig 15065 bp, 13 predicted proteins | sample frozenSSSSmetaG_FD_184142 | JGI IMG/M metagenome (GOLD analysis project Ga0209512, IMG submission 184142) | Glacier valley bacterial and archeal communities from Borup Fiord, Nunavut, Canada, to study Microbial Dark Matter (Phase II) -... | ecosystem: Environmental > Aquatic > Freshwater > Ice >... | reverse complement strand
CGCGGTGGTGACGGTGGTCTGCACGACGTTGGCGGCGGGAACTCAGCGCCGGGTAACGGTGTGGTCGTCGACCGGACGCAACTCGATGCGGCCGCCGCGCGGGGCATCCACGAGTGCGGCGAAGGCGGGCCGGGTGGGCAGGGTGGGGGCGGGGAACCAGTCGATGGCACCGTCGAGGGCAATGAGCGCAACGGTGCGGCCGTCGCCGGTCGCCGCGTGGGCGCGTGGGTCGGCGCAGCCGTCGACGCGGTTGGCGGGTCCGTCGCCGTCCCGCTGCAGCGAGAAGCCGGTCATGCGCCGAAGCGCCGCGCGGGGCGGCCGTGCGTTCTGGTGTCGATAGCGAAGATCGCACCGGAGAGTGGATGCGCCTCCAGCTGAGCCTCCGTGAGATTCTCGCGGGCGGAGCCGACGAAGAGCGTCGACATCCCCCGCCCGCCGAATGCAACGGAGGTGATGTTCGGCGCGGGCATCTCGACCACGACGTCTTCGATCCCTTCGGGTGTGTAGCGCACCACTCGACCGCCCCCGTAGATGCCGCCCCACAGAAATCCGTCGACGTCGATGGTAAGTCCATCATGCGGTTCACCGGAGTGGAAGACCTTGACGTCGCCCAGTTCCCCGGTCTCGCTGTAGGGACCGCGGTAGATCGTCTTCTCGGCGGTGTCCGTGAAGTACATCTCGGTGTCGTCGAGACTCCACTCAAAGCCGTTGGCCACCCCGAGTGTGCGGCGCAGCACACGAATCCCTCCATCAGCGGTGATCGAATAGAGCGCGCCATCCGGCTTCCCGGTTGTGAGGTTCATCGAGCCGGTGATCCAGCGACCGAAGGGGTCGCACTTTCCCTCGTTCAGTCGCAGTCCATCGTGCGCATGCTCGACGTGTGCGAGATCGCGGATGCCGCCGGCGGCATCCGCGAGCACGACCCGGTCGCCGAGCGAGGCCACATACCCGCTGCCGGTGGTCGTCGGGGCGAACGACGCGAGCGGCGGCGGCAGCTCGATCACGGTGTCGTCGAGGCCCTCGATCGGGCAGCGGTAGAGGAGTCCGGCGGTGATGTCGCACCAGAGAACGAAGCCGGCCGGATCCCACACGATGCTCTCCGCAAGGATGGCGCTAGCATCCCGGAAAACCCGGGGCAACCCCCTCACGACTCCCATGACGCCAGCCTACGGTTCTATTTCGAACGCATCACGAAGCAGCTTTCATGGGCCTCGGAATCAGCGGGCGCACCGCCCTCACCAGTGGTGCCGATTCAGGAATCGGCTGGGAGACCACTCGCATCATGCTTGGCGAGGGGGTACGTGTCGTGCTGGCCGATAAGGACCAGAAGAGCCTGGATGCCGCGGCCGCGAGCCTCGGAGCCCCGAGGGTCGGCTGTTCGCCTTCGCCACCGACGTCACCAGGGTGGAGTCGATCGCGAAGATGCGCGGCCGGGTCATCGAGGCGGTTGGGGACATCGACATCCTCGTGCAGCCCTCCGATGACGAGATCCCGTGCTGCTCGGCACAGGCCGGAGTGCTCGCCGAGGAGCGCCCGTACATGGCGCTCGGGCGTCGCGGCGAATCGCAGGAGGTCGCGGCTGTGGTCGCGTTCCTGTGTTCCGAGCAGGCGAGTTTCGTGAACGGGGCCAACTACCGCGTCCACTCGCGGGTGGTCGCGTCGATCTGAGGTGACGGGGTCTCGATACGGCCGCGGGCGGCCTGCTCGACCACCGGGCGGCCTGCTCGACCACCGGGCGGCCTCAGCGAAGCGCGGCGCGCACGAGCTCGAGCGCGTCGGCGGGGTCGAGACGCAATTGGCGGATGCGGGCGGCAAAGGCGGCCGCGGCATCCTGCGCCTGGCGCTGCGTGGCGTCACCCGAGGCAGCGATGAAGGTGCCGGCCCGTCCGCGGGTCTCGATAACGGCATCGCGCTCGAGCTCGCGATAGCTGCGCGCCACCGTGTTGGGGGCGATGCCGAGGGCATCCGCGAGACCGCGGACAGTGGGAAGCTTGGCTCCGGCGGCGATCGATCCAGCCGCGACCGCATCGATCACCTGCACCCGCAACTGCTCGTATGGAGGAACGGATGAACCGGGATCGACCGTCACGGTGAGGCCGCCGACCGTGGTCGCCCGGGGGCTGAGGGGGGAACTGGCCACGGAACCTCCGATCTGACACTGAACAATCCGACACTGAACGACCTGACGCCGAGCGGCCCGTCGCGGAACGGCCTGTCGCGGAACGGCCTGTCGGTGTACCTCCTTCGAGCGTACCCACCGCCGACCACGCGCCCGACTCATGCGGCTTCTTCGATCATCCTTCGTGGCTGCCGCAGACCGTCGCGGATGCGCGACTTCACGGTGCCGGGCGGCGGCTGAGGGTGATCGGCGACCTTGACATCGGTGGGATTGCCCACGAACGCTAGCTCGAGCGCTTCGCGCCGCAGCTCCAACGGCCGGCCGAGTGCCCGGCCGGGTCGCGTTGGTCGCGTTGGGTCGCGGCAAACTGGTTGCCGAGGCCGTCGGTACACCGTTGGAGTCAGAGGACCAGATTGCGATGCCCGGGAGATCGGTGGATTCCCACCCCGGAACCTTCGCCGACGGCATGATCTGGTAGTAGGTCGGGGCGATCACCGGGTCTTCGAAACCGCCATCCGGCCTTCGTCCTCTGGCGGTTCGAGTCTGCGGATGCGATGGTGAGTGCGGACATGCCAGCCCCCGCCAGCCGAGCGGCCGCGGCAAGACCGGTGGCTACGACGATTGCGACGCATCGCGTGAGCACCAACGGTCTCGGAATCACGGGCAATACCGTGGGCAGGTCACCTCTCGGAACCGGTCGACCGGATGCGCAATTCGGGTACGCATCCGGTCGAGGTTCCACGGCCGTGCTCGGGTACCCGGCCGCAGCGGGGCGGCATCTGGTGTGCCCCCACGTTGAGTATGAGGGGACAGGTCGTGTCCGCACAACGGGGGACTGACCGCCAGTTCGGGGGGGTGGTTTTCGGCGGCGCTGACGAGGGGGTGGCCGCGCTCCGAGGCCTCCGCGGCCGCGGGTGACACGCGCGGCCGAAAATTCGGGCGCGCGTGTCACCCGCGGGCGCGGAGAGTCACCGGGGAGGCACGCGTGTCACTCAGGGCAGCAGAGGGTCGCTCAGGGCAGCAGAGGGTCAGCCAGGGAGGGATCGGGATTGCCGAAGCGGTGTGCCGTCATGCTGATGGCTTGCTCGTGCAGGAACGGGAGCAGCTCGATTCGACCGGAGGTGGTCACCGGGCCGGCGTAGATCGCCACGTCCGGATCGCCGTCGAGCACCGTTGCGAGTGCGAGCCGGTCACCGCCGAGCAGACGGATCCGTCCCGGCCGAACCTCGGACCGCAGGCGGGCATGCCAGCGGGCATCCGTCTCCACCGCCACGGACTGGATGTCGAGCGGGGGCAGGACCGAGCCGAATAGGCGGAGCAGTCCCGCCGCCACCGGCACCGCGGAACTGATCGAAAGCGAGGCGCCTGCCAGCGTCGCCGCCGCGATCGTGCGAACGAGTTGGGCGGGGGAGGCCCCCTCGGCCAGGCGAACCGTCACCGGCACCGGCCGGTAACGCAGGATGTTGCGCTCGACACCGAGGTCCGAAACATCCTTAGTCGTGCCGTATTCGTCCGTCCAGGCTCGCTGGTCGCTTTCGGCTCCGGCGCGCACGCGATCGAACTCGAGAAACTCCATGCCCTGCTGCGCCGCTTCGATCACGCGCGACACCTTCTCGCTGAGACCGGCGAGCACCACCGTGCGACCGGGCTCGGCGAAGACGGGCCGCCAGTCTCCGAGGGTGAGCAGATAGTTCGGGCCGCCCGCCTTCGCGCTCGCGCCGACTGTCGACCGTTTCCAGCCTCCGAAAGGCTGCCGGCGCACAACGGCGCCGGTGATGCCGCGGTTCACATAGAGGTTGCCTGCCTGCACGGTCTCGATCCAGAGTGTGATCTCGGCGACATCCAGGGAGTGGATGCCCGCGGTGAGACCGTAGGCCGGGGCATTCTGCAGCGCAATCGCCTGCTCGAGCGTGTCGGCCCGCATGATTCCGAGCACCGGGCCGAAGTACTCGGTGAGGTGGAATTCGGATCCGGCGGCCACTCCGTCGCGCACGCCGGGAGACCACAGCCGGTCGCTCTCATCCAGCGAGCGCGGTGCCACCAGCCACGACTCGCCCTCGGCAAGAGTGGTCAGCGCCGAGCGGAGTTTGCCGTGAGCCGGCTCGACGATCGGCCCCATCACCGCCGCCGCCTCCTGCGGATACCCCACCCGAAGCGTGCTCACCGAATCGATGAGCTGCCGACGGAACCGCTCCGATTTCCCGACCGATCCGACCAGGATCACCAGGGATGCCGCCGAGCACTTCTGGCCCGCGTGCCCGAATGCGCTCTTCACGACGTCCGCCACCGCGAGGTCGAGGTCGGCGCTCGGAGTCACGATGATCGCGTTCTTGCCGCTCGTCTCGGCCAGCAGCGGGAGGTCGGGGCGCCAGGAGCGGAACAACTTCGCGGTCTCCCACGCACCGGTGAGGATCACCCGATCCACTGACGGATGCGCCACCAGCTCGCGACCGAGGTCACCCTCGTCGAGATCCACGAGGGCGAGCACGTCGCGGGGCACACCGCCAGCCCAGAGCGCCTCGACCATCACGGCCGCGCTGCGACGCGCCTGCGGTGCCGGTTTGATAATCACGCCGGCGCCCGAGGCGAGGGCTGCGAGCACGGAACCCGCCGGAATGGCGACCGGGAAATTCCACGGCGGCGTGACCACGATCAGGCGGGAGGGTTCGAATTCGGCGTCGGTGATCCGGTCGAGCTCACGGGCGCGTTCCGCGTAGTAATGGGCGAAGTCGATGGCCTCGCTCACCTCTCCATCACCCTCGGCAATGGTCTTGCCGGTCTCACTCGCCATCACCTCGATGAGCTCGGCACGGGCCGCGGCGAGCGCCTCTCCCACGCTGTGCAGCACTGTGGCCCGGGTGTCCGAGCGTCGCTGGCCCCAGCTCTCTCCCGCCCGCACGGTGGCCGTGATCACAGCCTCAAGCGCGGGAAGGCCGGTGATGCGGGCGGCGGCGACACCGGCATCGCCGAGTGTGGACGTTGCGACCCGGGAGAGGATCTGGCGGCCCCACTCCCGATTGGCGGCGATCGACGGGTCGGTGTCGGGTTCATTCGCGAACGCTCGCGGCGCGGTGTCGACCGCAGCGATCGGCACGGTCAGGCGACGATCCTGCACGCGATGAGACGTCGGAACGACGTCGGAGTGGCCCTCCAGCGAGGCGAGGAAGCGCGCTGCCTCACGATCGAAGATGCCCTCATCGGTCGCGAGCTCGAAGACTCCCGACATGAAATTCTCGCTCGACGCATTCTCCTCGAGACGACGGATGAGATAGGAGATCGCCGAATCGAACTCGCCCGGGTGTACGACCGGGGTGTAGAGCAGTAGACCGCCGACATCGCGCCTCACGGCATCCGCCTGCCCGGCCGCCATGCCGAGAAGCATCTCGAATTCCACCCGCGTCTCCACCCTGCGCTGCTTCGCGAGAAGCCAGGCCCAGGCGAGGTCGAACAGATTGTGACCGGCTACTCCGATGCGCACCGCGTCGGTGCGCGCCGGGAGAAAGGACCAGTCCAGGATGCGCTTGTAGTTGGCGTCGGTGTCTCGCTTCGTGCTCCAGGTGGCGAGCGGCCACCCGTGCACCGCGGCATCCACCCGCTCCATCGCGAGGTTCGCACCCTTGACGATGCGCACTTTGATTCCGGCTCCGCCCTGTGCCCGACGCTGGCTCGCCCACGCGGTGAGGCCCTGCATCGCGTGGAACGCATCGGGAAGGTAGGCCTGAATGACGATTCCTGCCTCGAGGTCCTTCAGTTTCGGCTGCTCCAGGATGCGGCGAAACACCTCGATCGTGAGGTCGAGGTCGCAAAATTCCTCCATGTCCAGGTTGATGAACTTGGTGGTGGGGGATGCCGCAGCGAACTCGTAGAGCGGAGTGAGCCGCTTCACGACCCGGGCGACCGTCTCGTCGAATGACCACATCGAGAGCTGGCTCGACACGGAGGAGACCTTGATGGAGACGTAGTCCACGTCGTCTCGTTCCAGCAGCTCCCGGGTGCCGGCGAGCCGACGATCGGCCTCGTCGTCGCCGAGCACCGCTTCGCCGAGCAGGTTGAGATTGAGGCGGATGCCCGATTGACGCAGCACGCGCATGCTGCGGTCGAGCTGCCGGGCGCTCGCATCCAGGATGAGGTGGCTCACCATGCCGCGCAGCACCCGCCGGGCGACCGGCACGATCGGCCACGGGATGAGAGGTGCGAAACCCCCACCGAGCTGGATCGCAACGCGCATGTACCAGGGCAGGAATGCCGGGATGGCGCGCGAGAGCTTCTCGAGGTTGCGGCCGGCGACCCGGAGGTCCTCCGGGCGCACCACACGGTCGACGAATCCGATGGTGAAGTCGAGGCCGCGCGGATCCTTGAGCACCCCGGCCAGGCGCTCTGCCGAACGATCGGGCGCGACGTCCGCGCTCTCAGCGAGCCAGCGGCGCACGGTTGCAACGGCCTCGGCAGCGAGCGCATCGGGGCTCGCGGGCGAATCGGCAGCGGTCGAAAGCATGTATCGAGACTACTTGGGCTCATCACCGGCAGGGATTTCCGCCCCAGCGACCACGCCACCCTCGTAAGATCTGGATCATGTCGAGCCATCTGCAGGACATCGTCATCGTCGGCGGTGGCCACAACGGTCTTGTCGCGGCGGCCTACCTCGCTCAGTCCGGTCGATCCGTAACCGTACTCGAGCGGCTCGATCATCTCGGTGGCGCGGCCGTCTCGGCGCAGCCCTTCGTCGGTATCGAGGCGCGGTTATCGCGCTACTCCTATCTTGTCAGCCTGCTGCCATCTTCGATCATCCGCGACCTCGGTCTCGAGATCCGTCTCGAACGCCGCCGGTTCAGCTCCTATACGCCGCTGCCGGGCACCGATCGCGGACTGCTCGTGGACAACGGGGATGCCTCGGCGACCCGCCGGTCCTTCGAATCACTCGGCGCAGATTTCGACGCCTGGCAGTCGTTTTACGATCGGACCGCCGAACTCGCCCGCGCCGTCTTCCCGACGGTGACCGAACCCCTGCTGCGGCGATCGGAGCTGAAGCGCATGGTGGATGCCACGAACTGGAACGACTTCATCGACCGTCCGATCGGCGAAGTGATCGAGCGCAGCTTCGACAACGATCTCGTGCGCGGAATCGTGCTCACGGATGCCCTGATCGGCACCTTTGCACCCGCGAACGACCAGACTCTCGGTGCCAACCGATGCTTCCTCTATCACGTGATCGGCGGCGGCACCGGGGACTGGGACGTGCCGGTGGGCGGCATGGGCGCGGTCACCAGCGCCCTCGCGAATGCGGCCCGCACCGCCGGGGCCACCCTGGTGACCGGCGCCGAGGTCGTGTCGATCACTCCCGACGGTGAGGTGCACTATCGCCTCGGTAACGACGAGCACCGCGTGAACGCCGGCACCGTGCTCTCCAATGTTGCCCCGCAAGTGCTTTCCGGATTGCTCGGCCTGTCCCGATTACCCGGCGACCCGAGCGAACCGGTTGAGGGCGCCCAGGTCAAAGTCAACCTGCTGCTCAGGCGACTCCCCCGCCTGCGTGACGGGTCGCTCGATCCGGCCGCCGCCTTCGGCGGCACCTTCCACATCAACGAGGGCTACGGGCAGCTCGAGCGAGCCTTCCGGGCGGCGAGCGCCGGCGACATCCCGAGCCCGCTCCCGGCAGAGATCTACTGCCACTCACTCACCGATCCGAGCATCCTCTCACCGGAGCTTTCGGCCTCCGGTGCCCAGACTCTGACCATCTTCGGCATCCACACGCCGCATCGGTTGGTCACGGCAGCTACCAATGACGCCGTGCGCGCGGCTCTCGAACGCGCGGTGATCGACTCCCTCAACAGCGTGCTCGCCGAGCCGATCGAATCGCTTCTGCTGACGGATGCCGTGGGCCGCCCCTGCATCGAGACGAAGACCACCCTCGACCTCGAGTCGGCGCTGGCGCTGCCGGGAGGCAACATCTTCCACGCCCCGCTGTCGTGGCCTTTCGCCGAAGACTCGGCCGAGCTCGGCACTGCGGCGGAACGCTGGGGTGTCGCCACCGCCCACGAGAAGATCCTGCTCTGCGGAGCCGGGGCGCAGCGTGGCGGCGGCGTGAGCGGGCTCGGCGGGCACAACGCCGCGATGGCCGTGCTCGAGGGGTAATCGCCCTTTGTCTCCCGCCTGCGAGCCGGTTAAACTCCAAGGAAGCGGCATGTCGAGAATGCTGCGGGATCTGAGGAGCTTCGCCATGGCAACGTTCGACCAGTTTGCGAACCAGGGCGGTGCCGCCGCAGGCGACGAGTCCGAGGCGGCTGCGGCCCAGGCCGAGGCCGACGAGTTGCTGCGCCAGGGCGCGGATGCCGCCCAGGCCGCCGACTTCGGTGGAGGCCCGCTCGGCGCCCATCCCGAGCCCGATACGGCCGACCAGCCCGACACGCGTGAGGAGCCGGACACGGTCTAGCAGGCCCGCCACTGGCAGCACCGCAGTCGACAGCTCGCTTGGGGGACGTTATCGCATGCCGATCGGCTCGGTGAGGGTGCGAACGGGACACCCGAGAGGGAGTACGACTCACTTCGTACAGCGCGGCCCGTGACAAGACGAGACCAAGGGGCAGAGCCTCTAGTACCACTCGCTCGGAGCGGCGGCGCGGGCGGCCGGGAGCGCGACATCCGTGGCCCACCGAGCCATCCACTCTGGCAGCGGATGACCGGTGATGTCTATGCCCGTCACCTCCGCCACCTCGGCCATCGTCACGGTACCGCCGGTCTTCTTCACGAACCGACCGCGACTGGTCGCGCGCGCGTAGATTTGACCCTCGACGACCGCACGCTGCTCCACGTAGACCGCTTTCGCGTCGTAACCGACAATGCGGGTTTCGAGCGTAAAGCGCTGCCAGGGCATCAGCGACCGCCGAAAACTGATCGTCTCATCCGCCATCACCGGAAAGAATCCGGCCCGGAAGAGGCGGGACCAGACTCCCGAGCGCTGCAGCAGGTCCATGCGGCCGAGATCCATGATCGACAGGTACACGCCGTTGTTCATATGACCGAGGACATCGAGATCGGTGGGGAGCACGCGAAAGGCCATGCGTGCGACGTCATGGGGGTCGAGCCGCGGACCGTTACGGCGCAGCCAGACGAGAAAGGTACGAAAGACGAGGTGCACAGGACAACGCTAATGGTGGCGGTGATCCTGGATCGTCATCCGCGGCCCGAAGCGGGGTTTCGCGAAGCCGCTCGCCTCGATCAGTCGCATCACGCGCTGCCGCTGGCCGGCCCACGGAGCGAGCAGTTCGAGCATTCCGTCGTCATCGACGGGCGAGCCGGCGAGAGCCCAGCCGACGAGCGCCGGCAGGTGATAGTCGCCCACGCTCACCGAATCGGCGTCTCCGTGGGCGCGCTGGGTGGTCTCCGCCGCGGTCCAGGCGCCGACACCAGGCACACTGCGCAGCCGCTTCGCCACCTCGGCGCCGCCCCGGCCGAGGGAGAGCGTGCGCTCGAGGCCGCCGGCGACGGATGCCGCGGCGATCGCCGTGCGCGAGCGTTGGGGGTCGACGCCCGCCGAGTGCCACTCCCACGACGGGATCAGCCGCCAGGCACGCGCAGAGGGGAAGACCCGCATGCCACTCGGTGCGGGCCCGGGTGCGGGCTCACCGTGAGCGCGAACAAGCGTTGCCCAGGCCCGGCGAGCCTCCTTGCCCGTGACCTTCTGCTCGAAGATCGCCGCGACCATCATCTCGAGCACGAGGCCGGTTCGCAGCAGCCTCAGTCCGGGATTGCGTCGGTGCGAATCGTGCAGGAACCGGTTCCCGGACACATCGAAGTCGCCAGGGTCGTCGCCGGCGCCGAGTAATACCGGTACCGCAGCGATTGCCCACTCCGCACCATCCCCCCATGCCGTTGCCGATACCGTGCCGCGGTTTCGGGCGAGGTGCAGCGTCGCGGTGCCGAACGGCGTCGGCAGCGTGCGCCAGACGCCCGAGGCATCCCACTGCATGGTCGGGTCGGCGGTTCCACGACTGAGCGGTCGCAGCGTCTGGGCCAGATCGAGCGGATGCGGCGGGCTATAACTGCTTCGAAGCGGCGCCGTATCCATACCCTCGAGAATACGGGTGGACCGTATTCTCGAGGCGTGCACCGAGGTCTTCGGGCGGTGGTTATCAACAGGAAGTGGTGGTGGAATAGGGAGGCTCCCACCGAAAGAGGCCCCCGTGACCCCGTCCGCTCCATCCAACCCTTCGTCATCGAAGGCCAGGCGAAACAGCAAGCTGGAGGCGTTCCGTGCCGGGGAGAAACGCCGCGTACGCGTGCGTCGGATCGCTATCACGAGTGGCATCGTGGCGGCCGTCGCGGTGGGTGCGGTCGTCGTGACATCGATCGCGATGACTCCGCGGCCCACCGCAGCGCCGTCCGTTAGTGGCAGAATCGCGGGCGTCTCGACCTATACCAACACGGCCGGGCACGTGCCGGGATCGGTCACCTACGATCAAACCCCGCCGGTTGGTGGACCACACAACCAGCTCTGGCTCAATTGCGGAATCTATTCGAAGCCAGTGCCCAATGAGAATGCGGTGCACGACCTGGAGCACGGCGCGGTCTGGGTGACGTACGATCCGTCGCTGCCCGCCGCGACCGTCACCAAGCTACGTGACCTGATGCCGTCCACCTACACCGTGCTGTCACCCTATCCGGGGCTCGGCGGCTCGATCGTGCTCAGCGCCTGGGATGTCCAGTTGACGGTGTCGTCAGTGACGGATCCCCGAATCGAGCAATTCCTCGGGAAGTACCGGCAGAGCCCGAAAGCGCCGGAGCCCGGAGCTCCCTGCACGGGCGGACTCGACGCGCCGGGCAGGCTTTAGCGTGACCGCGTCTGCTCGAGTCCGCGGCGGTATCAGCGACCCCTCCTGCCGGGAGCCGCTGGTGGTGTGCGACGAGCACGCGGCCAGGACGGTGTGCCCCGAGCATCCGCTGGTCGGGTCAGCGCACGTGTCGCGCTGGACGTTGCGGGTGACGGAGCTTCCATTGCTCGGTTCGTGGGCTCCGTTGCCGAGTTCGACACTCGAGGAGCGGACGGTCGCGAGGGTGCGTCCGGGGTCTGCTCCGGCCGGGGCGTGAAAGGTGAGCGGCCAACCTACGGGATGATGGGCACATGAGCATTGGAATCCTCACCAGCGGCGGAGACTGCCCCGGACTGAACGCGGTCATCCGCGGTGCCGTTCTCAAGGGAACGCAGATCTACAAACAGCAGTTCGTCGGCTTTCGGCACGGCTGGCGCGGTGTCATCGATGGCGACATCGTCCCCCTCGAGCGCAAGGACATCCAGGGCATCGGCAAGCAGGGTGGAACCATCCTCGGCACCTCCCGCACCAATCCGTTCGAGGCCAACGGCGGAGCGGATGTCGTGCGTGCCAACATGGAGCGGCTCGGCGTGGACTCGCTCATCGCGATCGGCGGCGAGGGAACCCTCGCGGCCGCCAAGCGTCTTACGGATGCCGGCATCAAGATCGTGGGCGTGCCGAAGACTGTCGACAACGACCTCTCCGCCACCGATTACACCTTCGGCTTCGATACCGCCGTGCAGATTGCGACGGATGCAATGGACCGCCTCCGTACCACCGGCGACTCGCACGGCCGCTGCATGGTCGCCGAGGTGATGGGTCGACACGTGGGCTGGATCGCGCTGCACTCCGGTATGGCAGCCGGAGCCCACGCGATCCTCATCCCCGAGCAGAAGACTTCGATGGACCAGATCGCCACTTGGGTGCAGTCCGTGGTCGACCGCGGACGCGCGCCACTGGTCGTCGTGGCCGAGGGCTTCCACCTCGACACCATGGATGACGCCCACTCCGAGCGCGGACTCGACGCATTCGGGCGCCCCCGCCTCGGCGGCATCGGCGAACTCATCGCCCCGGAGATCGAAGCGCGGGTGGGAATCGAGACGCGCGCGACGACTCTCGGCCACATCCAGCGCGGCGGCACCCCGACCGCCTACGACCGTGTGCTCGCCACGCGCTACGGCATGGCCGCGGTCGACTCCGTGATCCACGCCCGCTGGGGCCGCATGGTCTCGCTCAGCGGAACCTCCATCACGCATGTCGCCTTCGAGGATGCCCTCGGCAAGCTCAACACGGTGCCACAGTCCCGCTATGACGAGGCCGCGATCCTGTTCGGCTGATGCGAGCCGTCGGCCCGCATTCGTAGCGGCTGCCGCACACACTGGGGGCTGATGCGGCACTCCGTGTGCGCCGCCCAGCGTGTTCCGGTCACGCCTGTCCGAGAAATCGACTTGGTAGTAAATGCGACTTCGCGCGATGTGAAGTCACGTTTACTACCAAGTCGATGGTGTACTCCGTCGGCTGGCGGTGTGTCAGGCCGCAGCAGGAGAGCTCAGAGCTCAGGTGGCAGACCGCAGGCAGAACAGACCGTAGACCTCGGAACGCAGGCCGGAGACCGCGGGCAGCTAATCGCGGGTACCGCTTCAGCCGCCGCCCGCGCTGCCGCCGGCAGGGCCTCGAGAATTCGCGACACCGCCGCATCGTCGTGCGCGGCCGTGACGAACCAGGCCTCGAACACCGAAGGGGGAAGCGACACTCCCGCGTCCAGCATGGCGTGAAAGAAGGGCGGATAACGGAATGCCTGCTGCGAGCGCACCTCGTCGTAGTTGCGCGGCTTGGTGGGTGAGAACGCGAACGAGAATAGGTTTCCGGCCCGCTGCACGGAGTGCTCGACGCCCTCGCCGCTGAGCGCAGAAGACACGGCAGAAGAGAGCTGGTCTGCGACCGCGTCCAGGCGGGCGTAAACCGCGGAATCCGCGGCCCGCAGCGTGGCAATTCCTGCAGCAACCGCGACCGGATTGCCGCTGAGGGTTCCGGCCTGGTACACCGGACCGAGCGGCGCGAGGTAGTCCATGACGTCCGCGCGGCCGCCGAGCGCGGCGAGGGGCAACCCACCCCCGATAACCTTGCCGAACGCGAAGAGGTCGGGGATCCAGCCCGCACCGTCGGGCACGACCCGAGCGGCCTCGAGCCCCCACCATCCGGCCGGGCCCACCCGGAAGCCGGTGAGCACCTCATCGAAGATCACGAGTGCGCCGTTCTCTCTCGCGATAGCGGCCAGCTCACGGTTGAATCCGCGGTCCGGGGGAACGACCCCCATGTTGGCGGATGCCGCTTCCACGATCACCGCGGCGATCTTCTGGCCCTGCACAGCGAAGAGCGCGCGCACCGCGTCGAGGTCGTTGTAGGGGAGAACGATGGTCTGCGCGGCGGTCGCCGCAGTGACGCCGGCCGAGCCGGGCAGCGCGAGAGTCGCGAGCCCCGATCCGGCTTCCGCAAGGAGCGCGTCGGAATGTCCGTGATAGTGCCCGGCGAACTTCACGAGCAGCTCGCGTCCGGTAAACCCGCGGGCGAGGCGGATCGCCGTCATCGTCGCCTCGGTACCGGTCGACACCAGACGGATCTTCTCGATCGGCTCCTGAACAGTTCCGGTGAGCTGCCCGGAGCTGTTGGTCGACTCGACGCGCACGCGCTCGCGCACGAGTTCGGCCAGCTCGGTCTCGCCGGGAGTGGATGCCCCGAACGAGAGTCCGCGAGCCGCGGCATCCTGCACCGCCTTGACGACGGACGGATGCGCGTGCCCGAGAAGCGCCGGCCCCCAGGTGCTGACGAGGTCCACGTATTCGCGGCCGTCGGCATCCGTGATGTAGGGACCGCGCGCGGAGACCATGAATCGCGGAGTGCCGCCGACCGAGCCGAAGGCCCGCACCGGGGAATTGACTCCGCCGGGAATGGAGAGCTTTGCCCGGGTGAAATAGGTCTCGTTCGCGCCCATCAGAAGCACAGTCCCATCAGAAACACAGTCCCATCAGAAGCACAGTCCCATCAGCGCACAGTCCCATCAGCGCAGCCACCCCGCCAGTTCGACAGCCCAGTAGCTGAGGATCGCGTCGGCTCCGGCACGCTTGATGCTCAGGACCGACTCTTCGACGGCGCGGCGGCGATCGATCCACCCGTTGGCGGCGGCGGCCTCGATCATCGCGTACTCGCCGGAGACCTGGTACGCCCACACGGGCACCGGGCTCAGGGCCGCGGCGTCAGCGAGCACGTCGAGGTAGCTCATGGCGGGCTTCACCATCACGACGTCGGCGCCCTCTGCGACGTCGAGCAGGACCTCCCGGAGGCCCTCACGGCGGTTACCGGCATCGAGCTGGTAGCTACGACGATCGCCGACTAGCGACGAGTCGACGGCCTCGCGGAACGGCCCGTAGAACGCCGAAGCGTACTTGGCCGCGTAGCCGAGGATCGCGGTTCCGGTGAAGTTGTTACTGTCGAGAGCATCACGCACAGCGGCGACCTGGCCATCCATCATGCCGCTGAGACCGAGCAGCTGGGAGCCGGCGGCCGCCTGCGCTACACCCATGTCCCGGTAGCGCAGCAGGGATGCATCGTTGTCGACGCTGCCGTCGGCGGCGAGCACGCCGCAGTGGCCGTGGTCGGTGAATTCGTCGAGGCAGAGGTCCGTCTGCACCACGAGGGCGTCTCCGACCTCGGCAACGACCGCCCTCGTCGCGACGTTGAGGATGCCGTCATCCGCCGTCGCGCCGGAACCGATGGCATCCTTGTGCTCCGGGATGCCGAAGAGCATCACGCCGCCGACGCCCGCCTCGGCCGCTTCCACAGCCGCGCGCCGGAGAGAGTCCAGAGAATGATTCACCACACCGGGCATCGAGGAGATCGGAACCACCTCGCGAACGCCCTCGCGCACAAACATCGGCAGCACCAGCTCGGCCGGGTGGAGCCTGGTCTCGGCAACCAGCCGGCGCATCGCCGGGGTCGCTCGCAGGCGGCGGGGGCGGATGCTCGGCCCGGTCATGACGAGGCTCCCGGGTCGGAGTGGTCGCCAGGGCCATTGCCGTCGTGCTCGCCACCGTCTGGCAACACGTATTCGGCGAGGCCCTCTACGAGGGAGTTCGCCGAGC
>Ga0209512_1003423_pt1 | contig 15065 bp, 10 predicted proteins | sample frozenSSSSmetaG_FD_184142 | JGI IMG/M metagenome (GOLD analysis project Ga0209512, IMG submission 184142) | Glacier valley bacterial and archeal communities from Borup Fiord, Nunavut, Canada, to study Microbial Dark Matter (Phase II) -... | ecosystem: Environmental > Aquatic > Freshwater > Ice >... | reverse complement strand
GCCTCGGGCGTGGGCGAAGGCTCGGTGGTCGTGCAGGCGGTGCACCGCTACCTGAACCCGGGCGAGGGCTGAGCTCGCACAACCGGCCCGCGCGCTGGCGGGCTTCTTGCCCGACCGGCCCATGACGGCCGCACCGGCCCTGAGCACCCGTCGCGCCGAGGCGGCCGCCGCCGATCCGCCCTGGCGCGACCAGGAACTGCTGTTCATGAGCGAGGTGGTGCTCGCCGTGCACCGCATCCGCCGCCGCCACCGTCTGCTGGCCGACGACGTGGCGCTGCTGCGCATCCTCGCCACGTTCGCCGGCCAGCTGCTGGAGCTGCGCTCGCTGGTGGAAGAGAAGACGCGCGCACTCGAGGCCCGCAACGCGGTGCTCACGCGTGCGCTCGAATCGGCCGCGGCGTGCTGCGGGATCATCGGCACCTCGCCCGCCTTGCTGCGCGCGCTCGGCGAGCTCGAGCGCGTTTCGCAGGCTGCGGCCGCGGTGCTGCTGCTCGGCGAGTCGGGCACGAGCACGAGCACGAGCACGAGCACGAGCACGGCGTTGAAGATCGGACAGTCGCTCTCGGGATAGTGGCTGCCGTCTCCGTGCGAGTGATGGATGAGGCCGTGCATGTTGCTGCCCAGCACCTGCTCTGCGCGCCAGCCGAGCATCTCGCAGGCGGCACGGTTGACGAAGGTGCGCAGACCCGCGTTGTCGACGCCGAAGATGCCGTCGCCGGTCGACTCGAGCATGAGCTGCAGGCGGTCGTTCCAGAGCCCCGGCGCGTTCACCTGCAGCGCCCTGGACCGCGGCGACGGTCTCGCGGGGGCGATGAGCAGCAGCGTGGTTCACGGGTGGCAGGCCGGCGGGTCTCATGGGGTCATCACGCAAAGCGCGCGCCACGAAAGGCAGCAGAGCGCGCGACACGAGGCCAGAGCAGAATCCGCGACCGCCCGCGATGCGCCATCGCCGCGCAGCCCGCCTTCCGCCCCGACCCTCCGACCGGCCATGCCTCTGCAACGATTCTTTCCGCGCCAGGTCGTCGAGTCGAGCGGCAACCGCTGGGACTGGGCGTTGCTGCCGCTCGTGCTCGCGCTGCTCGCGCTGCTGGCCTGGGGCGGCTCGCAGATGGCGCGGCCCTACGAGGTGGGCGAGGCGCTGCCGCTCAGCCTCGACGTGGCCTCCCTGCCCTACTACCTCATGCGCACGACGCTGCGCATGTTCATCGCGATGGGCTTCTCGCTCGTCTTCGCCTGCGCCTTCGCCGTGCTCGCGGTGAAGTACCGCGCGGCCGAGAAGGTGCTGGTGCCGCTGCTCGACATCCTGCAGTCGATCCCGATCCTCGGCTTCCAGGCGATCGCCGTCGCGCCCTTCATCCTGCTGTTTCCGGGCAACCTGTTCGGCGTGGAGTGCGCGGCGATCTTCGCCATCTTCACGTCGCAGGCCTGGAACATGGCGTTCAGCATGTACCAGTCGCTGCGCACCGTGCCGGGCGAGCTGAAGGAAGCAGCGGCGGTGTTCCAGCTTTCGGGCTGGCAGCGCTTCTGGCGCCTCGAGCTGCCGTTCGCAATGCCGGGGCTGCTGTGGAACATGATGATGTCGATGTCGGGCGGCTGGTTCTTCGTGGTCGCCTCCGAGGCGATCTCGGTCGCCAACCAGGACATCAAGCTGCCCGGCGTGGGCTCGTACATCGCACTCGCGATCGAGCAGAAGAACCTCGGCGCGATCGGCTGGGCGATCTTCGGCATGCTGGTCGGCATCACGCTGTACGACCAGCTGTTCTTCCGGCCGCTGCTCGCCTGGGCCGACAAGTTCCGCTTCGAAGAAGGCAGCCAGGAGGTGGCACCAGGCTCGTGGCTGCTCACCTGGCTGCGCCGCACCGACCGGCTGCAGGCGATGGGCCTGGCGTTCGTGGCGCTGTTCGCACGCAGCTTTCGCGTCTTTCGCCGCCACCACGACGGCACCTCGATCCGCGCCCGCGCCCGGCCCGCGAGCAGCGGCTGGACTCGCGCATGGGACGCCCTGCTCGCCGCCGCCGTGCTGCTCGCCGTGTGGCACCTGGTCACCTTCGTGCGCGGCGAGGTCGGCCTGCGCGAAGTGGTGCACGTGTTCGTGCTCGGCTGCTACACGATGCTGCGCGTGCTGGTGCTCATCGCCGTGGCGGCGGTGATCTGGGTGCCGATCGGCATCTGGATCGGCATGAACCCGCGCTGGGCCGGCCGGCTGCAGGCGGTGGCGCAGTTCCTGGCCGCGTTCCCGGTCAACCTGGTGTTCCCGATAGTGGTCATCGGCATCGTCCACTGGCAGCTGAACCCGAGCATCTGGCTCTCGCCGCTGATGGTGCTGGGCACGCAGTGGTACCTGCTCTTCAACGTGATCGCCGGTGCGTCGACCGTGCCCACCGAGCTGCGCTACGCGGCGCAGAACCTCGGCCTCTCGGGCTGGCTGAAGTGGCGCCGCTACCTGCTGCCGGCGGTGTTCCCGAGCTTCGTCACCGGCGCCATCACGGCCAGCGGTGGCTCGTGGAACGCGAGCATCGTCGCCGAGTACGTGACCTGGGGCGACACCACGCTGCAGGCCGAGGGCCTGGGCAGCTACATCCGCCAGATGACGACGCGCGGCGACTTCCCGCGCATCGCGCTCGGCATCGGCGTGATGAGCGTGTTCGTGATGGCGATGAACCACTTCGTCTGGCGCCGGCTCTACCGGCTGGCCGAAGACCGCATGCATTTCTGAACAGGAAGACGTCTGACATGTCGCGCGCCATCGTCGAGTTGAAGCAGGTCGGCAAGTCGTTCCTATCGGCCGACGGCAGCGCCCGCTCGGTGCTCGAAGGCGTCGACTTCCGCCTCGCCGAGGGAGAGATCGTGTCGCTGCTCGGCCAGAGCGGCTCGGGCAAGTCGACCATGCTGCGCATCATGGCCGGGCTGATCCGCGCCGACTCGGGCGAGGTGCGTTATCGCGACCAGCCGCTGTACGGGCCGGCGCGCGGCATCGGCATGGTGTTCCAGTCGTTCGCACTGTTCCCGTGGCTCACGGTGCAGCAGAACGTCGAGCTCGGGCTCGAAGCGCGCGGGGTCTCGCCGGCCGAGCGCGCGCGGCGTGCCGAGTGGGCGATCAAGCTGATCGGCCTCACCGGCTTCGAGGGCGCCCTGCCGCGCGAGCTCTCGGGCGGCATGCGCCAGCGCGTGGGCATCGCGCGCGCGCTCGTGGTCGAGCCCGAGGTGCTGCTGATGGACGAGGCCTTCTCCGCCCTCGACGTGCTCACCGGCGAGCGCCTGCGCGAAGACATCCTCGAGCTGTGGACCACGAAGGCGATGCCGACGCAGGCCATCCTCGTCGTCTCGCACAACATCGAGGAAGCGGTGCTGATGGCCGACCGCGTGCTGATCTTCGCCAGCGACCCGGGCCGCGTGCGCTTCCAGCTCGCGGTGCACCTGCCGCGCCCGCGCCACCCCGAGCACCCCGACGTGCGCCGCATGATCGACGAGGTCTACGCGCTGATGACCGCCGGCAGCGGACGCATCGGACGGCCGGCCGAGGAGCAGCACGCACCGGTGCTCGCCGAGCGCCTGCCCGAGGCCGACATCGGCCGCATGGAAGGCCTGCTCGAGCGGCTCGCCGGCGCCCCGTTCGGCGGCCGTGCCGACCTGCCGCAGCTCGCGGAAGAAACAGAGCTCACCGACGACGAGCTGCTGCCGCTGGCGCAGGCGCTCTCGCTGCTGCAGCTGGCCCGCGTGGCCGACGGCGACCTGCACCTCACTTCCACCGGCGAGCGCTACGTGGCCGGCGATCACGCCGAGCGACAACACCTCTTCGGCGAGCAACTGCTGGCGCACGTGCCGCTGGCCGCGCACATCCGAAACAGCCTCGAGCAGGAGTCTTCCGGCGAGCTGCCCGAGGAGCCCTTCATCCGGTTGCTGAGCGAGAGCCTCGACGGCGCCGAAGCCGAGCGCGTGCTGCGCACCGCGATCGAGTGGGGCCGCTACGGCGAGGTCTTCGAGTACGACTACAACACCGGCCTGATCCACCTGCCGGAAGGCGAAGAGCCGGCCGCTCCGCCGAGCGCCGGCTGACGTGCGTTCCTGCGGCGGGCGCGGCGCAGAATCGACCATGACTCCCGCCGCCGACCACCGGCTTGCGAGCCGCCTCGGCCCCGGCCTCATCACCGGCGCGGCCGACGACGATCCGAGCGGCATCGCCACCTACTCGCAGGCCGGCGCGCAGTTCCGCTTCGCGCTGGTCTGGACGCTGTTCCTGACCACGCCGTTGATGATCGGCATCCAGATGCTTTCGGCACGCATCGGCTTCGTCACCGGCCAGGGCCTGGCGACGAACATCGCCGCGATCTGCCCGCGCTGGCTCACCACCGGGCTGATCGGCCTGCTCGTCGTCGCCAACACGATCAACATCGCGGCCGACGTGGCGGCCATGGCCGAAGCCGTCAAGCTGCTCGCCGGCGGGCCGCAGCCGCTCTACGTGATCGGCTTCGGCGCGCTCTGCATCGCCACGCAGGTGTTCTTCTCGTACCAGCGCACGGTGCGCATCCTGAAGTGGCTCACGCTCTCGCTGTTCGCCTACGTCGCCGTGATCCTCGCGGTCTCGGTGCCGTGGAAGCACGTGCTCGCCGAGTCGCTGCGGCCGTGGGCGCACCTGGCGCCGGGAACGACGGTGAAGGACTACGCCGCCATGGTCGTGGCCGTACTCGGCACCACCATCAGCCCTTATCTCTTCTTCTGGCAGGCCAGTCAGGAAGTGGAAGACGGCCGGCGACGGCCGGAAGCGCAGGAGGCGCGCACGCACAAGGCCTACATCGCCCTGCACCTGTCGCGCATCCGGCAGGACACCATCGTCGGCATGGTGTTCTCCAACGTGATCGCGCTGTGCATCGTGATCGCCACGGCGGTCACGCTCAACGAGCACGGCATCGTCGACATCCAGACCTCGGCGCAGGCCGCCGAGGCGCTGCGGCCGGTGGCCGGCGAGTTCGCGTTCGCGGTGTTCGCGCTCGGCATCGTCGGCACCGGGCTGCTCGCGGTGCCGGTGCTGGCGGGCTCGGCGGCCTATGCGGTGAGCGAACTGTTCGGCTGGCGCGAAGGCCTCTCGAAAGGCTTTCGCGAAGCGCGCGGTTTCTATCTCATCATCATCGCGGCCACCGGCATCGGCACGGCGATGGGCTACTTCGAGATCGATCCGATCAAGGCGCTGGTCTGGAGCGCGATCGTCAACGGCGTGATCTCGGTGCCGATCATGGCCGTGCTGATGCTGATCGGGCAGTCGGAGCGGTTGATGGGCGCGTTCACCATCACGCTGCGGCACCGCTTTTTCGGCTGGGCCGCGACGGCGGTGATGGGCGCGGCCGTGGTGGCGATGTTCGCGACCAGCTTTTGAAGCCGCGACGCCGCTGGCGCGTCAGCGCGCCACGGCCGTGACCCATGCCTTGCGCACGAGCCGGCCGCAGTCGACCGAGTCGAAGCCGCTGCCGGCGCCTTCGCTGCGGGCGAGCACGCCGTAGATCGTCTTGCCGGCATCGATCCACGGATAGGTCGTGCTCGTGACCGACCCGGAGGCGAGCGCCCCGGTGTCGTCGCCGATCTCCCAGTAGAACGGGCGGATCGGCGCGCAGGCGTTGCCGGTGCTCGTCGCCGTGGCGGTCGCGGCGGCGGTGCGCTCTGCCGTCGTGGGGCCGGCCGGGGCAGAAAACGGCGTTGTCGGGCATGGGTCGAGTCCTGCCAATTGAATCGGGCAACCTCTGGCGGGCCGGCGCACGCAGGGTCGCATCGGCGCGACGCGGGCGTGCTGCTGTCTTGTCGAGCTTCGTGAACAACCGTGCGGGCTCGGCCCCGGCGGCTTGGCCCCGACGGCGAGTCCCTACACTTCCCTTCTGCGCCGCCGGGTCACGAGCCGGGCCGGCGAAGACTCTTGCTGCAGCTTCCGACCGGAGTGACGAACACGATGAACGCCCCCCTTCCCGACGACATCCGCAAGGCGCTCGAGAGCGTCACGCTCGACGACAAGTACAGCTTGGCGAGCGGCCGCGCTTTCATGAGCGGTGTGCAGGCGCTGGTGCGGCTGCCGATGCTGCAGAAAAAGCGCGACGCGATGTTCGGCCTGAACACCGGCGGCTTCGTCAGCGGCTATCGCGGCTCGCCGCTGGGTGGCTACGACCAGGCGCTGTGGGCAGCCAAGAAGCACCTCGCGGCGCAGAACATCGTGTTCCAGCCGGGCGTGAACGAGGAGCTGGCGGCAACCGCCGTGTGGGGCTCGCAGCAACTCGACCTCTACCCGGCAACCAAGAAGGTCGACGGCGTCTTCGGCATCTGGTACGGCAAGGGGCCCGGCGTCGACCGCTGCTCGGACGTGTTCAAGCACGCCAACATGGCGGGCACGTCGAAGCATGGCGGCGTGATCGCGATCGCGGGCGACGACCACATCGCCAAGAGCTCGACCGCGGCCCACCAGAGCGACCACATCTTCAAGGCCTGCGGGCTGCCGGTGTTCTTTCCGTCGAGCGTGCAGGACATCCTCGACATGGGGCTGCACGCGTTCGCGATGAGCCGCTTCGCCGGCGTGTGGTCAGGCATGAAGACGATCCAGGAGATCGTGGAATCGTCGTCGAGCGTGTACGTCGATCCCGACCGCGTCGACATCATCCTGCCGGAAGACTTCCGCATGCCCGAGGGCGGCCTGCACATCCGCTGGCCCGACGCGCCGCTCGAGCAGGAAGCGCGGCTGATGGACTACAAGTGGTATGCAGCTCTGGCCTACGTGCGCGCGAATCGCCTGAACTACAACGTGATCGAGGGCCCGAACGACCGCTTCGGCATCATCGCTTCGGGCAAGGCCTACAACGACACGCGCCAGGCGCTGCACGACCTCGGCCTCGACGACGCCACCTGCCGCCGCATCGGCCTGCGCCTGCACAAGGTCAACGTCGTGTGGCCGCTCGAAGCCACCATCACGCGCGAGTTCGCGCAGGGCCTTCAGGAAATTCTCGTCGTCGAAGAGAAGCGTCAGGTCATCGAGTACCAACTGAAAGAAGAGCTCTACGGCTGGCGGCCCGACGTGCGGCCCAACGTGCTCGGCAAGTTCGACGAATCGGAAGACGACCGGTCGGGCGGCGAGTGGAGCCAGGCCAACCCGGCGCAGCACTGGCTGCTGCGCGCGCAGGCCGACCTCACGCCTTCGATCATCGCCAGGGCGATCGCCAAGCGGCTGACCAAGCTCGGCGTCGGCGGCGACATCGCCGCCGGCATGGCGATGCGCATCGCGCTCATCGACGCGAAGGAAAAAAGCCTCGCTGTGAGCGCGCCGACCTCCGCCGCTTCCACAGGCGAGCGCACGCCGTTCTTCTGCAGCGGCTGCCCGCACAACACCTCGACCCAGGTGCCCGAAGGCTCGCGCGCGGTGGCCGGCATCGGCTGCCACTACATGTCGGTCTGGATGGATCGCTCCACCGTCACCTTCAGTCAAATGGGCGGCGAGGGCGTGTCGTGGATCGGCCAGGCGCCGTTCACCACCGAGCAGCACATCTTCTCCAACCTGGGCGACGGCACCTACTTCCATTCGGGCCTGCTGGCGGTGCGCCAGTCGATCGCGGCCAAGGTCAACATCACCTACAAGATCCTCTTCAACGACGCGGTCGCGATGACCGGCGGCCAGCCCGTCGACGGCACGATGAAGGTGCCCGAGATGACGCGCGAGCTCGACGCCGAGGGCGCCACGAAGATCGTCGTCGTGACCGACGAGCCGGAGAAGTACGACGAGCACGACGTGAAGTCGCGCCTCGCGCGGGGCGTGACCGTGCATCACCGCGACGACCTCGACGCCGTTCAAAAGCAGCTGCGCGAGATCACCGGCTGCACGGTCATCGTCTACGACCAGACCTGCGCCACCGAGAAGCGCCGCCGCAGGAAGCGCGGCACGATGGAAGACCCGAAGAAGCGCGTCGTCATCAACGAGCTGGTGTGCGAGGGCTGCGGCGACTGCTCGGTTCAGTCGAACTGCCTCTCGGTCGAGCCGGTCGAGACCGAGTTCGGGCGCAAGCGCCGCATCAACCAGAACACCTGCAACAAGGACTACTCGTGCCTGAAGGGCTTCTGCCCGAGCTTCGTGACCGTCGAAGGCGGCGAGATGAAGAGCGCGAAGAGCAGCGGCAAGAGCGGCGGCGGCGCGGAGCGGCACAAGCTCGGCGCGGTGGGCGTGCCGCCCGAGCCGGTGCTGCCGCTCGCCTTGAATGACAAGGAGCGGGCGTGGGGCATCGTGGTCGCGGGCGTGGGCGGTACCGGCGTGATCACCATCGGCCAGCTGCTCGGCATGGCCGCGCACCTCGAGGGCAAGGGCATCGTCACGCAAGACGCGGCCGGCCTCGCGCAAAAGGGCGGCGCCACATGGAGCCATATCCAGATCGCGAACCGGCAGGAGTCGATTCTCTCCACCAAGGTCGGCACGGCCGAGGCCGACCTCGTGATCGGCTGCGACCCGATCGTGGCCGCCAACAAGGCGACGCTCTCGGTGATTCGCGAAGGCCGCACCTACGTCGCGCTCAACACGCACGCCACGCCCACGGCCGCGTTCGTCACCGACCCCGACTGGCAGTTTCCGGGCGCGAACTGCGAGGCCGCGGTGATGGCCGCGGCCGGCCCGGATAGCGTCGGCCGGCTCGACGCCGACGCACTCGCGGTGCAGCTCGTCGGCGACTCGATCTACACCAACCCGCTGCTGCTCGGCTACGCCTGGCAGATGGGCCGCGTGCCGCTCTCGCACGCGGCGCTGATGCGCGCCATCGAGCTCAACGGCGTGCAGGTCGAGAACAACAAGACCGCTTTCGAGTGGGGCCGCCGCGCCGCGCACGAGCCGCAGGCGGTGAAAGCGCTGGTGCGTACCGGCCAGCTGATCGAGCTGGTGAAACGTTCGGTCAACGTCGACGAGATGATCGCCAGGCGCGTCGAGTTCCTCACGGCCTACCAGAACGCGGCATACGCAGCCAGGTACAAGAGCTTCGTCGAGCGGGTGCGCGCACAGGAAGCCGAGCTGGTGTTCTCGCGCACGCAGACGCGGCCCGACGCGGCGAAGCCGAGCACCAAGCTCACCGAGGCCGTCGCCCGCTACCTGTTCAAGCTCATGGCCTACAAGGACGAATACGAGGTCGCGCGGCTGCACACCGACACGAAGTTCCTCGACAAGGTCGCCGCACAGTTCGAGGGCGAGATGGGCAAGGACTATCACCTCGCCTATCACCTCGCGCCGCCGATGATCTCCAAGACCAACGACCAGGGCGAGCTGCAGAAGCAACGCTTCGGCCCGTGGATGCAAAGCGCGTTCCGTGTGCTGGCCAGGTTCAAGGGCCTGCGCGGCACGCCGCTCGATCCGTTCGGCCGCACCGACGAGCGCCGTACCGAGCGCGAGCTCATCGGCGAGTACCGCGCCTCGATCGAGGAGGTGGTGCGCACGCTCGGCCCCGCCAATCTCGGCCTCGCGACGGAGATCGCGCGCATACCCGAACTGATCCGTGGCTACGGCCATGTGAAGGCGCGCCACCTCGCCTCGGCCCGCCCGAAGTGGGACGCGCTGATGCAAGAGTGGCGCGCCGGCCCGCTGCGCCTGGCCAAGGCCGCGGTCGACCCGCGCCTCACCGCCGACACCGGCCCGCTCTCCACGCACGGCCCCGACACGGTGCCGTTCCCGCTCGACGAACCGCCGGCCTCGCGCCTCCCGGCCTGAGCCGGCCTGAGCCGGCTCGGCGGGCTCGGCCGGCCGTCGGCTACCAGCCGAACAGGCTGAGGCCGAGGCCGAGCGAGGTCTGGCGGAAGTTGTAGTCGATGAGCGACTCGCCATAGCCGCTGAAGGCTTGCGCGTACCAGCGCAGGCCCTTCGGATCCTTGGCGTCGACGGGCACCGAGAGGTCGAGCTGCAGCGAGCCGCGGCGGGTGAAGTTGGTTCGCCACAGCGCGCTGAGCGTGTAGCTGCCCGGGCTCCACAGCGCGAGCAGTTCGGTGCGGCCGCGGTAGTCGGTGAGGTCGGGGTTGTCGTCGTTGCCGTCGCTCTCGCGGATGCGCACGTTGTAGCGCCCGGTGACGGCGAGGTCACCGTTCTCGATGCCGCCCGTCGCGTACCAGCGGTTCCAGCTGCGCGAGAGCGGCAGCGTCTGGCCGTTCGACTGGTGCGCCAGGCCGACGCCCGTCATCTTCAGCTTCCTGCCGAGCGGCAGCTCGAGCGGCGTGGGCACGACATAGAACAGCTCGGGCTCATGGCTGGTGGAGCGGAAAGGCCGCGAGATGCTGCCGCTGTAAAGCTGCCAGAGCGACTGCTGGGTGTAGGCGAACCACAAATCGGCACCGGGCAGCACCAGGCCTTCGGCGAGCTTGGTGCGCACCGAGATCTGCAGCTTCGCCTCGGGGTTGTGGTAGTCGGGCAGCTCTCCGGAGTGGCCGGCCGCGGGCGTGGCGGGCTGGCGGTTGAACCGGCTGGCCACGTGCACCGGCAGGAAGTAGTTGGGCCGAAAGCCGATGAAGTTGAATACGCCCCGCTTGCGCTCAGGCCCCAGCTCCCAGAACTCGTCGAGATACGACGCCTGGCCGAGCTTGGGCTCGGCCCGCGCCTTCACGGCCGCCCGGTCGACCGCAGCCGGTGCAGGCGCCGTGGCCGCCGTGGCTGCTGTGGCCGCCGTGGCCGCCGTGGCCGCCGCACTCGCCGCCGATGCCGGCGCCTGGAGCGCGCCCCGCACCTGCGGCGCGGCGAGGCGGTCGAAGCAGGCGAGCCGTTCGACGTCGCCACGCAGTTGCGCGCAGGCCTCGAAGCCCGCCGGCAAGCGGGCCGGGGCTCCAGGCGCATCGACGCCGGGCGAGGAACCGGCCGCCGCGGCAGGCAGGCCGGCGATAGGTAGAAGAAACGCCAGGGAAGCGCGGACAGCGGTGCGACGTGGCTTGCCGCGGACGGAGATCGAGCGTCGGAGGTGCATGGGGCGCGAGGATGCACGAAGAATGCCGGGCGCCACGCCCGTCGGCCGCGCCCGCATCCCGTCGCCCTCGCCTGCCGGCTCGTCGCAAGGCCGTGGCGGCGGCGCCCGACCGGCCCGTACATTGCGCCCAAACCCTTACGTCGACGCCGCCATGACACCGCCCCTTCCACCCGTGCCACCCGTGCCACCCGTGCCGCCCGCCTTCAGCCGCGCGTGGTGGCAGACCTTCCGTGCCGACGCGGTGAGGCTCTTTCACGCCTATGCCAACTGGCTGGTGAGCATCACGTGGAAGCGCTTCTTCCTGCTCTCGCTGCTGCTGCTGATCCTCGCCATCATCCTGTCGAACCTGCCGCCTTTCGCCGGCACCCGCCGCGACGTGGTGACGATCGAGAGCGCGACGACGCCCACGCCACCCGGCTCGCGCACGAAGAAGACGCCGGACAGCCGCGACCTGACGATCTCGATCGACAAGGACGGCGTTCGCATCACGCCCACGCCACGTGTGGCGGCACCGGCATCGGCATCGGCACCGGCACCGGCACCGGCACCGGCATCGGCATCGGCATCGAATTCGACGGCGTCGGCAGCCGATATGCCGGCAGCTTCCGCTGCGGCTGCGTCGTCCAGCGGCGTGTCGGCCCGGCTGTCGGGCAACGGTGTCGAGATCAAGCTGCCGCCCGGCGCCGATTCCGACGACGTGCGCGAAGCGGTGGAAGAGGCCCGTGCCGCCATCATCGAGGCCCTGGCCGAATCGAAGCAGGCCGCGCGCGAGGCGGGGGTGGAGACGGCCGAGGCCAACAGGCAGACGGCGCGCACGACGCGCCACGTGCACACCAGCGGCTCCGACGATCCGCCGCTGGTGGGCCTCGCGTTCCTGTTCATCCTCGCCTCGGCGATCCTGAAGATCGCCTACAAGGGCACCATCCAGGCCGAGACCAAGGCCGCCGTCGCGACCGAGACCGCCGAGTCGGAGCAGCTCAAGCGCCAGGTCGTCGAGGCACGCATGGCCGCGATGCAGGCGCAAGTCGAGCCGCACTTCCTGTTCAACACGCTGGCCTCGATCGACCACCTGATCGAGACCGACCCGCCGCGCGCCAGCCAGATGCAGAAGAACCTGATCGCGCTGTTGCGCGCTTCGATGCCCTCGATGCGCGACGCCGCGCCGATGGCACACAACCTCGGGCGCGAGATGGCGGTGATCCGGCCCTACCTCGAGATCCTCAAGGTGCGCATGGAAGACCGGCTGCAGACGCGCATCGCCGTGCCCGAGGGACTGCTCTCGGCCGAGTTCCCGACGATGATGATCCAGTCGCTGGTGGAGAACGCGATCAAGCACGGCCTCGAACCGAAGGCCGAAGGCGGCGAGCTCGCGGTCTCGGCCGAGATCGTGCACGGCCAGCTGGCGGTGACCATCGCCGACACCGGCATGGGCTTCGGCAAGGCCGACACCGCCGGCACCGGCACCGGCCTGGCCAACATCCGCGAGCGGCTGAAGCTGCTTTACGGCGACCGGGCTTCGATGACGGTGGCCGACAACTCCCCGAGCGGCACTGTCGTGACGCTGACCGTTCCCTACCAGGCCCAGGCGCATGCCATGGGCACGAAGGAGTGAAGGCATGAAGTCCGTCACCGCCGTCATCGCCGACGACGAGCGGCTGTTGCGCGACCAGCTGCGCGCGCGGCTGGGCGAGGTCTGGCCCGCGCTCGAAATCGTGGGCGAGGCCCGCAACGGTGCCGAGGCCGTGGCGCTCACCGAGCAGCTGCACCCCGACCTCGTTTTTCTCGACATCCGCATGCCCGGCATGACCGGCATCGAGGCCGCGCGCGCCATCGGCCAGTTGCCGACCGACGAGCCCGACGCGTCGCCGGCCGAAGGCGAGCGGCTCTGGCGCGGCTGCGAGATCGTGTTCATCACCGCCTACGACCAGTACGCGATCGAGGCCTTCGAGCAGGGCGTGGTCGACTACGTGCTCAAGCCGGCCGAGCGCGAGCGCCTGCAGGTCACGGTCGACCGGGTGAAAAAGCGCCTCGCAGATCGCGCCCACGACGACGACGCCTCGCCCGACGCCAGCGGCATGCAGCAGATGCTGCAAAAACTCGCCGTGAAAATGAACCCGGCCGCGGCGCCCAGGCTCAAATGGATCCAGGCCACCGTCGGCACCAGCATCCAGATGATCCCGGTGGAAGACGTGCTGTTCTTCATTTCCGACGAGAAGTACACGCGCGTGCAGACGGCCTCGCTCGAGGCGCTGATCCGAAAGCCGATCAAGGAGCTGATCGAGGAGCTCGACGCCGACCAGTTCTGGCAGATCCACCGCTCCACGCTTGTCAACACCCAGTTCATCGCCGGCGTGAGCCGCGACCTGCGCGGCCGCCAGCTCGTGGCCGTGCGCGGCCACAACGAGAAGCTCGAGGTGAGCCGGAGCTACGCAGGGCTGTTCAAGGGGATGTGAGGCCGCCGACCCGACGTTCCGGATGCTGCGCGCCGTGGCCGGTTCGCTCGGCTTGGCGTTCGCGGCCATGCTCGCCGTCGCACAGCCGCCGGCCTGGCCGACGAAGCCGATTCGCATCATCGTCACCTTCCCGCCAGGCCGGCTGCCGAAGTGGTGGTTGATCATCGCCACGTTGGCCCTGGCGCGCGCCGCGACGTCGACGAGCTTGAATCCGGCCAGCCCCTTTTCGGCCATGCGGTCGTGTGCCGCCTGAGGCAGACGCTCGCGAATCGGCGGCCCGGGACTCTCTTTCGCAAGTCTCGACGCGCGCCTCGCCTGGCTCATCGGGGCGGGACGCAGGGTCTTACCGGTGCAGTCGATCAGCGCGGCAACGGTGGCCTGCCTGATTCAAAACGGTTTTGACCCCGTGTCAGAAGCCGGCCGGCGCCGCATCGGCCACGCGCCTGGCCTCGGCCGCCCGCTCGGCCGCGGCGGCCCGCAAGGCCAGCAGCTTGGCGCGCGGATCGGCGACGACGCGCGCTTCGTCGAGCTTCATCTCGGCGATGAAGCGGCTCGGCATGGCGGCAACCGTGTCGCGGCCGCGCTTTCGGCGCGCGAGCGTGCTCACCGCGAGCGAGGTGCGTGCGCGCGTGATGCCCACGTACATCAGCCGCCGTTCCTCCTCGAGCCGCGCGGCGGTCATGTCTTCGTCGTCGCTGCGGAACGGCAGCAGCCCTTCGTTGACGCCGGCCAGCACCACATGCGGCCATTCGAGGCCCTTGGCCGCGTGCAGCGTCGAGAGCGTGATCACATTCTGGTCGTCGCCGCGCTCGGCCAGGCTCACGATGACCGAGATCGTCTGCGCCACGTCGAGCACGCTCTTGGCCGGCTCGAGATCACCGGTCGCCTCCGAGCCGGTGCCGCCGCAGCGCCGCGCGATCCAGTCGACGAAGTCGAGCACATGGGTCCAGCGCGCGGCGGCCAGCGTGGGCGAGTCTTCGCCTTCGTGCAGGTGCTCTTCGTAGCCGATGTCTTTGAGCCAGCCGAGCAACAAGGCCTTCGCGTCTTCGCTGCCGGTGGTCTCCTTCGCACGCTCGGCCAGGTCGTTCACGCAGCGGCCGAACTCGTGCAGCGCGAATGTCGCGCGGCTCGACATCGCCGCGACCAGCGACTCCGCGAACAGCGCCTCGAACAGGCTGGTCTTCCAGCGGCCGGCGAAGGTGCCCAGCGCGCTCAGCGTCTGGTGCCCGAGGCCGCGTTTCGGGCTCGTGGCGGCGCGCAGGAAGGCCGGGTCGTCGTCGGCGTTCACGAGCAGGCGCAGCCAGGCGCACAGGTCCCGGATCTCGGCACGGTCGAAGAAGCTCTGCCCGCCCGACACCTTGTAGGGCAGGTTGGCCTTGCGCAACGCCTGCTCGAAGACGCGCGCCTGATGGTTGGCGCGATACAGCACGGCGAAGTCGCGCAGTTGCGGAATCGGTGCCCCCGCGCTTGCGGCTGACGCGGCGGCGCTGCTCCCCGAGGGGGCGCATCCGGGCTCGGGAGCGGCCCGTCGCCCCGCCGCCCCGCCTCGCAGCGACTCGATGCGTGCCACCACACGGTCGGCCTCGTGGGCTTCGGTGTCGCAGCCGAGCAGCGCCACCGGATCGCCGTCGCCGAGCTCGCTCCAGAGCTTTTTCTCGAACAGCTTCGGGTT
>Ga0209512_1003418_pt1 | contig 15083 bp, 11 predicted proteins | sample frozenSSSSmetaG_FD_184142 | JGI IMG/M metagenome (GOLD analysis project Ga0209512, IMG submission 184142) | Glacier valley bacterial and archeal communities from Borup Fiord, Nunavut, Canada, to study Microbial Dark Matter (Phase II) -... | ecosystem: Environmental > Aquatic > Freshwater > Ice >... | reverse complement strand
CAAAGGCCTGATAAAAAAGCAGCTATCAAAAAAATGAGGGGAATAAAATTTTTTTCGAGTTCTGCTACTTACCTAAATAGAGCAAATATTGATGTCCCGATCATCATACTAAGTAAGAAAGCAAAAACAGCCTAAAATAATAAAATGAAGGGTTTAGCGCATCATCGTAAATGTAATTAATTCCCGATACAGTAAGTGTTAACTGTTTGGTTTTTTGCTATTTATATATCTGAAGTTATACCAAGGTTGTACAAATTAGTGTGCTAAGGGGATTTTAAATCAATTCCTGATTGATGTTTTAGTTTAGGATTGTTTTTTTTTTTTAGTACAGTCCGTGAATTTTAATTTGTATGCTCTGCTAAGGATTACTTTTAGCAACTTTTCTATTAATCAATAATCTTATCATCAATTCGATCAAGAACGATAAAGCAAGTATTCCAACAAACAAAAAAAGTATAGTATAGGAGCCCTTAATAGAATAGATCAAAAATAAAACGATTACAGATAATGTGGTCAGCAAGGCTGTACCAACTAATAATTTTGAGGCTTTAGTTTGATGTATAATTTTAAGATGGCCTAAATGAGTTACCGTGTGAATAAACAATACGGTAATGGAGCCTACAGCAGCTATTTGTAATAAATCCAGGAATAATATTAGCAAAGCAGTTATGACCAAGCTAACGAGTAATCCCTCTCTGCTGTATCCGAGTTTTTTGGCAAAAAATCCTGGCAGCTGTCCATCTTTGGCCATTTGATAAGAGATATTAGTTGTGGCATATAATACCGCATTGATAGATGACGATGTAGCGAAAAGTGCCGTAATTGAAATAATAGTGAAGCCGAGTGCACCAAAAATAGGTTTCGAGGCTTCAGCCAAAGCATAATTCTTAGCTTCGATTACCTTGTCAACTTCCAAGTTGCCAAAAACAGCAAACGCCAACGCAGTATAGATAACCATGGTTATTCCAATGGATATGAAAATTGCTCTTGACAAGTTTTTCTCGGGATTAACAATATCTTCAGCCGTATGTGTAATTATTCTAAATCCTTCATAGGAAAAGAAGGTAATGGCAATACTGAACAAGATTTTATCGGATGAAGGATATAGTGCCGGCGCCATTAATTCAGGCTTTACATAGATCAGCCCCACTGTGGCAAATGCCACCAATATTACCAGGGTAATTATCACCGCTACATTCTGAAACTTAACCACTTTTTTTACTCCAAAAAACTGAATGGTTCCAAGTATTGCCATTATTGCTAAAGCAAAAATATTGGTGTAAATCAGCGATCCTTTTAAATTAAATAAGGCTGCAGCATAACTGCCAAAAGCCTTCGCTAAAAGTGAAAGTGCCAGTATGGATGATAAATACAACAAGACGCTTACCCCTCCGGAAAAAACGTTTACTCCAAATGCCTGAACAACATATTCAACGATACCTCCAGCTGCAGGAAAGCGGGCGCCTAACTTTGCCAATGAATATCCGCTAATTGCGGCAACTATCCCGCCTGCGATAAAAGATATATAAACTGCTTTGCCAGCAATCGCACCGGCCTGTCCCATTAGTGCAAAGATCCCAGCTCCAATCATTGCACCAACTCCGATTCCCACTGCTGACCATAAGCCAATTTTATTTTTTGATTTATCCATTTTCTCCATGACGTATTTCTTCGTACACTTCAGCTTAGTAAAACCATTACTTGTTCACCCTTTTATCATTCAAACTTCTATTCATTTCTCAGGGTGAATTACAGTCTGATGCGGCCAATAATTCCGAAAGTATCTTTCAATCGTTTTTAAATGTGGCCTAATAGCAGATACTCCTCCAGCAGGTTAGTCATAAGCACGCATGCTTCGAAATAGCTTGACAAAAATTTGTAGAATGCCTTTCAGCAACCTTGTAAAGGTTAGTGCATTACAAAAGGAAAGTGTTACGCATGGATTGGCAATAGTTACATAATTCTCACTTTATATAGGCTTAAGGACTAAAGCCTAGGGGACGTGAACAGCGATACACTAGTTTAATTGCCATTCGTGAAAACACGAACGGCGGCTCTAGAATGACTACGAAGTAGTCAAACCATAAATAACTTGCCCGCCGTGGCGGCGCCATGGCCCTGATAGCTATCGGGGTCATGGTAAATAGTGACTCGTCCTAAAAAAAGTTTACAGGTTAAAGATTAAGTACTGTTATAGATTTACAATTTTAATTAGTCCTGCAATGAGTTTACAAGAGTACGATTTTTAGTGTAATAGTTTTTCCACAACCTTTCAGTTTTTTGATTGGTCTGCTGGACTTGTTCTGGAGTTAAATTTCCAATAGTCTATGGGCTCACGCAAAACCTCTTCGTGCGTAACCGTTCAGGCAATGCACGCAATGGCTATTGCCTATATATAAAGCCAAAGTATTTTTATAGAGACTGTCGCTGAACTTAATGCACCACCTTGTAAACCTTAACAATGCCTGATAAGCAACTGAAGATCAATCATTCTTGATTTCATTTTCTTTCATTCAATTCTGTTTTAGATACTTAAATATTTTCAATACGATGTACGCTCTTTACTTTAAGTTCCTAGCGAGAAATTGAATACCACCCTGGAGCCATCTGGTGCAATAGCGAGTATTTGAATGATCCCATTTTGTGCTGAAAGCAAAGCCATATCAATCTCTTCTGAGTTATCAACTGGCTTACCATTAATGAAGACGATTATCGTATTCTTGGGAATTCCGATCTGTTCAAAAAAACCTCCTCTTCGAACATCCGTTACGATGACACCTGAATTCAGATTTAATTGTTGTTTCTGATCTCTCGTTAGCGATGTAAACTCAGCTCCGAGTTTATTGTGTATAGTTTCAAGAGATTCATTTACGTTGCTTGCAGTCTTTACGGACTCATCTCCTTTTAAAGTAACGGAAGTAGTATAGGTAGTACCTTTACGTAAATAATTCAGTTTAATAATATCGTCAGGTTTATGCCTCGCGATCCTTTCCGAAAATTCCGCTGATGATGTCATTTGTACGCCATCAATACTTTGAATGATATCACCTTCCTGCAATCCCGATGCTTCTGCTGCGCTTTCTCTTAGCACACTCGTTATATAAACGCCTTTTACTTTTGCCGGATCAAGTCCCTGTTGCTTGAAAAATTGATCTTCTGCAATGGGAGCGGGAAATGATACACCTAGTATACCCCGTTTTACAATGCCATACTTTTTTAAATCATCCAGAATTTTTTTAGCAAGATTTACAGGAATTGCAAATCCATAGCCTGAGTAGCTGCCGGTCTGTGAAGCGATAGCACTGTTAATGCCGATTAATTCACCATTTAAATTCACCAGTGCCCCACCGCTATTTCCAGGATTAATGGCTGCGTCAGTTTGAATAAAGGATTCGACTGCCGTGTTCATGTTTGGAGAATTACCGTCACTATTATTACCTGGTCGGTTAATAATTCCGATGCTTCTTGCTTTTGCGCTCACAATTCCAGCAGTAACCGTTGTATTGAGTGAGAATGGGTAACCAACTGCCAATACCCATTCGCCTATTTCTACAATATCAGAATTTCCAAATTTTACTGCAGGAAGCCCCGTAGCATTTACTTTTAATAATGCCAGATCTGTATTTGGATCAAGGCCAACTAATGTAGCGGTGAATATTCTTTTATCGGGAAGTATAACTTCAATCTCATCAGCATTTTCTACAACATGATTATTTGTAGCGATATAACCATCTGCTTCAATAATTATCCCAGAACCTGAGCCCATTGCAAAACTGCTTTTGCCAGGTACCCCATTAAATTGCTGTCCAGAATTTCCGGATGTTTCTGATCCTTCGTAAATCGTTTTAATATGCACTACTGATGGTGTAATTGCCCTCGATGCCGTGACAAAATCTCCCATTACATTTTGTGATTTTTTGTAATGAATACTATCGTTCGACAAGGATTGAAGAATTGTATCCTTTGCAAATTCTTCAGTGCGACTGTTTTCAACTGAATAGCCAGCCAAACTTTGGTAGCTAATTAGCATCGTTGCAATAATTAATAAAGATTTGTTTTTCATGTGTTTATAATTTGCTTTTCTATTGTCACATGCCTGCCCGGCTGACGCCATTCGGACGGGGAATCTCGCAAAGCTGGTTATCATACCAGTGTGTGACTTTTGAGTCATGCTCGATTTCATATGATTATAATTTGCTTTTCTATTGTTACATGCTCGATTTCAATACAAATGAAACTGGGCATTTCCATAGCCTTCTTTTTATAGAAATTTTATTCGTCCTTCACGTCATAGCGATCAAGCATCATTACTTTATTCCAGGCTGATACGAAATCGTTCACGAAGCGATCTTGTCCATCATCAGCTCCGTAAACTTCAGCGATGTTGCGCAGTTGCGCATTGGAACCAAATATCAAATCGCAGCGGGTCGCTGTGTATTTTGTAGTTCCACTTTTCCGGTCATTGACGTTGAACAGCATTTCGTTTTCACCTTGAGGAACCCACTCGTAGTCCATACTGGTTAGAACACGGAAAAAGTTATTAGATAATTGTCCGGGGTGGTCAGTAAATACACCGTGTTTGGAGTAATCGTAATTTTGGTCCAATACACGAAGGCCACCTACTAAAACCGTCCATTCTGGTGCATTCAATGTCAATAGTTGGGCACGGTCAAGGAAGATTCGCTCTGACGGCACACGGTATCCTATTGTATCATTATGGTAGTTTTTGAATCCGTCAGAAACAGGCTTCAAGTAATCGAAACTTTCTACATCAGTTAGTTCTTGAGTAGTGTCCATTCGTCCTGGGGTAAAAGGCACCTTAACATGATTACCAGCATCTTTGGCTGCCTTTTCAATAGCTGTACAACCACCCAGAACAACTAGGTCAGCCAGAGAAACTTCCTTGTTACCTGATTGATTAGCATTGAAATCACTTTGAATTGCTTTAAGCGTATCAAGAACCTTATTAAGCTCAGCAGGTCGATTCATTACCCAATTGTTCTGTGGTTCCAGCGCTATGCGTGCTCCATTGGCACCACCTCTTTTGTCAGAATGGCGGTACACAGCAGCTGCAGACCAAGCTGCAGAGACTAAAGCTGATACGCTTAAATCACTCTCGAGGATCTTATTTTTCAAAGCGGCTATGTCACTATCGTTTACCAATTCATGATTACAAACCGGAATCGGATCTTGCCACAGCAAATCCTCTTTTGCTACTTCAGGGCCCAAATAGCGAACTCGAGGACCCATATCTCGGTGCGTTAATTTATACCAAGCTTTTGCAAAGGTTTCTGTGAAATAATCAAAGTCATTTAAAAACTTTGCACATACTTTACTATAGGCAGGATCTACCTTTAAAGCAATATCAGAAGTCATCATCATCAAATCCTCCATCTTTCCATTTAGATGTGCATTTGGGGTTTTTGGAGCCATTGGATCTATCGGAGTCCATTGGAGGGCTCCAGCAGGACTTTTAATTTTTTTCCACTCGAATTTGAACAGGTTGATTAGGTAGTTGTTGTCCCACTGCGTAGGATCAGGCGTCCATGAACCCTCAATCCCATTAGTCATTGCGTACTGGGCAAATCCGGTGCCTTCCGGGTTCTGCCAGCCCATGCCCATGGCCTGAATAGGTGCTGCTTCTGGTGCGGGACCTATCTTATCGGCAGTTACCATACCGTGACTCTTTCCGAATGCATGTCCACCTGCAATTAAGGCTACCGTTTCTTCATCATTCATCGCCATGCGCTTAAATGATTCCCGAATGGCTCGCGCAGAATCCATAGGTTCCCCGTTACCACCAGGTCCTTCTGGGTTTACATAAATTAATGCCTGATGGGTAGCGGCAAGCGGATTTTCAAGGTCTCGATTCTCATCCGAAGGTTCTCCTTCCCAGCGGAGCGTTTGGGTCACCATTTTATCGGGATGACCGTCGAAGTATTCACCTACTTTTGATTCCTTAAACGGCTTGCCTTCCCAGAATTCCGGTCCCCAGTAGGTACTGCGGTCTGGTTCCCAGGCATCACGTCGGCCACCACCAAAACCATAGGTAGGAAAATTCATGATTTCTAAAGCACAATTTCCAGTCAAAACCATAAGGTCTGCCCATGATAGTGCTGCGCCATACTTTTTCTTTATTGGCCAAAGAAGGCGACGGGATTTGTCAGTATTTCCATTGTCCCACCAGGAATTGATAGGAGCGAAGCGCTGCATCGCTTGTCCTGCACCGCCTCTTCCATCTGCGATACGATAGGTACCAGCTGCGTGCCAGGCCATACGAACCATTTGCGGGCCGTAATTGCTGTAATCTGCTGGCCACCAATCCTTTGAATCAACAAGTAAAGCCTTGATATCCTGCTTAAGTTGATGGAAATCAATTTTATTAAAAGCTGTTTTATAATTCTCGTCACTCATGGGATTGGCTGCCGGCTGATCCTGATGCAACAGCTCCACCTGTAAACGGTTGGGCCACCAATCGTCAACCTGGGGATGCGTTCCAATTGCTCCTCCTATTCGGGTACCCCGAAATGGACACTTGCCGAGATTTTCTGGATTATCAATGTCTGTCATAATAATTTATATAATTGTCAACGCATTCATAATGATTTTTCTGGTAACTCCTTCAAATTTTAGGGGTTCTCCGTAGTCACATCTTCAGCTGCAGTTACTTCATCAGATGCTTTTTCCATATCTCTGTCAAATGTGTACATAGCATTACTACTCATTTTTTCACCACCAGCTATTTTCATTTTATCTAATAAGTTCATCGCGAGGGTTTCTTCTTCCACTTGTTCCTTAACAAACCATTGCATAAAATTCCATGTAGCCCAGTCCTCCTCATCAAGACTTTTCTTTACTAGTTTGTGTACTGCTTTTGTATTATCCACTTCGTGCTCAAATACTTTTTCAAAGCAGTTGTTTAGACTTACCGGATTCTCTGCTGGAGCGGGAATAGCTGACACCACTACTTCAGCACCTCTTTTTAAAATATATTCCAATATTTTCATCATGTGGTTCCGTTCTTCTTGTGCATGTCTAAAAAGAAAATTGGCTATACCACCGAATCCCTGTTTGTCAGCCCATGCGCCATAGGATAAATATATCTGCGAAGCATGTGCTTCCTTGGTCATTTGTGTATTTAATGCTGTTTCAATACTTTTTGAAAGTCTGTTCGTTTTCATATGATCTTATAATTAAGATGATAATTAAAATACTTCTTTGACAATTGATTTTTTATCCTTTGAAATCAACTAATGCTTTTCGATAGCTTTCACCAATGGGGGAGGGTCGAAGAGATAAAAGAGTTTGTCTATTCTATTACTGTTTGCTTATAAAAACTATATAGTATTTGTCCGGTGGAATATTATTCCACTTTTTATTTAGATAAAATATCTCTGGAATTATCGCTTAATAGTTTGTCAAATTCCCCTTCCAGGATAATATCATTCTTTGTTTTGTAGGCAAAAATGAGCGTGTTATTTCAAATTTTATTTTAGGATTCAAGGTCCCTTAAAATAGAGATGAAGAGAGTAACTACAGCTCCTTTTGCTAGTGATTACTCAACCGTCCCATTATGGTGTGTAGTGATGTAGTCAACTTATCAAGTGCACCCGAAACGGCCTCATCAAGGGTATCTGCCTGATCGGTAACTGCCATGGGTTGGCGACCCTCGACTCGGGCTTCAATCATACATCGCATGGCGTTTAGTCCATTATTATTACCGTCTTCATCGCTAAGATGAACCTCGATACGTGTAATCTGATCACTATACCTGCTTAGTTCTTCTTCTATTTGAGCGATATAGGAAGCCGTAAACTCCTCGGTTCCGTTGATGTTTTTGTCTGTGTTAAATTGAATAATCATGTTTTTTATTTTAATAATGATGACTATGAATTAGTAGCGGAATATGGCTGCTAGACCTGTTTGCGAGGGCATTTGGTCTTTGGGCACAACAACTACCGAACCGCCCATTTTATGGACCAATTCACCTAATTCATCCAGGTGATCGACTAATAATGGTTGCGTTAAATCAGTCATTTTATACGTACCTGTTACTTTATTTCTTAATCTGTCGGCAATGACCCGATGTGCTTCCAAAAGAATGGTTTCTACTCTGCCGGCTTCCGCGGCTTCGAGTACCTCATCCATACTATCGCTACCTAAGCCTTTTGACTTTACCTGATTGTATTTTTCTGCCAGTGTCTCCAGTTTTTTTAGATATACCGGTTGCATCACTTCCCACGATAGTTCCGTCAGCTTTTCTATTGAAACAGATTCGGGATTGATGTCAATTCCTTTCGGCAGCATGAATGGATTTTTATCTACCTGGCTATAAAGAGAATGATGTTCGGGCAAGGTGGCGAGAATCAAGGGTATCCCTTCAGGGTTTGAGTAACGCTCATAAACAGCATCGGATACCACACGAAAAAACCGTTCCGCATCATTATCTACTTCCTCTTTTTTACCGCCTTGTCCGTGATGCATGTTTGCGCTATGGCCACTTACACCACCATAAGAGGCTACGGTAGAATGTTTCTCCGTCAATTCCTTGCCCAGTGCTGCTTCCATTGCTTTTGGAAAATCATCGGGAAGATCGATTTCATGGAGTGAATACCTATTGCCTTCATAAAAATGGATGGCATCCTGGGTTAGGGCCAGTACATGATAACGATCTATTGACTGCAGAATATTCCGCAGCGGTTTGGTGTGGAAGCTATCGGCTACCATCACTAGGTCTTCAACAGGTAGCTGCATTCGAATCACTTCGAAATGTTCGGAAGAACCCAACACCGCAAGGCCATTGCTCGCATGATTCCAATATTCATGATCCATGGCAAGTGCTTCAAAAGGCTCCAATAACTTATCAATGTCGGCTGACGGATATTTTTCAGTTACCGACTCCCTGACTTGTTTGACTAAATTTTTGTATCGAATCAAATCCTGCTTATTTTCAGGATGCGTCCGATGGGTGGGCATGTAAAGGGAGATGCATGGTGCTTCTGTAGCAGATAGCAGTTTATTAAGTACTTCTTGTGTGACTGATTGTATTGGCATTTTATTGATATTTATCGTGAGGTTTTTGTTATAATGAGACTCCATCATGCATTTGTTTGCTGTTATTGCACTTTAGGCTCCTTACAAAGTTTTGTTTGTGTTTACTGTTTGTCTGGACATATTTTATAAGCTTAGATAGAATTTATTATGCTAAATAAATTCTGAAATTATTAAAGTCTAATAATTTAGATTCAGTCCTGACTATTACCTTTTTTCAATTCTGATTTAGAGCTACTGCTTGAAGCAAATCTTCATAATAAAGCTGCTTGTAGTTGAAATTATATCGATACCCTAGTTGAAAAATAAAGTATATAATTCACACATTTTCAGAATTGCATGTAACATCCAGTCAAACTATATCTATTTCTCTCATCTTATCCCAATATTTATACCCAATAAAAAAAATACGGATCATGATCGATGAGGGCATTATAATTAATTATTCTTTAAAAAATAAGAAGCAGTTGGGGTATAATATGCTGATTAATTGGGGTAATAGTTACCGATTAATTAATCATCTTATTATGCTCAATACATATAATCTAGCATAGCGATTTTAACTACATAGTATAAGGAATGTCCTGTTCAAGCCACTAATGCAACAGTTCTGTAAGTTACTAATTTGTCTTTAGGGGATAAGTAATTAAACTTTTTGATAGACCTGTTATTGATTTTGTTTTCTATTTCCGCAATTGTATCATCGGAGATTTCATTTAAGTCAGTTTTTTTAGGTAGGCTTAAGCTGGCAAGTGCATCATTGCTTATGATAGAGTTTCCCTCGCTATCACACAGTAGCCAACTGAGATTATAACATCCACTTTGTAATGTTCAGGTTTGCTAGTTTGCGTTTTTTCTTTGTTAGCGCCGTGTTGAGGGTTGTCGCAAATTTTGCAACAACCACTTCCTTCACCAATTCAAGCAAGAAGACCACTCATACTATAGCCAGATATTTAGCCGAAGATTTTTGCATATTTAGGAATAAAACTAGTCCACAATGAAAAAATTAGTGCTTTCGTTTTTCTTAATTACTTCAGTGATGCAACTTGGATTTGCTCAACGGGAACTGATCCATGCCAAGCCGGCTACACTTGGATTTGATGAAGATTTCATCAACCATCAAGTGGATTCTATTATGGAAATGGGCATAGACAGTTTGGCTTTTCCAGGAGCACAAGTGTTGGTAGCAAAGAACGATACGGTTATTTTTCATAAAGCCTATGGTTATCATACTTACGACAACATCCAACCTGTAGCATTGAACGACTTATACGATTTAGCCTCGGTGACCAAAATTGCTGGGCCTTTACCTGCTATAATGAAGTTGGTGGATGAAGGGAAGCTTGATCTGGACAAACCTTTCAGCAACTATTGGAAACCTTGGAGAAACCGAAAGGACAAAAAAGACCTAACGCTTCGGGAGATTTTGACCCATCAGGCGGGTTTAGTCCCCTACATTGTGTTTTTGGATGAAGTCGTTCGGGAAAATGGCCAGATCAAAAGAAGATTTGTGCATCATTCGCCCGATAAAAAATTTCAAGGACAAGTATACGATGGGTTATATATAAACGATCGTTTCGAACGGAAAATGAACCGAATCATTAACCGGTCTGAGGTCTCGGATGAAAAGAAATACCTGTATTCGGGACTCACTTTTTTGATTTTTCCGAGTTTGATTGAGCAACTCACAGGAACCGACTATCAAGCCTATTTGGAAGAGAATTTCTATCAGCCTATAGGTGCTCACACCTTGGGATATTTACCTACCGGAAAAAATTATGTAAACGACATAGTACCCACCGAAGTGGATTCCCTCTTTAGAAAAACCTTGGTAAAAGGATGGGTACATGACGAAAACGCAGGACTAAAAGGAGGTGTATCGGGTAATGCAGGCTTGTTCGCTACCGCTGATGACTTGGCCAAATTGATGCTATTTTATCAAAATTATGGCAGGGTGGAAGGCTTACAGCTTATTTCAGCCGAAACCGTGAAAGAGTTTACTGAAGTACAATTTCCCGAAAACGAAAACCGCCGCGGTCTTGGTTTTGACAAACCACTCTTGAACAATGCCGAGCTTCCCTTGGCAGAAGCTTACCCTTCACCTTTGGCAAGTCCCGAAAGTTTTGGTCACTCTGGCTTTACCGGAACTTTTGTCTGGGCCGATCCCGTAAAAAAGCTCACGTATATATTTCTATCCAATCGGGTTTATCCGTCCAGAGATCACCAGAAATTGTACAGTTTGGGTATTCGAGAAGCCTTGCAGGATGTTTTTTATCGGGCAGAGCAAGAGTAGAATTCTAATGTGGATACACTAGTCTAGTTTTTTTAACCACAAAGGAGCAAAGAACTCAAAGAATTTCGCAAAGGAGATTATCAGCGAAATTAGCTCCGTAGGAAACACAGGTTTGTAGCTTAAATAATATAAATGAGGACAGTATGACTACGAAGTAGTCCAACCATTAATAACTTGCCCGCCGTGGCGGGGCCATGGGTGCAACCCATGGTATATTGGTCAACAAATCTCTATGCCTCCCGCCCAAAGCCTTCTTTTGGAAACCTTATTCATTGCGGGAGGATGGAAACGGGTTTTATTTTCTTTCTTCTTGTACTTTTGCCTTGATGCAAAAGAACCAAAAGATCAAGACACAGCAAAGCTCCCACCGCACATGCCGGACGCTGGCCCGCTGCTGTGTCGTCCCACCGCGCCCACAAAACAAGCGATTGTGGTAAATGGAATAAGCGAATGTTTTTATGCTCCATAATTACATTTTCCCATGATACAGGTTCGAGATTGAATCCCGACAATCATCAAGAAAAGAACATCATTAATATTCCGAATGACCACGAAGTGGTCTAACCTTTCAATAGCCATGGGTTTTAACCCATGGTAAAGAGGTAACCGAACAATTCCCCTCCCGCGCAGGATTTCATATTGTAAGAGGAATATAGTTGCGGGAGGATGGAAACGAGGTTCATTTGGTCAATTTTCTTCTAAAGATGCTTAGCCACCTTTTTATTGTCCTTTTGGCTTGACCCAAAAGAACCAAAAGATCAAGACACAGCAAAGCTCCCACCGCACTTGCCGGACGCTGGCCCGTCCCGAAAGCTTTCGGGATGTCGTCCCACCGCGCCCACAAAACAAGCGATTGTGGTAAATGGAATAAGCGAATGTTTTTATGCTCCATAATTACATTTTCCCATGATACAGGTTCGAGATTGAATCCCGACAATCATCAAGAAACGACCATCATTAATATCCCGAACGACTACGAAGTAGTCAAACCAGTCAGTCCCGTTCATATTTCCATCCAAGATGGGAATGAAGTAGCACTATTATTTGAAGTTGAAAACGTGGACACTTACATGCATCTTCTTGATACCGAAGGGCCAGGTGCGATGGCAAATGATGGCGTTATCAAAGAGACGGTGAAGATATTCGTAATGGACAAAGAGTTTCATCTATAGAATCCTCACTAGATCACTTCCTTTATGTAGCTGAATACTAGGCGTAATTTGTAATTAAGCCTTTCTATTTTATGGATTTGTAATTCCATTTTTTCTAATAAAATCATTTCACTTTCAGTACTAACTCTATCTACTTCTCGCAGTTTTTGATGGGTTTTTCATGCTTTAGCTAGAAATGCAGGAAAGATTGACTCGTAAAAGCTAGTAATTTGAAGCACCGAGTAGGAGATGAAACTCCGGCAGTTTTGCATATTCTGAATCACCTTCAGACTCTTGTAGCGCAATCCCAAATTCCTCATGGTACACATCCGATATTCTTTTGAAAAATAGGAGAGGGAAGATGTAAATCTTAAAGTCGAAAGCATCAATAGGTCCTTTCAGAATCCAAGCTGCTTTTGAAAGGTATTGCTCTAGCCGTCAGAAAGTTCACCTCGCTCTTTTTTAATTTATTAAATATCTGACTTCTAAATCAGAAAGTTATTAGGTCTAAATTTTTCCTAATAAGTCCCTTTGTAAACCTAAAGGGCCGGTAAGCAGGTTCTTCCTCACGAAAGACACCCTTGCTCTTGGCTTAACGATAGCTATCGGATCCCATTGGCAGGCTCGTTTGGGATTTGCACCCTATAGATATATGGTATGCGTAGCGCACAAAAAAAGGCAATCTTTTCAGATTGCCTTTCTAGAGGGTTGCTTGGTATAACTTATTCTGGTTTGTTAACCGTATTCATTTGTAAAGTTACTGCAGTTTGCGCCAACATTCTTCCGTTTATTGTTGCTCCTGTTTGCATATTGATTCCTGTTTGCCCAAGAATGTTTCCTTCAAAATGTGATGTTGTCCCGAAAGTTACGGCACTAGCTACTTGCCAGAAAATATTTTTTGCTTGAGCACCACCTTCTAAAGTAACTCTTACTGCAGAACTCATGTCAAGAGTTCCGGCAACCTGAAATATCCAAATATCGGTTGAACTTCCGGCAATTGTAATATCTGTTGGGATGTTAACTGCACTTGTCCATTTATACAAGCCAGGAAGAAGAGTTTGGCCACCAATAGTTCCGGCTCCTAAATTCAAATAATCAGGATTAGATCTTCCTGCTGCGTCAGTGTATGCAGTTTGCATATCACCAATAGCTGAAGTTAACATAGTGGCACTTGTAGTTTTACATGCAGGACCTGCAGCATTTACTGAGAAAACTGAACCTGTTACTTCTGTACAATCTACAACCATAGCAGCACCAGTGATTGGGCTAGTTCCTATATCACCGATAATTGAAGATTTATAAACACTTGTAATTCCTGATTTTGAAAGAATTACAAAGTCACCGGCAACGCCAAGATTTACACTTTCCAATCCATTGCTTTTTGAAATTCTAGCATTTGATTTTGAATCTTTGGCAGCAGCTTCTGCATTAAACGTTGAAACTTGTAATGAATCGTCTACTTCTGCAGTCAACGTTGAAATTTGAGAAGAATCATCTATATCATTAGAACAACTTTCAAGACCAATTATACCGAATAATAGTATTGCAGCTATCGGGACTATTTTTTTTAGTTTCATTTTGATGGTTTTTAAACTGTGACTTAGTTGTCCCAGCTATTAAGATATTAATTGATATAACGTTTTCGTTGGTTGAATAGTATTTTGTTTTTATCGAATTATAAAATGGATGAGTATAAATACCGTCTACAGTTATTGTAAATGCATATAAATCAATTGATTGGCTGAAAAAGTAAACAGAGTCGGCAGATAACTAAATTACATTTCGGATTTTGTGGTGCGTATCAGGCAGATACCTGAAATGAAGAATAAAAGACTGAGTAAACCGTTGGTGATAAGCGATTTAATGCTGTTTTTGATTTCGTCCAAGTACATAGTGTTGTATTTCAGCCGGGTGACATAGTTTGGCAAACCCGAACGTCCGTTCCAGCAATGCTCAACGCGGTAGCCGTATGCGACTTCACTATTGTTATAGGGGTTATGTGTTTGCTTCAGAAAATCTTCAGTTAAATAAAGAGTTTGATGTGGGAGTAGAGACCCGAAAGCCTTTAGGAGAACATGGGTTGTTAGAGAGGGAGTTATTACTTCCGATACAGAAATTCCTAAAAATATTCTCCAGTAAATCATCAGTCGTGATTTCACCTGTGATCTCACCAAGTAAATGCAGGGAGCGAAGTATGTCCATGGCAACAAAGTCATTTGTCACTTCATTGTCCAAACCGGAAAGAATATCCAGCAAAGATCCACGCTGTTCAGGTCCCTAAAGCCAATGTGAATTCAATTTTGAGTAAATAGCTATTATGAATCCAGTATAGGATTGATTAAGAAGATTAATCCTTATTGGCAGCGGTATTGGGAACAAGCCCGAACAAGGAACCTTCAAAAGGCTCAGGTTTTTGAATACCTCAGTTTCCTCCTATGAGATAAAAACATAAAGGCTAGCCGGGTTACCCGGCTAGCCTTTATTTTGCTCTATTTACCAATCAACTTATGAGACTTTCACTTTTTAAATAAAAGTGATGCGATCATAAATGATTAGCAATCCTTACTTAGCCGGGATCACATCAATGA
>Ga0209512_1003415_pt1 | contig 15104 bp, 19 predicted proteins | sample frozenSSSSmetaG_FD_184142 | JGI IMG/M metagenome (GOLD analysis project Ga0209512, IMG submission 184142) | Glacier valley bacterial and archeal communities from Borup Fiord, Nunavut, Canada, to study Microbial Dark Matter (Phase II) -... | ecosystem: Environmental > Aquatic > Freshwater > Ice >... | reverse complement strand
CTGCGCGAAATCGCATCACCCCGCCCCGCTCCTCGTTTCTACTCTGTTGTCTCCCAATTCCCACCCATCAGAAATGATAGGACAAAACCACTATATCCACTTGACATATCTTCAGCCATATCAACGTCATGGTCCGGCCACAGGTGCAACCGGTCCCGGACACCGGCGGCATCCGCCGCACGCTCCGCGTCGAGGAGGGTGCGAATGGCATAGTTTACCCAAGCATCGCCACCTCCATAGGGAGTCATGTCGATGTCCCTGCCAATGGAAAGGGCCTTCTCACGGATGCGTTCAGCAATGCCGAGACGGATGTTTACGGGCTCCATGAACAGAGTCACCGGATCGACCTCCTTCACTGCGTTGAAGACGTCGAGCATGCCCTGATAGCCGCACTCCGGGAAAACCGGTGCCACGGCGACAAAGGTGGGAATCCCCTCAGCATGGGCATCCTGAAGCAATTTCAAACGTTGCTTGGGTCCAGGCGCGTTGGGCTCGTAAAGCCGGGACAAGCCATCATCCAACGTAGGTAGGCTCACGCCCAATAACAGGCGATTGCCCAAACTCTTGAATATGTCGAAGTCCAGACGCGCAAGCGGGCTGCGCGTGAGGATTCGAATATTCAACGTCGAATGATCGCGTATCCGCTCCAAGGCCCGCCGCATGTTCGATCGAGCCAAGGAGTTGAGTAGCGATTGTTTTCCAACGTTAGGATTCTTGATCGCTTGATAGGCATCGGTGGTGCTCGAAAACATTACTGCACGATTTCCATCGACGTTGAGTTTCGAGAGCGGAGTCCTTTCCGCTTTTCTCAGGGTCCTCATGAACGCCCTCTCGTCCCATGGACGGACAAGGACGTAATCGCCCCAGTCAGCTACCGGATCGTCAACGCCATGTGCCCTGAGCAGGTCTTGTTGCTTGTTCGCGGACGTGTCCGGGACATAACAGAATCGGCAACCATGGCAACAGCCAAGGTATCCGTTTACCGCCCAGCAGCTCAGGCTTTTGAACTTGAAGGCGTTTGGTGAGACCACCATCGGGCAATCATGCAGTCCTGATATCATCGGTTTCGTGGTGTTCGTGCTCATGCGGTTGCTTCACGGAGTGAGGTTACGAACTGGATTATTTCATCCGCCATTAGGTCAATCTGCACCTTCGTATCCTTCGGTATCGGCAGGTGAAGCTGCGCTTTGAGTTCCTTCAAGTGCCGAAGCTCTTTTTGAAGGTTCCTGCATTTGGTAGCGAATTCCTCGACAAGGTCCACTTCCGCGTCGCCAGCTTCGTTGGCCTTGTTCTCCGAACTTTCGTCAGCATCCGAATCTTCTTTTTCATCGGTTGTGTCAGTGTCAGGCGTCGGAAGAACCCCCGCATCCTGATAGGCTTTCCAAAGATTCGGAGCAGCAATCAGGAGTTCGTCTATACCGCTCCACTTATCAGCCAGAGCCATATAACGCTGAGCGGTTTTGACGGACATCAGGCCACGGTCGACTAGATGTTTGTCTCGCCATTTACCGAATTCCCCCTTTTTGCGGAGGAGCGCTTTGGCTCGATTCAGGAGCTTGCCGGTTACCCATCCGTATGTGACGTGCAAAGTAGTGGATTTGAGGGCGAGAACGGAATGTTTGTCACCCTGCTTGCACGCCTTGTATATCTCCTTCTCAACGGAGGTAATTGGCATTTGGTCGATCCCGGACGCCGATTTTTTCACTCCCTCCAACTCGGAGGGATTTTGTCCGATGCTTGGGCTCGGAGTGTTCTCGATTCCATCAGACCCCTCCGCAGGGGAGGAGTGGGATGGTTTCGGAGGAACGGCAGTGCCTTCCTTTTTAGGCTTGGCCACCTTTTCTGCGGGTGGCGACTTTTTACCTGCTTTTGCAGGATCGCCAATCTGCCCGGAAGCGGTTGACGATTCATGTCCTTCCGAAGAAGTTGGCTGAGGCACACCCGCTTGGGATGTAATTTCAATCCGATCTTCAGCTTGCGATTGCCCAACGACGGCTTCTGCCGAGTTGTGCACAATTTCATGTGGCGGTATATTTTCCGCAGTCTTTTTTGATTTCATAATTTAGAGTGGAGTCAGATGAGCTCAGCTGATTACCAACTCACATCGCCACCTAGCGCACTGCGCTCGGAGACCATGTTGTTTCGAAATCTGACTGAGCTTCCTGATGGGTGACATATCAGTCCCCACTCATTTACCTATCCCTGCCCTTAGGAAGATCCGGGCTCAGGTCGGCACTAGGCCGAAGGTAATCCCGGCTTGATGAATCAAGCTCGGGGGCAAATTATGATTACTAGAATCCCCGGCGACATGAAAATCGCCAGAAGCGAAAACTGCTCTACAACCCAAAATCTTCCGTTGCAACCGAAATTTTAAAAAATCTTTTAAAGGGGTCCACAGGGAAGCGCACACCACGTCAGCAAGGCCCGTTATGCTCTTGACCCCGCGCAAGATGTGGATTCGCCCCCCCCCCGAGCATTTCGCCTTTCACGATCAAGCCGACTCGGCCGTCGCCAGCGACGGGGGCACTTTGGAATCAATCCCTTTGCCCGGACATGAAGACCACTGAAAGAAATACGCCAACCAGCGAATGTAAGAAACCCAAACTAATCCCCCTAAGCGATCTAGAAACGACATGTTTGACGTTTCTAGCCAGACTGACTAAGCCGCATCCACTGCCACGCGGCGCGTTACCCTGCGCCACCGGGTAGGTCTGAATCAGCGTTTCATCGGTCACCACGGGAAAGCCTTTCCAGTGATTCCCGGGAGCTAATTCTCATTCATGAAGGGCTCCCGCTCATCTTTGGCAGACGCTGGTCACTACCCCCTCAAAAATGCAATGCACTACTCCAGGGTACCCCACTAAAAATGCGATACTACTCTATATTATATAGGAGCAATAAATAACTCTTGAAATCCCATCCATATCCACCTCCCAGCACCCCACTCCAACATGCCATAGCATGTCCAGCTGAACCCATAACCCTTGGATCAGTTTGGCAAGACAACTCAGCAGGCCGCTAATCGCGCAGAAAGGCACCTCCCTGCTCGTCGAGCACTCGCCCGGTACAAACCCACCGGCCAGAGCCCGCAACACGCTCTACGGTACCTTTAAGCGACCCGGGAACCCCGTTCGGACTTGGCAGGTAAAAATTGTGTCCTGTGTCCTCCAACAACCCGCCCACCACTTTGAAGCAGCGGACGGGTCTTGAAGTTCATCACATTTCCCGGCACGCGGACCTGGATGATGCAGGTCGGGCATTCTGATGAGCCCATTGCCTCAAAAATGCCAGGTGCTCGTCCATCGAAGGAGCCAGCGGCTTCAATGCCAGCACCGCGTCGACCAAGGCACCTGAATCGGGTGTGCTACCAGAAGCTCGCAGCGCCACGTCAAACGCTGCATGGACTTCCGCCGGGGTCCACAACGGTGTTAGCTGCCCAAGCTTCACCGAGTCATGCTCGTGATACCCCGGGATCGCCGCGGACAGCAACTCGCCCCACAAACCGCTCCGCTGCGGTAGGGTCGGTAATTCCAGATGCCAGACGCTGGATACGACATCGGCTCTTGTAAATCCAGGTGGCAGCCCATGCGGGGCATCGGTGGTAAAAACCACAAACACATCTGGCGAATCATCAAGTAGCCACCGGTGCAGCGCAAAATGAATCTCGCCCGGACGGTCCACCCAAAGCACGCAACGTGTCTTCTTCGTTGTGAGTTGCGAGATGGCCTCGGATAGACGGCAACAAGGATCAAGTCGGTAGAGTGGCCTGTTCAGCGTCCTAGCGATAACTTTGGCGGCGCTGCACTTCCCCACACCCGGCAGGCCACACAATAGCGTCGCCTTGGGTCTGGGAATTGCGGAGATGGTGAACCACGCGGGCAAGTGATCAATCCAAGCAATGAGTTCGTCGAAGTAGGTGGGAATTTGTGCGCCGCCCGTTTGTATAGGACGCAGATTTGAGAGTTTCATGATTTCGAATTGGTTAGTTGGAAAAGGAAGGGCTGCCACGGAGATGAATCCGCAGCAGCCCCAGTGATGAGTGTGGCTTTCGCCACGAGATATCAGGCTGCTTGACCAGCAGCCTGACGGTTGTTCCTCTCGATCTCTTCCGCTGAGAACTCACACCGCAGGGGCATGATCACACAGAACTGACCGCCGGGGTGCTTGCAAACGCCAGGCGTCATTTCATCCTTCAAGCACAACGTTGAGCCGATCTCGAAGGCATCAGCCAGATAGCGTGGGTTGAACGCAATGACCGGAGGCCTGCCGTGGATTTCCACAGGCACACGCAGCACAGCAGCCGCGTTGGACGCGGAACGCTGGGTGAGCGTGAGTTGTCCCCGCTTCTCCCAGGTCAAATGCACGGCGGCGGATTTATCAGACAATGCACGCAACCACGCAACAACCGCTGGACGACGATCCCCTGCGATGGTCGCAAGTTCCGGAAGGTCGGTAGGGATCACTTGACGGAAACTCGGATAGGCACCGGCAATGGTCTTGGTGACCAGCAGATGGTTGCCCGAACTGAAGGCCACTTGCACGTCCTCGCCATCCTTATCGTTCTGATGCCAAGTGACTGCGGAATCGCGCCCGGTAAAGTCCGGGTGGGCAAGCACATGAGCGGATGCGGTGGGCAGTATGAAATCCTTCGACAGCACCGCCGCCGGAGAACTGGCCAGCCGCTTTCCGTCAGTGGCGACCAACAGGCCACCTTGCGCCGATGAGAACAGGACACCGTTGAGAACGTAACGGGTCTCATCGGTGGATGCGCAACTTGCGACTACGGCCAGGCTCTCGAAGGTGCGAGCAGGGACCATTGTTGCCTTTCCTTGAACGACTGGTCGTTGTGGAAAGTCGGACACCTCCAATGTGGGATGTGTCGACTCAACTGCTATTCCACCACAGGTCGCTACCACTCGGAGCTCTCTCCGCTTGCGTGGGCCTCGCAATGTGAATGCGACGGTTGTTCCTTTGTCCGCACGAGTGGCAGCAGCCATGGCTTCCACTGGGATGAGGAACTGTTCGGGGTTGCAGGGGCCAGGTGGAACGTCGGTTCGGGTTTCAAGCCACCGGTCGAGATCAGATACGGCCAGTGTGATGCCATGGGCATCGAGGCTGGCGAGGATGTGCGTCATGATGGGAATTCCGGCACGGGTGTAACGGATGCGGGACAGGAGCTTTTTGGCATCCCGCAGGAAGTTGGATGAGATTTGCATGATGATTTGGGATGGATGTGGATGACGACGAATTACCGTCCTTCGGGTTTGATGTAGGCGTTGAGGCCGACGATGACGGGCAGGCCGTTGATGGTGACTTCGGTGACGTGATTGCCGTTGCTGCTGGCGACCGTAAGCGTTTTGCCGGTGGAAGACGGACGCGGGGCGTGCAGCGGGATTTCGATGTGGAGGACGTTGTCCTTGATGGTGGTTTTCATGGTTCGTTTTGGAGTTAGTGTTTTTGATTTCTGGAAAATGAAAATGGGCCGCCATGGAACATCGGGGGATGCTTCATGACGGCCCGGTGTTTCCCCGGTCCGCGGTTGGGGGTGTCCAGCGACCGGGCTTGCCTGGTGGGTGCTTACCAGAAGATGGATACAGCTCACGCAGCAGCCTCAGCCTTGTATTTGAGCTGGTCGGTGGTGCAGTCGGCAGCTGGGATATCGCAGCGCTTGCCGAGATAGACGGGCTGGTAGATCGAGCCGCTTTCCCTAAAGCAATAGAGATACTGACACTCGACGATTTCACTCACGGCAGGGACCGCATGATTGGGCGGGATGGTGACGTTCCCGGCACCGACAAGTTCATTGCCATCGAACAGGCCCAGCACGACGCTGCGTCTAGCATTGTGGCCAGTGACGATGAAGGACGCGCTCTCGACGAACTTGAACTTCAGCTGCGGTCCGCCGGAGTTAGGGCGGCCTGGGCTGTAGGGCGCATCGACCTCTTTGAAGACGACGCCCTCGCAGTTGGTGGCCCGGAGTTCTTCGTAGATCTCCACCTTGTCGTTGGGATCTACGGACGTGCTGACCCAGCGCAAAGCCGGGAGGTTCGGCGGGATGGTCATGATGAGTCCGGCGAAGCGGTCGATGTAACGGCGGTGACTGAAGTCATTACCCTTCACTTCGAGCAGGTCGAAGGCGTGGAGTGTGTCGCCGACCGCCTCGCCGTCGATGAGGACATCAAACGGGATGTGCTCGACCGCCTCACGGATTGCATCCGGAATGGCGACGACCAAACCCCGGCGGTTGATGCCGGTGATGGTATCGCCCTGCTTGCGGACCATGAGGCGGCGACCGTCGTGTTTTTCCTGGAGGCAATGGGTCCTGCCGGTGAGCAGGCGCGATAGTTCGCTTGCGTCGACGGCGTTGAGGAGCTGGCAGCGGATACCGCTGTCAATGCCCTCGTTGCCGGTTTGCTGATAAGGTTTCGCGGCCTCACCATCGGGTTTGTAGCCCTTGGCGACCTTCGACGCGACGAGCTTTTCGAAGACCCGGATTGCAGTTGCCAGCGGCAGTGGAGCCTCAGTCTTGGTCCCGGTGTTGAGCGTGCTGCCGCGCCGACCATAGGCGAAGGTCACGATGTATCCGTCGCCCTTCGGTTCGACAAAAGCTTGATAGATCTTGTCGGAGGCTCCCTCGCGGAAATGGAGGGAGGTGGATTGGATAGTGGTGGTTTGGTTCATTTGGATATTGGGTTGGTGGTTTGGTGTTTAGGGGAAATGAAAATGCCGCCATGAAGACCCTGGGGGAGATCTCCATGGCGGCGTGCGGATTGGACGTTGCGGGGTGCAACATTCAGTATTCCGCGAGGGTGATGTTCTTGCCCAGACGCCGGGCAGTTCGGTAAATGCCTCCGAGATTAAGGGATACGGATTTGCCCAAGTTGTTCACTGCCACGGCGGAACCGCTGACATATCTCAACTTCTCGTTGCCGACTTCCATGAGGACGGCCACTTCATCATCGGCGAGATGCTCGGACAACTGCCCGGGCACATCAATGTCGTCGTAGTCGTCGGTTTCGGCGTTGTGGCGCATGGCAGGCCATCCGCTATCATCCCCATCCCCGGGTGTAATTCCGAATCTGGGGATGCCGTCGGCAACCTTGTCGCGGTTATCAGGTTCCAGGATGTTCAGTCCAATGTGTTCCGCCCATTCGCGGAATGCCTTCTCATCTTTTACAGCGAAGTAGTTGCTGCGTGCGGTTGCGTAGTAGTTAGCCATGGTTTTAATAGATTGGTGTTAGGTGATGGTTGGAAATGAATGGGCCGCCACGGAGAGTGCTTTATCTCCATGGCGGCCCAGGGGTTGCCCGTCCTGCGCTTGACGTGTCGTGCGGAGGGGCTGGTATCGGGGGGAAGGGGTAGGCGGGCTTGGAGTGGCAGGATTTCCCCTACCACTCCTCCCTGCCATCGGGACGGTTCCTGACGATTTCGCGATCCCGCGGTTAGGTCAGGACATTGGTGCAACACGTCGGCCACCGTCCCGGATGGCGAAGTTTAATTTGCCTGGCTGATGCGTCTGGCATTGCGAGGTGCAGCCGCATTCCGGCTAGCAGCTTCACGGGCACGACCCTTGGCCCAATGACGGAGGGCGGCAATCTGACCGTCCATGAGTTGGGCCAGCGGCACGGTGCTCGTCATGGCTGCAAGGATGTCCTTAGCGCGGGGTTCCCGGCCATCGGCATATCCTTCGTGCATGGCGTCGATGAAAACGGCTTCGATCTCAGCACCGGTAAACTGCTCACAGGCGCGGGCAAGTGCCACAGTATCGAAGTCCTCGGCCTTGCGACCATGCCGCTTGATGACGATGTCCCAGATCTGTGTGCGCTCCTGAACATCGGGCAGATCGACGAAAAACAACTCATCGAACCTCCCTTTGCGCAGAAACTCCGGCGGGAGCTTGCTAACATCATTGGCAGTAACCACGACGAACACGGGCTTATCCTTTTCCTGCATCCAGCTTAGGAACGAGCCAAATACCCGGGAGGACGTGCCTCCATCGGTGCTGCCGCTGGACTGACTGCCAGAGAAACCTTTTTCGATTTCATCAATCCATAACACGCACGGGGCAATAGCCTCGGCAGTCTGAATGACGGAACGCAGGTTGGCTTCGCTTTGGCCAACGATGCCGCCGAACACGCGACCCATGTCGAGGCGCAGCAGGGGTAGCCCAAACGCTCCGGCGGTTGCTTTGGCAGTTAGCGATTTGCCGGTTCCGGGGATGCCGACAATCAGCAGTCCTTTGGGTGCCGGTAGACCGTAGGCTTTTGCGGATGCACCAAAGGCTCCTCCCCGGCGCACCAACCATTCCTTCAGGAGCCCTAAGCCGCCGATGTCGTCCAAGCCGGTAGCAGCCTCCACAACTTCAACCAAGCCGTTGCGCTTCAGCGTGCGCGCCTTTTCCCGGGCAATGACGCAGTGATCGATGGTGTGGGTTTCCACAATGGACAGGGCAAATGCGTTTTCCGCTTCTGTGGTGGTGAGACCGAGCGCACTTTGCAATGCGCCTTCCCGGATGGCATCATGGGGCGGTTTCAAATCCGCTGATTTCAGAATACCGTCCAGCACTGTGCCCAGCTGGGAAATGTCAGGCAGCGTGAAATCAACATGAGTGAATTCATGATCCAGCTCAGGCGGCAGCTTGAGACGGCAACCGAGCAGGACGAGGGCATGGCCGTTGGCCTTGGCGACGCGCAGGATGTCCTTGATCCGCCGCACCAGCATCGGATCGCTTTGATCCATGTGGAGTTGGAGATCACGGAGCAGGACGACATGGCGAGGTTCGCTATTGGCAAACAACCCATCGAGCAGTTGAAGCACGTCCAGTGGATCAGGACATGATGTTACGCGGCCTTCCGCGATATCGGCTAAGCCCTCGGTCGAGGACCATGCGTGGAGTTTGCGGTTGAGGGAACTGCATACAGCCGAGACTTCAGCCTCTGCACGGGCTTCTTCGGAACTGATGATGGCGAGTCCGGGGTAACCGGCACTGAGGTAGGTGGTGAGTTGGCTTTGCATGGGATGATGATTGGGGGTTGATGGATTGTTAGGATGGGTGGGTGACCGGATTGAGGTTGGGCAGGCTGATGGCGGGTCTCTGCACGTCCGGGTTGGGCGGGCCGAGATTGTTGCGTTCCCAGACGAGGCAAGCTTCGCGTGAGGGATCGCAGTGGAGGAGCTTGCCAGAAGATGCGCAGCGGACCTTCCAGAGCTGTGTGCGTTCACAAAAGCGGATGTCCGTGGCCCGGAAGACGGTTAGTCTTCCGAGAGCACGGAGATCTATCGCTTCGGTGTAAAGGCAGTCGATGTGACCGCCCGGGTTGAAGCGAAGGGTTTGGCTCATGACCAGGGGCCTCCTTCGCCGAGTTGTTGTTGATTCTGGTGACGGTTGGACTGCCGCCAGAAGTCAGGTTTGCGAGTGCGTTCCTGAGGATTTCCCAGAGCTTCCTCAATGGCCTGTGTGGCAGCTTCACAGCCTTTGCCGTGGAACCCATGAGCCTCGACGGTGATCTCGCCGGTCGGCGAAACCTTGACTTGGATCTGGCGGCTCAAAGCGAACCTCCTTCCAACGTGAGCAGGATCGAGCCGTCGGCTTCTTGTCTGCGGTGGGTGCGGAGTCCGCGTGATCGGGCCTCGCGGATGGTTTTGTGAATGCCGTAGGATTGCAGCAAGCGACCGTAGCCGATGCCGACTTCCTTGGCGGCGTGACCGTCCCACCAATCGGTGGTGAGTCCATAGGTGCCGTCGTTGTCCGGGTGGGGATCGACGGCGATGTCGTAGGGGCCTTTGAGCTGGATAACGTGGGGTGCCTGGCGGGTGATGCCCGCGTAGCCGCGACAGTTGGCGTTGGCGACGAACTTGAGGTCCATTTCGACGCAGGCGTCGTTGAGGGCTTCGAGATCCCGGATCTGGGTCTGGATGGTGGTAAAGTGGGACATGATAATCTTATGGATTGGTGTTTGGTGATGGATGCAGCAAGGGCGACCCATCGAATGACAGGACGCCCTTTCCGCGACTTAGTGATGTTGGCTTTCGGAGTGGTTGTTGTTGGCTTCAGGTGTGGTGGTATTGGCTGCGGAGGTAGTGGTAGAGGTGGTGGTTTAAAAGTGCGCTGCTAGAAATAAATCGGCGTGTTGTGTGAGGGTAGTGGCATGTTGGGAGAAAGGGGGAGGTGCCCGGGATGCGGGCACGAAAAAGCCCGCCGGGTTGGTGACCGGGCGGGCTGGAGATATGCGAACTATCGAAGTCGGATCAGACGTTCAGAAGTTACCGTCCGAGGCATGCTTGTTCCAGTCAATGTCGTGGATCTTTTCTGCGATATACGCGTCAAGTCCTACTGGCAGCGAATCGTCAAACCAAAGGAGAGCCAATTCCGAGAAATCGTTTCCATCGTTGACAGGCAAGTAGGAAATCAACTCCACGATGAACAGGTATTTTTGGAGAGGGCACGGCGGATCTTTTAACAGTCTGTATCGGATATGCCTGCCGCAAAGCCATCTGACGGTGTGCGGCAGTTTCGCCATGAAATCGCTGTGAATCCACTCTGCCCGGCCTTCGAGATAGCCTTTACCGGTGACGTGAATGTGCAGTTGCTGGAACATAATCTCTCGTCCGCTTTTGATCTGATATTTTCCGTCGCTCATCGTTTTTCAGGGGTGAATGGTAATGGTTGGTTGAAAGGTCATGATAGAGTGCCGCAAGTCATGGAGGGTTTTTAACTACTGCCTGCGAGCTGGTTCCTATTCCGAAGAACGACTGATTTCCAACAATTTCCGGGCACCCCACCGAAGCGGGGCACCCGGAAGAGATGGAATCAGCCGACCGCGGCCAGCTTGCGCGTGCCCATCTGCCCGAAGCGCGCCAGCACGTCGCGTGCATCAGCGCGGGCCAACTGCACGGCGTTTTCTCGCAGACGGGATAAACCGTCGGTGAGGCTGGTCATGGCCCCGCTGTCGTTGCGGTAGTCCTCAGCGCTGCGGGTAAGCAACTCGCGGCGGAATCTTTCCAACGTCGTTTCCAGCTGTTGATCACCAGCGAAGTTCAAGCTGCGGAAGCTGTCGATGAACGTGGTGAGCCGGTTGAGCGTGCGTTGGTGGACGCCGTTTTCAGATCCGTTGATGGTGGCCAGCACCTCGCTAGCGAGCCTTGCCGTCTCCTCCCGCATACTGGCGACGGATTCACGGATGAAACCGTCCAGGTCAGCCTTGAGACGCCTGGATGCATCTTCCGCGATACGACGGCGGTCTTCAGTGACCTCCACCTCTTCCATGCCCGCAGCAACTTCAAGGCGGATGCTATCAGGTGCTGCGATCTGGAACAGTCGGGTTTCAAAGGCGAAACGTTTGATGATGTCGCCAGCTGGGGGAAACGACTGTTCGATGGTGTGGATAAGGATTTCCGAGTTGCCGTTAAGGTGGCGTGCGGCTTCTCGCCATTCAACCATCGCTTGGTCACGCAGAGGACCGTAACCGGCAGCGAAGTCGAGGGTGGCCTCTGAAAATTCCCGGTTCAGTTTTTCGAGTTTATCGGTGAGATCACCGAGGCGGGGATTAGGAACGAAGCGTGCGATGCCTCCCAGGAATGGGAAGCTGGAGCTTTCCACAGTGGCCTGAACGCGGGACTCGATGAGGGCGAATGCGGCGAGCGCATCCCGGGGAATGAGCCTCTTATGCCCGAGCTGGATCAGTCGGTCGGAGACGTGTGCGGGATCAAGTCCGAGGTCTTCGGCGTTGAGGCGTTTGCAACCGCGCCAGTAACGGACGGAGGTGGCGACGAGAACTCCACGGCGGCATACGGCATCGAGGAGCGATTGATTTTGGTTATTTGGATTCATGGATATGGGGGATGGTTCTTTGGTTGTAATTTTGTGGGTAGGATCTTCGGGATTACGTTTCTACTATCGGGTTAACAGGTTCGCTGTCATGACGATCACGAGCAGGATCAGTAGAAGCCCAGATAGAAACGGGCCCAAAATTAGGAATGCGATCAACAATGCGACGAGCGCGATGCCGATGGACCAGATGATGTCGTATAAGTTCATAGAGTGAATCGGTTGAAATGAAAATGCCGCCGGGTCGCAGAGGACCGGGCGGGCGTGGAGTTGTTATTTGAGGATCAGGGCGGCATCATGGCGCGGGCAAAGAGTATGATCCAAATTAGGAACGCCGCTATAGCCGCGATGAACGGTAGTAGTGGTGCCAGCAACGCCAGAGCGACCAGCACAGCGATGTAGATGGGTATTAGTCTCATCGTTTTCTATGGTCTGGCCAATAAAGGCATTCCCGGCGAAACTGGCACCAAGAGCACTGCATGCCGGGTTGCGGGTGGAAGCGATCAGAGGCGATGCCTTCGACGGCAGTTTCCAACAGCGTAATCACCCGGCGTTTCCGTCGGGCATCGGCTGGCGGTGATGAAATCCGTATGACCTTCGGGATCTTGGTTTTCACCAGGAACACGAGGTCCAGCGAAGGAGGACTTTCGCCGATGGCCTCCAGCAGAAGCTGGTAGGACACCAGCTGGATTTCGTGATCGAACGCAGCATGATCCTTGTTGGGCTTCGCAGCTGCCGATTTGAAATCGACCGGCGTGAAGTTGCCTTCGACCAAGTCCATCGCTCCCGTCAACGGAACCGACAGACCGGAGATATCCTCCTTCAGCATCACCTCCACAGCGCGTGGCTTTTCCTTCATGGCTTCCGGGGAATCGAGGTAGGCTGCAATCACGCGTAGGCCGTCAAGGCGGGATTTCTCGCGGGCAGTATCATCCTTGAAGTTTACCGGTCCTTCGTCACGTTCGAGATCCATGAAGGATTTCTCAAACGCAGCGGCCATGGCTTCCGGTGAATCATCACCACCCCGCCACCGTGCAAGGTGGAAAGCTTGGAGTGCTGCATGCACGGCCTTCCCGAGATGAAGCGCTGCGGTTGTTTTCTTTTGGATGCAGGCCACACGTTCGAAATAGAACATGAGCGAGCAGGACAGGTATGACTTCGCTGCGGTCGGACTGATGTGCTGCGGTAAGGTCTTGGCAAACGTGGCAAGCCCGGTGCTGAAGGGCGGGTCGGTAACGGTTGCAATCATGCAGCACTCCTTCCGTTAGCTCCGTTGTAAGCGGAGCCGTTACGACGCTTGCTGTTATCCTTGCGAGCGTTGCCGCCACCGTGGGTATCGAGCAGTTCGTCGATGAGCCCGGAGGCCTCCACCTTGTTGAGGATGCGCACGCCTTTGCCGAAGCGCTCAACAGCAAGACCTTCAACCTCAGATTTGTCGAGCTGGTGCTCTTCCACGAGTTTCAGGATGAGATCGCGCTGCTTGTCCGAGCATTTCCATGCCGGGCCTCGGGCCCAATTGGTTCCGTTGTTGGGACCGTGACCATTGTCATGACCGTTGTTGTGGCCACTGGCATGGATGGAGCTGCTCTGCTTGTTGACTGGCGGGTCCATGCCATAGTCGGCAGGCGGAACAAAGCCAGTCGTCTGGATTTGCTCGTCCACATTGGACTGGAGCAGTTGATAGAGTCGTTCGGATTCACCCGCCACATCGGCGGTGGTGACGAGTTCGGTTTCAACGGAGACGCTGAATTGATGGGATGAAAATCCCGGCAACCCGAGGCGCTTGCTATAATTGGCGATAAGTTTGATGGCCATGATGGTGGATGGTTTTGATGGTCTTGATGGTTGTAGTTGTTGATTGATTGACACGAAAAAGCCCGGCGATGTGCCGGGCCTTGTGGAGATCAGGTGATGCGAGAGAGAATACCTATGCGGCGTTCGGTTTGATTCTGTTGGAGTTGTAGGGCGGCGGATCTTCGCAGACCCGAAGGCCAGGTTCGTCCGTCATGGCGCTGAACGACTGCCGTAGCAGTTCATCAGCCAGGCGGGTCAATGGCTTCTTACGACGCAATCCCTCCCGGTAAAGGGCGCGGACCACATCGTCGGAGAGTTTTGGTGAATACAGGTTGCGAGGCATAGTGGTTGAGGTGTAGGGGCTTGAAACACAAAAAAGCCCCGGACTCACAAGGAGAACGGGGCGCTGGATGATAGAATCCGGACTGAAGCCAGAAAGGCGAAGCCTTAGTGCTTCAATGGTATATACCCTATCCTGAAGAGAAATTGCGTCTCTGGTCCCTGCCACTAACCGACGGGATCGGCTTTACTTGCCCACTTGCTGTCGCAGCTTGCCCAAGCAGCAAGCCCCCAGCCCTCCCGCCAGGGGGAATTTGAAGGGAGAGCGCACGGCTCCGACGCGAGCAGACACTTTTTTACATCCACCAAGAACCTAACCCACACCAAGGAGCGACCTCGATACCTAAATTTGGATCGACAACATCATGTCCAAAATCCATCTTAATTCCAGATGAAAAACGACGAACAATACAAGGCACTTTCTGACAAGATCCAGTTAATGATGTCCGGAGAGGGCGCGACGGTCGGAGCTGTCTATCTGGATCTCACAGACCACGGAGAGGATATTTCTCCCCAAGAATTCGTCTCGGCTTTCCTTGTGGGCCAAGGCATGTCACTTCCAGAGACTGCGCTTTTGGTCAATGATTTTCCCGCGATAGAATATATCCGCCACCTTGACCTTGAGGAGCAGGAAAGGTACATAAGAAAAGAAGAATCTTTTATATTCGTTGTCACCACTAGAAGCGGTTTCTCGACGCAGATGCGCACTTACAAGCAATTGAACGAGCTCGATTGCCAGCAGTTGTTCGAGAAAGATAGCGTGAATACAAGCGTCCACAACGTGAGGATACTCGAAAAAGCGCTGACCAACCCAGACCGGGATTATTTGATCAGAGTAAAACTTTGAGCCGCAGGTCTATTGAAACGGACAAGCAGCTAGTCCGATGCGGCATTGCGGCCTGCCCGTTACCCACAAATCGTACCACTTTAGACTGGTACGCATTCGCGTCAGGTTAGTGCGTAAATAACTGGTTTACAGTGATTTACGCAGAAATAATTCAATTAAAAGCTTGACTAGGTGAGCGAGCCGGCAAGCTCGGTATGTCAAAAGCCTTACCCGCCGGCCGCTCGTGTCCGAGCCTGCCCGACCTTGATTTGATCGCAAGCCAAACCCGGTTGATCATTCGCAAATCCCGCAAATTCA
>Ga0209512_1003408_pt1 | contig 15115 bp, 16 predicted proteins | sample frozenSSSSmetaG_FD_184142 | JGI IMG/M metagenome (GOLD analysis project Ga0209512, IMG submission 184142) | Glacier valley bacterial and archeal communities from Borup Fiord, Nunavut, Canada, to study Microbial Dark Matter (Phase II) -... | ecosystem: Environmental > Aquatic > Freshwater > Ice >... | reverse complement strand
CCCCCCTCCCCCTCCCCTATGCCTACCATCGACATCCAACAGCAACAGTACAAAACCTACGTTCTGACAGATGAAACGGAGAAATCTCAAGTAGAGATTGTCCCAGAACGCGGCGGTATCATCACTCGCTGGCGCGTCCAGGGTCAAGAAATTTTTTACTTAGATACAGAGAGATTTACAGACCCCAACTTGAGCGTGCGTGGTGGGGTGCCAATTTTGTTTCCGATCTGCGGCAACTTACCAGAAAACAAGTTTACTCATCAAGGTAAGGAATACACCCTGAAGCAACATGGTTTTGCCCGTGATTTACCTTGGTCTGCGAGTGGGGATGTAGCGACTCAATCAGAAGCGCGGTTAAATGTCACGCTCAAAAGTACTGATCAAACACTGGCTGTGTATCCGTTTCCATTCCAGGTGACTTACACCTATGTACTCAAAGGTAGCTCTTTGGAGATTCGCCAAGAGTACAAAAATCTTGGCTCAGAACCGATGCCGTTTTCTTACGGATTCCATCCTTACTTTGCTGTAACTGATAAATCTCAGTTGCAATTCGAGATTCCTGGACAGGAGTACATGAGCAAAGCCGGCGAAGTCGAGCCTTATGCTGGTCATTTTGACTTAACTCAAGATGAAATCGATATCGCGTTTAAGCAATTAAGTCGTAAATCTGCCACTGTTACAGACAATGCTAGTCACGGGAAATTGCAGCTTAACTGGGATGAGACTTTCTCTACTTTGGTCTTTTGGGCAGTCAAAGGTAAAGATTTTTATTGTCTAGAACCTTGGAGTGCTCCGCGCAATGCACTCAATACAGGTGAGCACCTGACCGTGTTAGCGCCGCACTCTAGCACATCTGCAACTATGACCATGACAGTAAATTTATAAAATGCTTTGAACTTTCTGAGGATTTGTGTTACTATTATCAAAGTGTGAAAAACGCAGTCCTGGGTCCCTAACTCAACGGTAGAGTACTCGGCTTTTAACCGATTTGTTCCGGGTTCGAATCCCGGGAGACCCACTTTTAAAAATCTGCCAGTCCATTAGACATATCTGGGAAAGAGACCTAACCCCCCTTGCCTAGTAGGGAAGGGGGGTTTTTAAAGCCTCTCCCAGCGTCGGGGAGAGGTTTGGAGAGGGGTTTGTCTATTACTCAATCAGTCGATCACCAGAATTTTGCAACCCATGACCTATCTCTAGATATAATTTTTTATTAGGTTACAAAATATCTTAAGATTAGCGTAATTATTACGCTTGTCTAAAAAGCGACTAGCTGACAACCAAAATTGGAGGAATATCTATGGCGCTCGTACCAATGCGGCTGATGTTGGATCATGCGGCTGAGAATGGCTATGCTATCCCAGCTTATAACGTCAACAACATGGAGCAGATTCAGGCAATCATGAGGGCTGCCGATGAAACGAATAGCCCCGTGATTTTGCAAGCCTCTCGTGGCGCTCGTAATTACGCCGGAGAATACTTCCTTCGCCACCTAATTTTGGCAGCGGTGGAAACATACCCCCACATCCCCATCGCCATGCACCAAGATCATGGCAACAGCCCTGGAACTTGCTATTCGGCAATCCGTCATGGTTTCACCAGCGTGATGATGGACGGTTCTTTAGAGGCGGATGCTAAAACACCTGCAAGTTATGAGTACAACGTAAACACCACCCGTGAAGTCGTGAAAGTCGCTCACTCTGTTGGTGTTAGCGTTGAAGGAGAACTCGGTTGTTTAGGTTCTTTGGAAACTGGGATGGGTGAAGCAGAAGATGGTCACGGTGCGGAAGGTGTGCTTTCTCACGACCAATTGCTAACTGACCCAGATCAAGCTGTGGATTTTGTTGAGCAAACTCAGGTAGATGCTTTGGCTGTTGCCATTGGTACCAGTCACGGTGCTTACAAATTTACCCGCAAACCAACTGGAGAAATTTTAGCAATCAGCCGGATTGAAGAAATTCATAGCCGTCTGCCTAACACCCACTTGGTCATGCACGGTTCTTCTTCAGTTCCAGAATATTTGCTTGCCATTATTAACAAATATGGTGGCGCTATTCCTGAAACCTATGGTGTACCTGTAGAAGAAATCCAAAAAGGTATCAAGTGTGGTGTCCGTAAGGTAAATATCGATACTGATAACCGCTTAGCGATTACAGCTGCAGTTCGGGAAGCTTTGGCAGCCGATCCTAAAGAATTTGACCCCCGTCACTTCCTCAAGCCTTCTATCAAGTACATGCAAAAGGTTTGTGCAGATCGTTATCAACAATTTAGCGCTGCAGGTCAAGGCACCAAAATCAAGCAAATGACTTTGGATGAGTTTGCTGCTAAATACGCTAAAGGCGAATTGGGCGCTGTGATTAAGAAAGTTGCAAAAGTGTAGTTTTATTACATTTTGATTTAAATCTACCGGGCATGCGATCGCACGCCCGGTTTTTTATCGCGATGCCAACACACAAGCGGAGTCAGTTGTCACCAAAGGAACCAAAGCCACCGCATGGGGAACTGGACGCGCATCATAACTAACAACAGATTCTCCCTTGTAAACTAAATCCGCACTTTGACCTGAGTCCAACATCACTGCATCCCGCAATCCAGCTTTCGCTAAGATCACTCCCAATCCAGCAGAGTCAATATCTTGCGTAGTTACACCCACCACCGGCTGTCCGGCTCGATTAATTCCCCAAAAAGCCCGATGACGAGCGATGTCAGCACCAAACAACCCGCTAAAAGTGACTTTAGGTTGAGGTTGCCGATTTTTCACCAGCCAAGCTGCGCCAACAAAAGCATCTGTAACTCCTGGTAATTCAGCTTGGATTCCAGCTAGAGTGTTATGCTTTACCCCTTCAAAAGGCAGATAACGCACAGCGTCGGGACTAATAAGAACTAAAGGACGTCCAGTTAATTTCTGATTTTCACTATTGTTACCAGGAATAAACTGGTTTGTGACTTGGCTGAGGACGGGTCCAATCATCACATTAGAAGTTAACAGTCTCATCGAGAAAAAGGTGCCATCTACAGCTGCGGCGGCATTAGTACCGCTACTGGCTAAAATTTCTTTAACATGATAACGACTGTTAGCGTGGATTGTAATCGGTCTTCCACCAGAAACCAGAGTAAGTGGGATATTGTCGATCTTTAAATCTTGACGTTCCACTGGATTTGTAAAGTCAAAGCCGGGATTCGCTAGCAGTAGTTCAGCTACTTCCCAAGTTTGAGTGATGCCGTTTTGCCATCCTCTTTGAGTTAAAGAACTGTTGCCAAGATAGCCAAAGACCTGAGGAGCGAAAAGTTGAACTAGATTTGGAATCCCGAACTGCGGCTTACTTAGCCAAGTGGACACCAACATAGAAGTATTTGTCAACCGGGAAATTTGTCCTTCTAAGCCTGGATCATCATGGCATGCTGCCGTCGGAGATGGCGAGTTGGGCAAAGTCGCAGCCGCAACTTGGCGAGTGAAAGGCAAGAGAACAGATAAAGGTATAAATACAGATAACAGATTAGTAATTAAGGCATGACGCCTGCCCTGATGACGGCGTAATTTCCGCTCCGGTAATTGAGATTTGGGGGTTAGCGTCATACTTCCTATAATTCCGAACAATTAAGATTACAAACTGTAACGGTTCAAAAAGGAAGTACAACTTTATACATTTAAAAAAAGATAATTAAAATACTGGAAAGATTTTGTGTAAAGGGTTAGAGAGTTTAAGGTTTTAGTAAAATTACATCATTTTGTGTAACATAAAATACAAAAAAACAGGAAATTGCATAAACAAGCAAAAGGGGTGATTTCCCCTTTAAGCTCTTATTTGAAGACAGTGTGTTGCAAAGAAGGCATTTGCCGACGGACTTGTTCCAGTCGCTGTGGATTAATTTCTGCGAGCGCAACTCCAGGGCGCTCGCCAGCATCAGCCAAAATCGACCCCCAAGGATCAATAATCATCGCATGACCGTGAGTTTGGCGCAGGGCATAGTGTTGTCCGGTTTGGGCAGGAGCAATCACATAACAGGTATTTTCGATGGCTCTAGCCTGCAGGAGCACCTGCCAGTGGTCTTTACCTGTATAGGCGGTGAAGGCGGCTGGCACAAACAAGATATCGGCTCCTTTTTGGGCAAGACTGCGGTAGAGTTCTGGGAAGCGGACATCGTAGCAAACTGAAAGCCCGAGATTACCCAATTGTTCTGAGTGAAAAACTGGCGGTAGCTGCGTACCTGCCATCACGGTGCTAGATTCGCGATAGGTATTGCCGTCAGGGACATCAACATCAAATAGATGGACTTTTTTGTAATTTGCCAGTTCTTCACCGTTAGGACCAATCAGCAAAGCCGTATTATAAACTTTGCCATTGTCTGTAGGGACAGGGAACCCACCACCGAGGATTGTAATTTGGAAGCGCTGAGCCATTGTCTTGAGGAATTTTGCTGACTCAGTCGCTAAAGTCTCAGCTTGAGCGATCTTATCTTCTTCCATGCCCATAAAAGAAAAGTTTTCCGGCAAGCTGACTAACTCAGCACCCTGACGCACAGCGAGATCGATCAGATCTTCTGCCTGAAGTAAGTTCTTTTGAAAGTCAGGGACGCTGGTCATTTGAATAGCGGCGGCTAGATAAGACTTCATGGATGCGGCGCAATTATTAAGGGATACAGATGATCAAAATATATCTTTTGGCGGGTCAAAATTAAACTGTTTCCTTCTACTGAAGTCAGCCGCAAACAGCAAAATCGGGAAATAAACCTCCTGACTGTGTTCGTTAAGTGCTTTTCGCGATATTTTGGTAGAAAGTAATGTGAAATACACTTGTGGATATCCCTGTCTTAGTCAAAACCTTTGCCGCTGTGTTTGTTCTGGCTGATGCCATTGGCAATATACCGATAGTTTTGGTGTTGACTAAAGGGATGGACACCAATCAGAGAAACAAAGTTGTTGACAAAGCTTTTCTAGTCGCGATCGCGGTCTTATTGGTTTTTGCCTTTGGTGGGAAATTTATTTTAAGTTACTTAGAAATCAGTATGGGGTCTTTGCGGGTAGCCGGAGGATTGCTGCTACTGTTGATTGCCTTACAGATGCTTCAAGGTGAATTAGACACATCCGATATCAACCAACGCGGTGATGTGGCGATTACCCCTCTCGCCTTGCCTTTACTCGCCGGACCTGGAACACTGACGACGGTGATGCTATTGATGTCAGAATCTACCAGTCCCCATATTAGCGTTGTCGTGGGACTACTAGGAGCGATGTTTGTCAGTTGGCTAATTTTGCGCTTCTGTTCAATCATCGATAAATGGATTGGGGAACAAGGCGCAGTCATTGTCACGCAAATTTTCGGTTTCCTTTTGGCGGCGTTAGCGATTGAGATTGGTAGCGCCGGGATTCGCGAGTTATTTTTGAGTTGAATATTACAGTGATTTATATCACTACCGATACTCCGGTAATACCACTACAGAAAGATTTACTAGGTAGTGGCATAGTTAGAATTATGAGGTAAAAATGAAAAGCTGAGAGTGGAAATGAATGCCCTTGTCTGACCCCCTGAAACATCCAAGACAACCTAGCCTACCTGAAGTCCACCGTAGTGTTGCTGTTCCAAACAAAAACATCTGGCGGAAGATTATGGCTTATGTAGGACCTGGTTATTTAATCTCTGTTGGGTATATGGACCCAGGTAACTGGGCGACTGATTTGGCTGGTGGGGCAAAATTTGGGTACACTTTACTGAGTGTGATCATGGCTGCCAATTTGATCGCGGTTTTGATGCAATCGCTGTGTGTGCGGCTAGGAGTGGCGACAGAAAGAGATTTAGCCCAACTTTGTCGAGACTCCTTTAATCCACGGGTGAACTTTTGTTTGTGGATACTTTGCGAAGTAGCGATCGCGGCTTGTGACTTGGCGGAAGTTTTAGGGAGTGCGATCGCTTTACAATTACTATTTGGTATTCCTTTAAGTATCGGTGTGTGCATCACCGCCCTAGATGTCATCGTGTTGCTATTACTACAACATAAAGGCTTTCGCTATACCGAAGCTTTGGTAATTGTGTTAGTTGCAACTGTGGGTTTTTGCTTTTTTGCCGAAATTCTTTTTTCGCGTCCGGCATTGGAGGGAGTATTAGTAGGCTATGTGCCAAATATAGAAATTATTCAAAATCCCGAAATGTTTTATATTGCTATTAGCATTTTAGGGGCGACAGTCATGCCGCACAACTTATATTTACATTCCTCAATCGTACAAACGAGAAATTGGCAACCTACCGTCGATAAAAAGAGGGAAGCGATCAATTTAAGCTCCCTAGATTCTACTGTTGCTTTATTTTTTGCCCTATTTATCAACTCAGCAATTTTGATTGTCGCTGCGGCTAGCTTTCATTTTTCTGGTCATCAAGATGTAGCCGAAATTCAAGATGCTTATAAACTACTTTCGCCTTTATTAGGCGTCCAAGCTGCTAGTGCTGTCTTTGGTTTAGCTTTGCTAGCCTCTGGACAAAGTTCAACACTCACAGCGACTTTAGCTGGGCAAATTGTCATGGAAGGTTTTTTGCATCTACGTCTCAAGCCTTGGATACGCCGATTAATTACCAGAATGCTAGCAATTATCCCGGCATTAATTTGCATTATCTTCTTTGGCGAAAGAAGTACGGGAAATCTACTTATTTTTAGTCAAGTTGTTTTAAGTTTGCAGCTATCATTTGCCGTAGTCCCTTTAGTAATGTTTACCAGCGATCGTCGTTTGATGGGTGATTTTGTCAATCCGTGGTGGCTAAAAATTTTATCTTGGTCAGCAGCGATTTTAATTGCTATTTTAAATATTTGGCTATTAGGTCAGACAGCTTTAACTCAGTTAGGAGTTAAAATTTAGCTGAAAATTTAGCAGTCTCTCACCAGTTGAGAATTTAATTTTATGATTCTACCACTTTCAGGAAAGACTAATTGATTTGATGTCAAACAAATCTTTCGCCTCGTATATCTCTCTTTACAAAAAGCGGTTTATACTATCATGTGAAACGTCTTCTAATATCTCTGCTAATCTGCTGCACCTTACATGCTTTGGTTCCGAGCAGAAACAAAGTATAATTTTCCAGATTGCACTGTGCTGTCGAGGGTTTGCTGATTTCTCTCAATTGTCCAATACCTATAAATAGACGACACCTGTTTTACCACTCTATCAATGAGTAAGTCCTGATTTATTTGACTGGCAAGGAATTAGTAAGCTTAAAATATTCGTTCCGGTAATCTGTGCCATTAAATAGGCAGTGATGCGCTCGTCTGGAAATAGTAATTCACTTTCAATTACCCGTAATGGTGTTTTAAGTGTTCCTGAAATACACAATTTATCGCCCTAATATTCTGCAGCGCGAATATCTAACCAAAATAATGTGATGTCAAACCCAAGAGAGACTCCTTGCAAGTCAAACGATGCCGCAATTTTTGAATCGAATTCACCTTTGAGTAATACAGCAGAAATATGATGTGCCATAAATTTTTTCTTTATTTACTCCGCCTACTCATCTATCGGCTGGAAGGGAAATCATCTATTAAGGTGATTATAATCCTCAATTTTGCCAACTATTCTTGAAGCCAAAAAAGGACTTGCATCTTTTAGAGTTTCGTAAATTAAAATAGCATCTTCTCGATAGCGAGAAATTTTATCTTGAGTCCAGTGGTCTGGCGGTGGCAGTAGGTTGCTAATTCTATCTGCCAACTTCACCATCCATATCTCTTGCGGTTGATCCTTTATCCTTCGCAAACTATCGGTCATTTGAATATCTTTTGGTAAACTTTCATCTTTGGTTAATGCGAGTACACCGTTAGCTACAGACAAACCAAATTCAGATTTTATTTGCTCAAAAGTTGTATTGGTGTCCTCAATCGTGTCATGCAAAATCGCGCACTGGACAGCTAAATTGCCGTCATGCTCTTTTTCTACACTCAGCGCCGCAATTATTTCCATGCTGACAAAACTCAAGTGCTGGATGTAAGGTATTTCTGTACCAGTCACTTTCTGCCCTTGGTGCGCGAGTGCTGCCAATCGGTAGGCTTTGATGTAAGTGTCTTGTGACCAGTTGTTTGTCATGGCGTGAGATTTTTTGCTCTTTAAGCTTTTTACTATTGATTTGGCTCGTTGTTCTATTATGAGCGATCACTGACACTGTGCGCTTGCATATTGACTGTAGGTTGCATAAGCGATCGCGTGCCTATATAAATATAGTAAAGACAAGCCACGTATATTTAACCTCTATAAAACCCCATCGGGAGCTACCCGACTTAAGCCCAGTCTAATCACTGGGTTTTTGGATTTTGGGGGGATTGCTTTATAAAATGCGATCGCAATTACTTTTTTAGGAAGAATATTTGAAAAATTCTTGTTACTCCAATCCCTAATAGGGATTAGTTGAAGTTTCAAGCGTTTTTAGCTCGTGGGTAGTCATTGTTTTAACTCCTAACTTTTATCCTTATAAACTTCACTACGGTGTTCAATTTCTACAATACTTACTATTAAAATATTGTCAAAAATATCGTAGATAACGCGATAGTTGCCTATTCTTATGCGATAACGTACCTCACTATTTTTTAACTTTTTAACTCCATTAGGACGTGGTTCTACAGCTAAATCATCGATTTTGGCTTGTATCCGGTTTTGTAATTCTGAAGATAGTTTTATAAACGTTTTTCTCGCAGGTTTGGTAAATCTTACTTCGTAAGTCACGCTGCGTCCTTTTTTATCTCGTTCGCAATTTCATTTTTAATTTCATCCCATGAAACAGTATCATTTAAATCGTAATTATTCATAGCATGTTCGTAAGCTCTTAAATCTGCTTCGTCTTCATCATCTTCTATTTTTTGAAGTAATGCGTATATTTCATCTAAAGTATCATCGTAAGATTGATTTAACAATATGTTGATTGCTTCAATTAATTTTTCTCTATCTTGTTCAGTTTTCATTTTTCAACTCCTAAAGTTTAATTTTGACGTATATTCTACCGAGTTTAGACTCTCCCCTATTGGGGTATATTTTACTGATTTCCACTATCTCAGTTTCAATTCCTAATAGGGATTAGTTGAAGCTTCCGAAGCATATCACCACAAAGATAACTGTCCCGGTGAAACGTTAGATTTACCGCCCCGATGGTAAGACAGATGACAGCCACTGCACAAAACAGTCAAGTTTTCTTTCCTGTTATCACTTGGATTCCGGTTCCAGTGGTGGACTTGTAACGCATGCACTCTCCGCTGCTTACGCGTAAAATGCGAGGTACTTTCACCTGGAGACACGCACTGCAATCCACATTTTTGACACTGCCATCCATACTCTTGTTTGAGAACGATCGCCATTTCTGATCAGTTATCGGGATAAAACCATCGCTTGAACTTCATCGTCAGTTGGTTAGGGGATTATCATATTTTAGTACGAATTGCGCTTGCATTTTTCTGGTCATCAAGATGTCGCAGAAATTCAAGATGCTTATAAATTACTTTCCCCTTTATTAGGCGTCCATGCTGCTAGTGCTGTCTTCGGTTTAGCTTTGCTAGCCTTTGGACAAAGCTCAACACTTACAGCGACTTTAGCTGGACAAATCGTCATGGAAGGTTTTTTGCATCTACGTCTTAGACCTTGGATACGCCGATTAATTACTAGAATTTCCAACTTCCCTAATTGAGCTTTAATTGCAATTTCCCATCCACTGGCAGCACTAAAAAAGATCTGATTACGCTGATCTGCTAAAATCGATCTTACTGTCTCAGATAACTGCGGGGTATTCGTCACCCACCACAGAAAAGTATGGGTATCCAATAATGCCCTCATCCTTCAAAACCTGCCAGGATATCGTCAGGTAATGGAGCGTCAAAATCTGGAGAAATCTTAATCATTCCTGCTGCTGTACCAGGAACTCTAGGAGGTAGTACTGGTGTTGATGGCAGTAAACGGGCAATCTCTTGACCATCTTTAAGAATGGTAAACTCTTCACCATGACACAAGAGTTCGAGCAAATCGAGCAGACTAGTATTGGCTTCCTCAATTGAGATACTTACTGTCATAGAAATTTACTTGAGGTTAAATACTTTTAGTTATGTTCATTGTACAAAATTTGCTCTGTAAATAACCTTAAAAAACTTGGAAATGAGCGCGGAATTTAGCCTAAAAGTATTCAACCATCTTCGATGATGTATAGATTTTATTTACAAATAAGCTTTAAATCAGCAATAAATTAGTCTCTTGTCATACCTTGTTCAAATTCGTCAATTGCTTGTAGTGGATCAGATATTGTCACACATCGCTCTAATAGTGAGATATCTATCTGAGACACTACCTCACTTGCAGTAACTTGCTCGTATCCATAAGTATCAGGGTAAACAGAGGCTTGTTCTTGGCGCGAATCGTCTCGTAAACAGTATAACTTAAGTTGATTTCTCTCCCAAAACCAAACTTCTGCCACTTTTAAGCGTCGGTAAATCTCCAGCTTGCTTAAATTACCACTAGTAACAATTACTTCTATCACTAAGTCGGGGATATTTTTTGCTTCGCCGATGCAGTAACATTCGTCTGGTTCTGCACCAGCTTTTTTGGCTTTATTTTTGAAAGTTGAACTACCCATAGGGAAAAAACGAATCCGCTGGCGATAGAAAAAACGCTCTAATAGCATAGCCAAATTCTTTTTAAGACTCTCATGTCTGATTGATGGGGACATGATTTCTAAGATTCCATCTAAGTAAGTAATGCGGTAATGAGAGTTATCTTCTAGCTTGATTAGTAGTGCTTCATAGAAATCCCAACTTAAGCTACTACAAGTAAACCTCTCTTCTCTTTCTTCATCTGTACGAGCCTGGTTTGTATCGTCAATCAGTTCTTGAAGGCTACTAATCATTGTTTTCTCCCACCGATTTTATCGCCTGCTGCTAAGTTACGCAAAGCTAATGCAACCCAATTAGACATTTCCCGAAAAGATTTAGATACTGCACTCATTACCGTCTAATTGTGTCGACACTAACTACTTTAATTTCTGCCAGTTCACCAATACTAATCAGCCTAGCCATCCTTTGCCCAGTATTCTACCTTTTTATTCTCGGTAAACCTATATTTTATGGTAACAGCGAGTTACCCGCATTCTCTACCCCCATTCCCTCTTAAAGAAGGGGGATTTCAAAGCCTCTCTCCGCATCGGGGAGAGGTTTGGAGAGGGGTTTAATTTCTTTTTCGGAGAGTACAGAATCACCCCACAGCATTATATTCTGTGCGCGATGCTAATGCCTCTGTGTTATAACGAATACCAGCTTGTTTAAAACGCCGCAATACTTCACCTAAACGATCGCAGTCCGCAATCAAACTAATCCGGACATAACCTTCACCCCCAGACCCAAAAGCTGTACCTGGTGTAACTACTACCCCAGTCTGTTGCAACAAAGACATAGCGAAATCAGAAGAAGTCATGTCAACTGGTGTCGGAACCCACAGATACATAGTGGCTTTGGTTTTTTCCACATTCCAACCCAATTGCGATAATCCTTCAATCAGAAAATCGCGACGGGTACGGTAACGTTCTTGAACCTGCTGTAAATAAATATCTGGAAGTTGCAAAGCTGTTTCGGCGGCTGTTTGCAACGCGGCAAAAATGCCGTAATCTAAATTTGTTTTTAGTGTCCGCAAGCCTTGAATGACGTGACGGTTGCCAACGACAAAACCAACGCGCCAACCTGCCATATTATAAGTTTTAGACAGGGTGTGAAATTCTACACTGATATCTTTTGCACCAGGAATTTCCAGTAAGCTCGTGGGTCGATAGCCATCAAAAGCTAACTCGGCATAACATAAATCATGCACCAGTAAGATTTCGTATTTACGCGCAAAGGCAACGATTTCCTCAAAGAATTCCCGTGGGGCAGTTGCTGCCGTCGGATTGCTGGGATAATTAAAGTACAGAATCTTAGCTTGTCTTGCAACTTCCTCAGGAATCGCCCCTAGATCAATTAACCAGTTATTCTCAGGTTTCAAAATCAAGCTGTGGACTTTCCCGCCAGCAATCATCGGACCACGAAAATGGGCTGGATAAGCAGGACTTGGGACAAGAACTACGTCACCAGGATTAACATACGCGATCGCTAGATGCGCCAAACCTTCTTTGGAACCGAGTAACGGCAAAGCTTCGCTATCGGGGTCGAGATTCACGTCATAGCGGCGATGATACCATTTAGTAATCGCGCGGCGGAAACTAGCAGTGCCTTCAAAAGGAGGATAACCGTGATTGTCTGGGTTTTGCAGCGCCGCGATCGCAGCTTCAACTACTGGTTGCGGTGTCGGACCATCCGGATTTCCCATCCCTAAATCGATCAAATCCAGCCCTTGTGTACGCGCTAGCGCTTTCAATTCATCTAATCGGGCAAATGGATAAGCAGGTAATTTTAGGATGCGTTCTGCTGGAGTGATCCAATTCAAGCTCATGACTCAACCTCGTGTTTAACCGCTGGCACTAAATCCAGCCCTGTGCGCCCTTCAACTGGTGCAGTAGTCGAAACCATTGCTGCCATTAGTTGCTCTAGGGGAACTTTAAATGGTAGCCGATGTATGTCCGATTTGGGAACTAGGGCAATTTCTGCGGCTTTTCGGAGTGAGTCTAAAGTCATACCACCCAAACCTAAATCATTCAGTGTTTGTGGCAGCCCAATTTCTATATAAAATTTTAACAATTGTTGACGGGCGGCGGCGGCGAGTTGATTGCCTTGAATAAGTTCTTCTAAACGCAGTTGCACCAAAATACCATAAGCGACTTTTTCGCCATGAATACTGTGTGAAGCTACATGAGTCAAACCGTTATGCACAGCATGAGCCGCAACAGTCCGACACTGTGCGCCGCCAAGTCCACCAATCACACCCGCCAACAACACAGTCGCGTCCACAACTTCTCGCCAAACAGCGCTACCTGGTGATGCTAAAGCAGCGGCTGATTTTTGGAACAAGATATCACGCAAAACTCGCGCTTGTTGAACTGCACCAATAATTAAAGTTTGTTCCGAATGTCCACTGCTAACAGAAGCTTCATACCACTTAGCTAAAGCATCCCCAATTCCCGCAATCAAAGTGTGTGCTGGGGCGGTTTGAATCAAATCGTAATCGAGAATTAATAGATTCGGGCAGTTATCTAAACTGACATCATATAAAAATGCCCCTTGTTCCGAATAAACATTAGACAAGGCAGTCCAAGCTGCACAAGTCGCGGCGGAGGTAGGAATTGTCACTACAGGTAGCTGTAGCTGATAGGCGAGTAATTTCGCTGCATCAAGGGCTTTACCACCGCCGACACCAATAATTAAATCAGCTTGGTGTTGAGTTGCAGCAGCATTCAGGGCTTCCAGACTAGCCTCTGAGCAATCATATCCGTATGTAGCTTCGGCGATTGATAACTGCGGGAATTGCAAATAAGGCTGTACAACAGCAAGTGTATTAGAGCCACCGACAACAAATGGACGGCTTCCCAACCGAGCGATCGCGTCTCCAGATTGAGACAAGGCATTGACGCCACGAATTACTGAAGAAGGAGCAACCGCGAGAGACAATAAAGAATTAGCAGTTTGCATATACATCGGAGTAACTAGCAATTTTTAACCAGCAGCTAGACACCTGTCAGCTACCTACTATAAACAAGCAATAATTCACTCTATCTTAAGGATGATAGGCAGTAGAATTTATCGCCTGTATAGAATAAGTATTGTAACGCAAACTGCAAATAATTGTTAACTATTAACTGGTTTTGGCAGTTGAGCAAACTTATCCGAGTAAACTTCGATTGCGAGTTGCTGGTCATCGCGGGTGCTAAGCGATCGCTTAATCTGACCCAAGTAAAGCGGCTGAGAAATCCCTGGTTCTGGGTGGACAACAGTCCGGACACGAATAGTCAATTGCTTTTCTCTCCCACCAGCCCCACGACCATAAGAATAAAGATCACTCGCAGCTTGTCGCATAGTAGCTTCTAAAGTTGACGGCGAGATTTGCGGTGGTACAGAAATAACTGTTTGCGTATTCCCATTGTCATATATCAAAGCATAGCGAGTTGCACCAGGAATCACAGCCTTAGTCAAAGGTGCGAGAGAAAGTGCGAATAAACCAGTCGTCAGTACCAACATAAAGCCAGTACTACCCACAAGCCGGAACCGTAGACCCCATTGGCGAATAAAACCCACCAATGTAATCACAGCAAAAACCAAAGTCAAGATACCCGACCATTGAGTAAACTGAAAAAAATCAGATTGTGTCAGCATAATAAACTCAAAACTAATCCCCTTATGACCTAAGAGTATATGCATTTAAGTTTTCTTTTGCAACGCATTCCACGCTTACGTTCTCTGCGCTACTCTGCGCCACCTCAGCGTTCCTCCGCGTTTCCTAAATAGTCTAAATAATGGCGATTATTTACGATCACAAAAAAGGGGTAAAGGGACGAGCTAAGCCCATCCCAGTTAGGGAGAGTAACAATATGTATATACGTTAACAAGAACATTTTTTTACTGCCAGAGTAAATGCACCAATAGTAGATACACTGATAGATGCAAAGCAACAAAAATGTTTATTTCTAGGTTGGGTAACGAGTATTTTACCCAACCGAAGAAGGATAGATATTTAAAGTTGTTGTAAATACTGTCAGTAAGTCAACTGGCGACAACGGATAAACTGATCTCTTTCATTTTCTGAGGAAACAGATACCAAAGACTTCTCTGGGCAGATTTCGACTAGATTACCTTTCTTGATTGCTAAAGGAATCGAAAGAATGCAACTTTGAAACTGTCCACTTTTATCAAAGTAAATGTAATTTTTTTGTAAACACGTAAACATAGAACTTCCCTCCAAAGGATGGGAGACATTTACTTTGATGTTATTACTAATAATGCAGCTTTCAAGTTGACCGTTCTCGTGATGATTAATTGTGCCACTTTCGCATGAGATACTTGCCTTTGCCGGTAGAGAAGCAAAAAAGTTTAAGGCGAATAACCCAGCTAACGAAAGAACAGCTCGTAAATCTTTGTGGAAATGCTCCATTATCAAAACTCCTGCTATTGATTATGTCCGTACTCACAAAGACTGCTCTTCGTAGCTCATAAATTGAGATTTAATGGACATCCTAGTCGCAACAACACATTTGGG
>Ga0209512_1003406_pt1 | contig 15121 bp, 8 predicted proteins | sample frozenSSSSmetaG_FD_184142 | JGI IMG/M metagenome (GOLD analysis project Ga0209512, IMG submission 184142) | Glacier valley bacterial and archeal communities from Borup Fiord, Nunavut, Canada, to study Microbial Dark Matter (Phase II) -... | ecosystem: Environmental > Aquatic > Freshwater > Ice >... | reverse complement strand
GAAGAATCTTAAAAAATAGTCTAAATTATTATGTAAAGTGATACTGTAAAGTAGAAGCCTAAACACAGCTACTTGAAACTATTTTATGATGTTGCTTTACATAATCTTTTACTTTCCATAATAACGGCATTGTAAGCACCAAACAAACTGCCTTTGGTGGTTTCCAATTGCTGAGTTTCATTTGCCATAGCATATTCAAAAGCTGCATCGGTCATGTTTTTAAAACAGGTGGAAAGTTCATCCTCTTTACCAGCCTGTATATTTTGCAACACTTCTTTGTTAGGTACTAAAGCCATTTGTATCAGCTTTTTTACTTCAGGGTCTGTAATACGAACCTTTGCCCATTGATTAAAAATACCTTCCAGTTCATTGCTTAATTGGTTGGTAATTCCCATTAGTTTGTGGGCTTCTTCCAAACGTTCTTTTTGTGTTATAGCAGCTTTTTTTTCCATTGGCAATAGAAGAATAAACTACGATGCGCTTTAGACAAGTCTCCTAAATCTGCATTTATTATTAAATAATTTAGACATAAAACTTGCTCTTTTTAAAAGGATATATCCTAGAAGAATATTCATATACTAATTTTTTTAATTACCTCTACATAATTTCTACCTACTTTATGACTAGTGCCATTTTGCAGCACAACATAATAACCATTCTTATCCCGGAAAACTTCTTTCACCATGTTGATATTAATGATGGCGGAGCGATGAATACGCACAAATATTGCGGGGTTTAACTTCTGTTCCAAAGTACCGATTCCATAATTGCTAAGGTAGGTTTTTTCATTGCTGTGCAGTTTGGTATAATCACCTTCCGCTTCCATCCAGTTGATATCATTTACTGAGAGTGAAATCATGCGGTTGCCTTTTTCAACCAAGACCTTTTCGGGATAAGGGGAATAGCCTGATTGTAGGTTTTCACTAAGGTTTTTAATGCTTTCAATATTCTTCGCTGTATTCAATAATAATTTATTTACGGCCTGGCTGAACCTTTGCCTGGTGTAAGGTTTTAATAGATAATCTACTGCGTTATTATCAAAGGCTTTTAAAGCATATTTATCGAATGCCGTAGAAAATATTATTTGCGGTACATGCACAATGTTTTGCAATACCTGGAAACCACTAAGACCGGGCATTTGAATGTCCAAAAAAATAATATCAGGTTCAAGACTGTCAATGGCATGCACTGCTTCAGGCCCGTTTAGGCATTCCTGTATAACCTGTAACTGTGGGTAATCAGCAATGTATTGCAGAATCAACTTTCTGGCATCATCTTCATCATCGCAAATCAGTACTTTTTTTATTGGAGCCATTTTTTATAAAGGAATATTAAATGAAAAAATTAAACCGGATGGCTCATTTTTTTTTACTGATATTTTTTCACCATACAATTTCTCTAGCCGGAGGTTAGTGTTGCGTAAGCCAATGCCTTTGGTGAAAATGGTATCTGTCAGTTCGCCTTTGTAACCAACGCCTGTATCGCTGATACTGATGTGAATTTTGTTAGCCTCTCTTTTAATAGAGACTGTTATTTTACCTCCATTGATATTTGGTGCAATGCCATGCTTGATAGCATTTTCAGTAATGGGTTGTAATAACATTGGAGGCACTTTTGTTTGCAACAGACTATCATCAATTTCATAGATAACTTCTAATCTTTTTTTCAGCCGTTCCTGCTCCAGTTCCAATGTTACTTTGGTAAAATTCAATTCTTCCTGAAGTGAAATCCATTCCTGTTCAATCGCTTTCAGACTGTACCGGAAAGTATCTGCCAGCAAGGCGATCAACTCCCTGGTGTGTTCCATGGCAACAGGTACAGAGGCACTTATTGAGTTAAGGGTATTGAACAAAAAGTGAGGTTGTATCTGCGCTTTTAAAGCATTTACTTCGCTATTGTAGGCAGCCTGAATTAACTGTTTTTCCCGTTCTTTTTGTTTTTGCGTTTGCAGGTAAAAATCATACACATGAAATATGGCAAACTGTATACAATACACTAAAAAAGGAATATACACATCCCACCATACACCATCACCGGTAAGGTAGCCATCTTTGCGCCAGTCCTGAAGAAGCCGGTACAAAAAAAACCAGCAAAAAACCCACAGTGGCCCAGTTAAAAGGTGAGCAACTATTTTAAATGTGATGGATCTATTTTTCCATTTTATAAAATATAACCACCAAAGGGGTAATGTTAGCAAAGGTTTCAATACAATGTAAGAAAGACTGATACCCGTAATACTGTTTTGAGAACTGGTGTACCAGATAGCAAACCAATACTGAAAAGCAAAAAATAAATAAAAACTGCCAATGGCCAATAACTGCCATGATCTGATGCCCCAAAAAAGTTGCTTTTGTAAAAAGGATTGCTGCATAATATGGAATATAATAAAACAAATATGTGGCTATTTTGTTTGTTTTTTCTCCTTGTACAGATAAACTGCATTAGCAGCAGATAAACAACATTTTTCCCTTTATCGCCTCAGTAGGTGATTGATAGAATAACCGCTTACGCAGCCACCCGCCGGCATATGTTTGTATCCTAAATCAAACATTATGCGTTTCCTTATTTTCACTGCCGTTTTGTTAGCTTCAATATGCATCACCAAAGCACAAACTATTTCGGGTAATATCATTTCAAAAAAAAAAGAAGGTATTTCCAATGCAACTGTTAGCCTGTTACTGGCAAAAGATTCATCTTTGGTAAAAAGTGAAATCAGCAACCAGGCCGGGCAGTTTAGGTTTTCTTTAAATGATACTATCCCAATGCTGATAAGCGTTTCGGCCATTGGTTATCAAACACAATTGATAACGGCTAATCTGCAATCGCCTCTTTTAATTACAATGGTTGCTGCATTCGAAGCCTTAAAAGAAGTAGTAATCATTTCAAAAAAGCAAATGATAGAAGTAAAGCCAGACCAGGTTATATTTAATGTAGAAAATTCTGTAAATGCAATTGGCAATACCGGTTTCGATTTGCTGCGGAAAAGCCCCGGTGTAGTAATTGATAACAACGATAATATTTCGTTGCTGGGCAATGGAGTAGCTATTTATATTGATAACAAACCTTCCCCGCTAACGGGTAAGGAACTATCTTCTTTTCTCCGCAGCCTGCAAAGCACAGATATTGAAGCCATAGAGTTAATTAAAAATCCATCTGCTAAATATGATGCAGCAGGAACAGGTGGTATCATTAATATCAGGTTAAAGAAAAATAAGAACTATGGTTTAAATGGCACTGTAAATGCAGGTTATGGTATTGGTACTTATTCGAAATACAACACTAGCTTCAGCCTTAATTACCGTAATAAAAAAGTAAATGTATTTAGTAATTTCAGCAACAATTGGGGTAAAAATAAAAGCTACATCAATCTTTACCGGGAGCAGTCAGATAGCATTTACAACCAAAAAAGTATTAACCGGAGTAAAACAGGCGGACAAAATATTAAAGCTGGTGCTGATTACTTTATCAATAAGAAGAGCACTATTGGTATGCTGGTTTCTTTATTTACGGATCAATGGAATGAACTTAACAATGCCTCTACGCCAATATTGTCTATTGCTACAAAAACGCCAAGCCGCACATTGGTTGCCAATAATACTTCTGATGGGAAAAAACTAAATGCCAATTTCAATGTCAACTATCATTACACAGACACAAGTGGACACGAATGGAATACAGATGCAGATTATGGTGTGTTTACAACCAATAATAACAATTATCAACCCAACCAATACAGAACCCCGGATCTGCAAACTATCCTGGAAGAAAAAAATTATGAAATTCTTACAAACAGGGACATTCATCTGTTTACAGTAAAATCTGATTACGAACAAAATTTAGCTGGCGGAAGGTTGGGTAGTGGTGTAAAAGCTTCTTTTGTTACCACCGATAATGGATTTGATTTTTTTAATGTGAGAAACCTACAAAATAGGATTGACAGCAATCGCAGCAATAAATTTACCCTTACTGAAAATATTTATGCAGCCTACATAAGCTACCAAAAGAAAATTAATAAATTGGATGTACAGGCTGGATTTCGTGCAGAGCAAACAAACACCAAAGGTACACTTGCGGGTGCAAGTACTTTGTCTGATAACGAAGTTAAAAGAACCTACACTGATTTTTTTCCAAGCTTGGGTGTCTCTTACCAGCTAAATACCAACAACAGCTTTAACATGAACTACAGCCGACGCATTAACCGGCCGGGTTATCAAAGTCTGAATCCTTTTGAAAGTAAAATTGATGAACTCAGCTATCAAAAAGGTAACCCGTTTTTAAAGCCGGAATATACCAATAGTATCAGCCTTACCCACACGTACAAATTCTCCTTAAACACTTCAATAGGATATAGCCGTACAACGGATTTTTCTACGCAGATAACAGATACAATAGAAGGCAAAAGAAATTTTATTCAGCAGCGCAATGCAGGTACTCAACAAAATATTTATATTAACATCAGCTATCCGTTTAACATTACAAAATGGTGGAGTGTGTATGCCAACTTAAGTGGCAGCCGTTTAATCAATCAGGTAAATTTAGGCCCTGGCCGTGTCAGTAACATAGCTGTAACTTCTTATGGATTTTTTAACCAGAATACCATCACATTGCCTAAAAAAATTACACTGGAAGTATCGGGCTTTTACAATTCGCCATCTGTTTGGGGAGGCACTTTTTTAAACAAGGCTTTTTGGGGCGTGGATGCAGGTATGCAAAAGCGTTTGATGAAGGATAAAGCAATCATAAAAATTGCAGTGAGTGATATTTTCAATAGTATGCACTGGCAGGGTGTCAGCAACTTTGGAGGCCTGTATATGGATGCCAGCGGCGGATGGGAAAGCCGGCAGTTTAAATTCAGCTTTACCTATCGTTTTGGCCGTAAAGAAATCAAGAGCCAGCGTAACAGAAGTACGAGTAGTGAGGAAGTTAATAAGCGGTTGTAAAATTATTTATATAGTGTATATGATTACGTTATTACAAATTTAATATTTACATCCAATATGATATTTTTATCCCCTTATTAGAGCGAGTGACAAAAAATTACTATAATTCATTTATAGATTGTACTGCTATTTATAATAAACAACGAGCCACGCCTTCAAGCGTGGCTCGTTGACTTAATGCAATATTTTACAATAAAAATTAATTGAGTTTATTTTAAATTACCGTAGGATATTTTAAAAGAAATTATATTTTTACTTCATTAATTCTCCCACAAAGTTCGCCTTTTGTCTCCGTGGCGGCAATGAACTGTCCGGCATAAACACCTGCCGTCGCACATGGCCATCATTTATTCCGTTGCTTCATTGCCTTGGTCGCCAAAAGGCGGTAGAGGTTCCATAATTAATTTTTAAATCTTTAAAATGAAATGTTATGGAACAGCTAATGAATTTATCAGAATTAAACATGGTGTCAGAAGTTGAATTGGTTTACAAAAACAAAGTAAAACCTTCTGAAAGACCTTTGGTTAAATCCGCCAAAGAATGCTATCAGTTGCTAAAGTTAACCTGGGATGAAAACAAGATTGAATTTGTAGAACAGTTTAAAGTTGTATTGATGAACCGGGCTCAAAGAGTTTTAGGAATTTATGAGTTATCAACCGGAGGAGTTACCGGTACGGTGGCAGACCCGAAATTGGTTTTCACTGCTGCTTTAAAAGCAAATGCCAGTAATATTATTTTAAGCCACAACCACCCATCTGGCAACCTTAAACCAAGCAGAGCAGATGAAGAACTGACAAAGAAGATTGCAACTAGTGGATTGTATCTTGATATAAGGGTGATAGATCACATCATCGTTTGTCAGACCATTACAAGTAATTTAAATTGGAGTGTATAAGCTATATTTACACTAACTCCTTTAGTAACCGCCATAAACCCTTAACTAACACTGGGAGAACGATACATGAAACTGGAATTAATCAAGCCCATAAAAGCCATTAATAAAGCTTACCTGAAAGAAAAGGTAAGCCGCAATCACATTCAGCTATTTAAGAAGAACCTGCAACAATTACTTAAGCGTATCAACGAACAGGAAAGCGAAGAACACCTGAAAAATGTTATAGCCGATTTTTTAAAAGATACCTGGTACAAAGACCAGTTTGAAATAAATACCAAAGACAGGAATGATTTGGTGATACATACTGGCAAAACAACCAAAGATGCTGTAGGTGTTATCCTCGAAGTAAAAAAGCCTTCTAATAAGGCGGAGATGATGACAGCAGCCAAGCCAAATACGAAGGCTTTGCAAGAACTGATTCTGTATTATTTACGGGAAAGGGTTGACCATAACAATACCGATATAAAATACCTGGTTGTTACCAATATTTATGAGTGGTTTGTAATAGATGAAGTTTGGTTTGAAAAGAATGTTTTCAGAAACAGTAAACTAAAAAAGGATTATGAGAATTGGAAACTGAGTGGTAAAGACACCAGGTTCTTTTATGACAGTATCGCCAAATCTTTTCTGGATGAAGTGACAGAAGAAATGCCCATTGCTTATTTTGATGTTCGTACGTATGAAAAGTATGTAAACAATATCGACAAAGAAGATGATATCAAACTCATCGGATTGTATAAAATATTATCGCCTGCACATTTGTTAAAGCAGCCATTTATAAACGATAGTAACAGCCTTGATACAAAATTTTATGTTGAACTATTGCATATCATCGGACTGGAAGAAATAAAAGATGGTGGAAAAAAACTAATAAAACGAAAAGTAAAATCCGACGAAGCTTCTTTGCTGGAGAATACAATTATAAAATTAGAAGATAAGGATGCTTTACGCAATATCAGTAACCTTTCCGCATTTGGCGCAAACAGGGAAGAACAATTATTTAATGTAGCACTGGAGTTGTGCATTACGTGGATAAACCGGGTGCTGTTTATTAAGTTGCTGGAAGCTCAGTTATATAAATACCACAAGGGAAACAAAGACTATCTTTTTTTAAATAGTAAACTGGTATTTGATTTTGATGAACTGAGTAATCTCTTCTTTCAGGTATTGGCAGAAAAACTAGAAAGCAGGCGCAATCACATACAGGAAAAATTTAGCAAAGTACCTTATCTCAACAGCACTTTATTTGAACGTATTGAACTGGAAAGGCAAACCATTAATATCAGCGAATTAGATAACCGCTTGCAATTACCCTTATCAAATAGTTCTGTTTTAAAAGATGATAAAGGCAAACGCAAAGCTGGCACTTTGCCCACACTGCAATATCTCTTTGAGTTTTTAGATGCCTATGATTTTACCAGCGAGGGGGGCGAAGAAATACAGGAAGAAAATAAAAACCTGATCAACGCCTCTGTATTAGGATTAATTTTTGAAAAGATAAATGGCTACAAAGACGGCTCTTTCTTTACACCGGGATTTGTAACGATGTATATGTGTAAAGAGACCATCCGCAGGTCGGTGTTGCAAAAGTTTAATGATACCAAAGGATGGAAATGTGATACCATTGACAGTTTGTATAATAAAATTGATGATAAAAAAGAAGCCAATAAAATTATCAATAGCCTGCACATTTGCGACCCTGCCGTAGGCAGTGGCCACTTTTTGGTAAGTGCCTTAAATGAAATGATTGCCATTAAAAGTGAATTGAAGATTTTGCAGGATGCAACAGGTAAATCATTAAGAGATTATCATGTGGAAGTGGTGAATGATGAATTAATTATTACGGATGAAGATGGTAAATTATTTGATTACAATCCACAAAAAAAAGAAAGCCAGCGCATACAGGAAACCTTATTTCATGAAAAGGAAACCATTATTGAAAACTGTCTGTTTGGTGTAGATATAAACCCCAACTCTGTAAAAATTTGCCGTCTGCGTTTATGGATTGAATTATTGAAAAATGCGTACTACACTCCGGCAAGTAATTACATAGAGTTAGAAACCTTACCCAATATTGATATAAATATTAAATGCGGCAATAGCCTTATCAGCCGCTTTGCTTTAGATGCTGATATTAAGAGCGCATTACGCAATAGCAAATGGAGCATTGACAGTTACAAAGTGGCAGTACAAACATACCGTGATGCCGAAAGCAAGGAGCAGAAAAGGGAAATGGAAAAATTGATTGATTCCATAAAAAAAGATTTCAGGAGTTACATAAGCCCCAATGACCCGAAATATAAAAAACTCTCTAAACTACGGGGTGATTTATTTAACCTTAGCCAGACCAAAGAATTATTTGATGAAGGAAATAAAAAGAATAAGGATACTAAGAAAAAGATAGAGCAATTAAGCAATGAAATAACAAAGCTGGAAACGGAAATTGGAGAAATAAAAAATAATAAGATTTACGAAAATTCTTTTGAGTGGCGGTTTGAGTTTCCGGAGGTGTTGAATGGTGATGGCGATTATATTGGGTTTGATATGGTAATTGGCAATCCTCCGTATTTAACTGGCTCTGCCTTTAGAGAATTTCATAATTTCTACATACAGACATTTGCTACAGCCGAATATCAACTCGATTTATATCCATTTTTTATTGAATTATCTACAAACCTTTTACTTAGCAACGGGCATGTTTCATTAATCACTCCAAATTCCTGGTTAAAGAATCTTAAAATGCAAAAGACCAGGAAGTATGTTTTGGATAATTTACAGTTTGATAGTATAAATCCGAATATTTCAAAAGCATTTGAAGAAGCCCAAGTTGATACTTTAATATTCATAGCAAGTAAACGCAATAAAAATGGAGAAATAAATATTTGGACTTTCGATGATAAAGAATCTTCTCCACGGCATTTAATAAGCCAAGAAGTTTTTTTAGAAAATGAGGGCTTTGTATTTGACCTTGAAGTAAATCCAATGATTAGAAGTATCATTAAAAAAGTAAGGTCGAAAAGCAAAATACTTGAAGATGATTTTGAGATAACAAGAGGTGTTAATCCTTATGATAAATATAGAGGTCAAAGTGAGGATATAATATCAAGTAAAGCCTATCATTCGTCTTTTAAAAAAGATGAAACTTTTAAACCTGAACTTCGTGGTAAGCATGTCAGTACATTTAATTATAAATGGGATAACAAGCATTTTATTAGCTATGGTTCTTGGCTTGCAGCGCCAAGGGACCTTAAGTTTTTTACGGGCAAAAGAATTCTGTTTAGAGAAATATTAGGCAATAGGTTCGTAACTACAATTATTGACGAGGACTTTATATTAGACAGAAGCTTATACATCGGAAAGCCGCTAAATGATTCTATAAATGTCGAAGCAATTTTAGGAGTACTTTCTTCGAAATTGCTTATTTGGTTATTTAGGATTGAAAAGAATGAATTTGATGATCTGTTTCCGAAAATAAGATTAGAAGAATTTAAGAAATTGCCGATACCAACAGATAACACCTTTGCCAAAGAATTGGCTGAAATTGTCAACCAAATGATTTTGTTTAAAGCGGCGAATACAAGTAGTGAGATATCTTCCCTTGAAAATAAGCTTGATAAATTGGTTTATAAAATCTACGGTTTAACACAAGATGAAATAAAAATTGTAGAGAAAATATAATACTCACTATTTAAAATAAAATATTATAGTTATGAGCCAAATGCTTGCTGAAATCGAAAGAATTATTAATGAAGATGTTAGTAGTAGAGTTACACAATATGATGTTCTATATGAGGCAATAACAAATTCAATACATGCAAATGCTACAAAAATTATTTGTACTTTAAATTCATACGATAACCTGCTTAATGATGAAGAAGGGAATGAAATTGCAGATAGAAAGATTGATACAATTAGGGTTGCAGATAATGGAGACGGAATAAATGATGGTAATTACAATTCATTTTGCAAATTTAGAAGTAACTATAAAATAAATTTAGGATGTAAAGGTGTAGGCAGATTCACTTTTTTGAAGGTATATGATAATGCTAAATATAAAAGCAGTTTAGTTGATTTACAAGAGACACGATCTTTTATATTTGATCCCACTTTTGATACTAATAATATAACTAAAAACCCGGAGAAAATTGAGGAGAATTTGACAGAAATTCTCCTTGAGAGAATAACACCGCAGTACTTAAATCCAAATAAGAATGTGGACAGGCGTGAAGTTTTAGAGTTAAATATAATCCGTGAGAAGGTTCTTATACATCTAATCCCAACTCTTTTCTTTTATAAAAAAAAGGGTGTGGATATTGAAATTAATTTTGTTGATGAGAAAAAAGGAGATAATGTATCAATAACCAAACATGATATTCCTAATTTCTTAGAAAAGAAATTTGAAATTGCAGATAAGGATAATGTTACACACGCTTTTATTTTAAATCATAAGCTCGAAAAATCAAGCGGTGTCTTGTATGCTTTTTATTGTGCAAATAGCAGGACTGTTTGTGAGTTTGGAGATAAAGACTTTAAGATAACACTACCTTATGGCTATTCAGGCTTTTTACTTTTGGAATCAGAGTATCTTGATAAAAGAGTTAATAATGAAAGAAATGATTTTGATATATTTCCCATCAGAACAGATGTGTTTTCAACTATTTCATGGGAAATGATAAATTCCAAATTGAAAAGTGAAATTTCTGCAATAGTAACTGAAGACATTCCTGAGACTCAGAATATTAATCGGGAAAAGATTAATGAAATTCAAGAAGAAAGACCTTATCTAATTGAATATATTGAAGAGGATGATATTGATATGGCTGGCTTTCTTGACAAAAAATATATTATAGACAAAGCCAAAAAGAAGTTTGATGTAGCTAAAGAAAAATTTCTGGCTAATTCCGGCAAATCGTCATATTCTGATAAGGAGTTAAATGAGGCAATTCAAATTACACAGAATGAATTGGTAGCTTATATATTTGATAGAGTTCAGGTCATTGATAGACTAAAAGCAATGATTGAAGACAAAGAAAAAGTTGAAGAAGTCATTCATAATCTTTTCATGCAAAAATATTCCGAAGATGATTATTTTATTGTAGGTAAAAATAATCTTTGGTTATTAGATGATAGATTTACAAGTTATAGTTATGCCGCAAGTGATAAACGAATTAAAGATGTTTTGAAGCAAATTGGCGAAGAGTCTGGCGAAACTGAAAATATCAATGATAAGCCCGACCTGTCATTATTTTTCTCCCATAATCCATTGCAGCCAGATAGATTAAAATCTGTTTTGATTGAAATTAAACCTTTTGATTATGATGCCAAATCTGACAGAAAGAAATTTCAAGGAATTCAGCAGCTTGTTGATTATGTTGAAGCATTTAAAAATAAAGAAAAGGTAGAAGAAATTTGGGCATTCTTAATAACTGATGTTGACGAAAAATTGGAAAAGCGATTACGTAAAGATGATTATACACCTTTATTTTCAACTGCTGCGCCAATTTTTCATAGATTCTATAAAGAATTGGGTGTTTCTATCTACGTCATAAATGCAAATACATTAATTCTTGATGCAGAAGCTAAGAATAAAGTTTTCTTAGACATTATTCGCAAAAAACATCGTTTAAATGAGATACTTAAATAAGCAATGCTGCAAGCATATTATAAAACAGCAGTAACATCATGCAGTTAAAAAAAGAACTCATACAGCAAATACACTCCATCATTGCCACGTCAAAAGATAGGGCCATCCGTTCGGTAGATACTGAAAGGGTGCTGATGTATTGGCAAATAGGCAAGGTTATTTTGGAGGAAGAGCAGGATGGTAAGGAAAGGGCAGGCTACGGAGAATTTCTTATAAAATCATTGGCAGAAGCCTTAGAACCGCAGTTTGGCAGTGGCTTTTCGTACCGGCAATTAAATCTGTTTCGCCAGTTTTACCGCAGCTTCCCAATTGTGAACGCACTGCGTTCACAATTCAGTTGGACACATTACCGAACCCTCATACGCATTGACAACCAGGATAAAAAGGAGTTTTACATAGCCGAAGTAGCAAAGAACAACTGGACGGCCAGGCAATTGGAAAGGCAGGTAAACAGCCAGTTGTTTGAAAGGCTTTTATTGAGCAACGAGGTAAAAGATGTGATGGCAGTGGCTAGGGAAGAGAAACTGCCATCCGATGCCAAAGAGATTATTAAAGACCCGATGGTATTAGAGTTCCTGGGCTTAAAAAGAGAAGCAGCTTATTACGAAAAAGATTTGGAGGCCGCCATCATTACCCATTTGCAGGATTTTTTACTGGAAATAGGTAACGGCTTTTCTTTTGTGGCAAGGCAAAAACGCATTCACATAGATGGCGATGAATTTTCCATTGATCTTGTTTTTTACAACCGGTTGTTGCAATGCTTTGTAGTGATTGAGATTAAAACTACCAAACTCACCCATGAAGATATTGGCCAGTTGCAGATGTATGTCAACTACTACGACCGGTTTGAAAAACAGAATTTTGAAAACCCCACCATCGGCATTTTATTATGTGCCGATAAAAACGATGCCGTAGTAAAAATCACGTTGCCGGAAAGCAATAAAACAATCATAGCCAGTAAATACCAACTATACCTGCCAACAGAGCAACAATTAATTGATGAAGTAAAAAAGGAAATAGACAAATTAGATAATGATCAAATTAGCGATTAATGCAGCAGGGGTTACTTTTAAAAATCACCTCGTTCAATACTCCCGGTTAAAGAAATGACATTGCCTGCTTCAGTTAATGAAATGCTCAGCTAATTATTTGATTCGGATGCATTGAGTTTGTTTGCAGTAATTGCCCATTTAGAAAACAATTCTCAGTCCTGAGAAAATGTGGCAATAGCAGTTTATTTTGTCTAGGAAGCTATTCCGCCAGAACAGATGGAAGCAAAAGCAAACTTTGAAAAGTATTACACAAACTATCTTGTTTCTGTAAATAAACCCGGTCGCTTTGTACATATAAAAAATGATGGAATTTACAGCTACATGTATGAAATAGGTAACGATATACAGCTTGTAAAAGATAATAAAGGCGAAGACTTTCTGGAATTCTTTTTGACTTGAAAATTCAACAATATGGAATAGTATCTACTTTTTTAGCCTCCCGTATGGATTTATAACGATAGATAATACTAAATTATTTAGCATTACTCCCTACCTTAGCATTTCTAAACTAAGGAATGTACCTCAACTGTAAAACATATTTTAGCTTCCCCTACGGCACTTTTTCAAGCAAAGAACTGGTAAAAGCCGCTGTGGAAAATGGCCTAACCGCCCTGGCATTAACCAATATCAACTCTACCTGCGATATATGGGACTTTGTAAAGTATTGCCGGGAGGAGGGCATAAAACCCATTACGGGTGCGGAGGTTCGTAACGAAGGGCAATTGTTGTACGTTTTAATTGCTGCCAACAACAAGGGGCTTTTATGGATTAATGAATTTCTGTCACAACATTTTCAGGAAGACAAACCCTTCCCTGTTTTGGCATTGGAAGAGCCTTTTTTTACAGATATATGGGATGGCTTTGTTATTTACCCTTTAGGCAATAAAGAACCGGGGCAATTATTTGTAAATGAAAAAATTGGAGTGCTGCCGTCTGAAGTAAATAAATTATTCAGGATGGATTTAAAAACTACGGCTGATAAATGGATCATCCGGCAGCCGGTTACTTTTCAAAACAAAACCTACTTCAATGTTCACCGCTTGCTGAGAGCCATTGATAAAAATGTGTTGCTTTCCAAATTATCCAAAGCTGATGAATGTAGCCCGGACGAATATTTTGTGCCACCGGCTGCATTGCTGGATGCCTTCAGGAAATATCCTTTTATTGTTACCAATACTTACAAACTGATTGACAGTTGCCATATTGAAATGGATTTTAAAACGGATAAAAATAAAAAGATATTCAGCAGCACAAAAGAAGACGACAGGATATTATTAAAAAAACTGACTGCTGATGGTTTTGCCTTTCGCTATGGAAAAAATAAAATAGCTGCCGACAGAGTAACGAAAGAATTAAAAATTATTAACGAGCTGGGGTTTAATGCCTACTTCCTTATTACCTGGGATATTATTCGCTATGCACAGTCAAGAGGATTTTATCATGTTGGTCGTGGCAGTGGTGCCAACTCTATTGTGGCATATTGCCTGCAAATAACAGATGTGGACCCGATAGAACTGGATTTGTATTTTGAACGTTTTTTAAATCCACACCGTACTTCACCGCCAGACTTTGATATTGATTTTAGCTGGCTCGACAGGGATGAAGTAATTGATTATGTTTTTAAACGCTATGGTAAAAAGCAGGTGGCTTTATTGGGCATGTATTCTACTTTTCAATACCGGGCAGTAGTAAGAGAATTGGGAAAAGTTTTTGGTTTGCCCAAAGAAGAAATAGACCTGTTGGCTGCAGGTGGCAATCCGGATGATAAAATACAGCAGCAGATTTTACGGTATGGAAAACTGATAGAAAATTTTCCGAATCATTTGTCTATTCATCCCGGCGGCATGTTGATTTCGGAAGAAAGTATTTACCAGTATGCAACCGTATTTATGCCGCCAAAAGGCTTCCCCACGGTGCAGATGGATATGTTTGTTGCAGAAAATGTGGGCTTGTATAAATTGGATATTTTAAGCCAGCGAGGGCTTGGGCACATTAAAGAAAGTTTACGCCTGATAAAAGAAAATCAGGGGGTTGATGTAAACATTCACGACTTTAAAAAATTTAAAAAAGATAAACGGGTAAGTGAACAGATCAAGCATGTACAAACTATAGGATGTTTTTATATAGAATCGCCTGCTATGCGGCAATTGCTGAAAAAATTAGAATGTGATGACTATATAACCCTTGTGGCTGCAAGCTCCATCATACGCCCCGGTGTGTCTAGCAGTGGCATGATGAAGGCATACATAGAAAGATACCATGACCCTGAAAATATTGATTACATCCATCCAATAATGAAAGAACTATTGAAAGAAACTTTTGGGGTAATGGTGTTTCAGGAAGATGTGATAAAAGTGGCGCATCATTTTGCCGGATTGGACATGGGTGAGGCAGATATTTTACGACGGGCCATGAGTGGTAAATACCGTGGTAACCAGGAGATGTTGCGGATTAAAGAGAAATGGTTTTTGAATTGTAAAGAAAGAAATTACCCCGATGCTATTACCGCTGAAGTATGGCGGCAGATTGAAAGTTTTGGAGGTTACAGTTTTTCCAAAGCACACTCAGCTTCTTTTGCAGTGGAGAGTTA
>Ga0209512_1003403_pt1 | contig 15129 bp, 15 predicted proteins | sample frozenSSSSmetaG_FD_184142 | JGI IMG/M metagenome (GOLD analysis project Ga0209512, IMG submission 184142) | Glacier valley bacterial and archeal communities from Borup Fiord, Nunavut, Canada, to study Microbial Dark Matter (Phase II) -... | ecosystem: Environmental > Aquatic > Freshwater > Ice >... | reverse complement strand
CGGATTTATTGGCGCGGTGTCAGGTATGAATGATAAGGGGCTAACGGTAACCATAAACGCTGCTAAGACAAATATGCCCTCAGGTTCGGCGACGCCCGTTTCGCTGGTGGCAAGGGAAGTGTTACAGTACGCGGAGAACATACAGCAGGCTCTTGAGATAACAAAGAAACGTACAATGTTTGTTTCCGAATCTTTCCTGGTTGGTTCCGCTGAAGACAATAAAGCAGTAGTTATTGAAAAAACACCGGAAGCACTGGATGTGTATGATCCGCATCGTGATATGATTATCTGTGCTAATCATTTCCAGAGTGAAAAACTGGTTAATTCGAAAGAGAATATAGAACAGCTTAACGAAAGCGCATCCATGTACCGCTACCGGCGCTTAACGGAACTATTGAATGCAAACGGCAGAAATACCGTGCAGAAAACGGTTGACATACTTCGAAACAGGCAGGGAATAAACAATACAGACATCGGGATGGGCAACGAAAAAGCCATCAACCAGTTAATAGCCCATCATTCCATAGTGTTCGAACCAAAAAAATTATTGGTATGGGTCTCTACTTCGCCCTGGCAACTCGGCAGGTATATGGCTTATGACCTTAATAAAGTTTTTGCTTTAAAAGGCATGAAGACTGACCACGAAATTGTTGATTCAAATCTTACCATTGCCGCGGACACCTTCCTTCAAAGCAATGCTTACAATAACTTTGTAAGGTTCAGAAAAATTAAACAGCGGATAGCTGATGGCCAAGAAATAAATGCAGACAGCCTGGTAGCGAGTAATCCCGAATATTATAACAGCTATGTGCTGGCGGGTGATTATCTATATAATAGAAACGAAACAAAAAGAGCATTGAATTTTTACTTATCAGCCTTAACCAAAGTGATCGCAACAAAAAAAGAGGAGAAGAATGTGAGGGACCAGATTTCTAAAATAAGGAACGGTGATTAGCGAATAAGGCAACAACCTGTGAGGTTTCTAAAAACCTCACAGGTTTTGAATACGGACAGATACTGTATTTTAAACCTGGGATTTTTTTTAGAAAACTCAAAGGTTGTTGCCTCTCTTTTTACTTCAGGCAGACCGGATTTGTTTCACTCCTCTGTGTTTAACTAATTTTGGGTATTAAATTTACGTCATGATAGCAGGACTGGGAATAGACATGATAGAAGTAGAAAGAGTAACCACCAAAATTTGTAAGGACAATGGTTTCACGGAGCTGGTGTTCTCTCAAAAGGAAATAAATTACTGTGAAGCCAGGGCACATAAATACCAGCATTACGCTGTTCGCTTTGCAGCCAAAGAAGCTTTTCTAAAAGCTGTTGGCACCGGATGGACTTCCGGTACAGCCTTTAATGAAATCGAAATATCGAACGATGCTGAAGGAAAACCTGTTATCACCTTGCTGGGAAAAACAGCGGAGCTTATCAGCGAAACAGGCATTACTAAAATATTTGTTTCTTTGTCGCATCTAAAAACAATTGCTTCGGCTGTTGTAGTCATCGAAAAATAAATAAACACTTGCCTCAACCAGGTTACCAGACACCAGGTGATATCAAAAACAAACAGGAAGAAAAACTTCAGGTACTTCTGTCATACCTCAACAGGCAGTCGCCTTTTTACCGTGAACTATTTATAAAGAACGGGATAGAAGTGGAAGGTATTAAAACGCTTGAAGACCTTACCCGGATTCCTGTTTCTTCAAAAGAAGACCTGCAGCAACGCAATGAAGATTTTTTATGTGTTGGCAGGGAGAAGATCATCGAGTATACTTCTACCTCTGGCACGCTGGGCAGTCCGGTAACGATCGCTTTAACAGAAAATGACCTCAGGCGGCTGGCATATAATGAGTACACATCCTTTGTTTGTGCGGAAGGTTCTTCGTCAGACATATACCAGCTGATGCTTACGCTTGACCGGCAGTTTATGGCAGGGATGGCATACTATTCCGGTATCCGCGAACTTGGCGCAGGCGTTATCCGCCTGGGCCCCGGGGTGCCATCTCTTCAGTGGGAAACGATCCACCGGATTAAACCTACCGCTATCGTTGCCGTTCCTTCCTTTATCTTAAAGCTCATTCAATTCGCCCGGGACCATCATATCGATCTGAATAATTCTTCTGTAAAAAAAGCTATTTGCATTGGAGAAAATATCCGTAATACCGACTTCTCCCTAAATATCCTTGGAAAAAAAATTACCGCATCCTGGAACCTCAAACTTTATTCTACTTACGCCTCTACTGAAATGCAAACAGCTTTTACTGAATGCAGCGAAGGCAAAGGAGGTCATCTCAATGCCGAATTATTAATTGTTGAATTGCTCGATGAAAATGACCGGCAGGTGCCTTCCAACGAACCGGGAGAAGTGACCGTTACAACATTAGGCGTTGAGGGGATGCCGTTGCTTAGGTATAAGACAGGCGATATTTGTATGTATTTCGATGAACCCTGCGCCTGTGGCCGTTCTACTATAAGATTGTCTGCCGTGGTGGGCCGTAAAAAACAGATGATTAAATTCAAAGGCACTACCCTATATCCGCCTGCTTTGTTTGACCTGTTAAATGAAATGGAAGACATCATTGATTTTATGGCGGAAGTTTATTCAAATGAAATTGGTTTAGACGAGGTGTTGCTATATCTTCAACCGATTGATAATTCCCCCGAGTGCGACCGTAAAATAAGGGCCTACCTGCAGGCCAGGTTGCGTGTTAGTCCTCATGTTACTTATCTTTCAGCGGAAGAAATACAACAAATGCAATCGGCAGGGTCAGCAAGAAAAGTAGTTAAGTTTATAGACAGAAGACAATAATATCGCTAATGGTAACGCTTATCATGGCATAACCTGTTTGTGAGGAATTACATTTTAAAATCGGGTATTTATCAGGGTTGCCTTTTTGATACTGCTTTTATATCTTTATCATTGGATCAGCATGCAACAAACCCTGCCGGGTGTTTACTGCCGGCTAAAAACTTAGTGTTATGAGAAATGATGAGATCATAAAAAAAACCAATGCATTCCTGGTAGAGGAGTTTGAAGTGCAGGAAGAAAAAATTATGCCCAGGGCCAACTTGAAAGATACCCTGGAAATGGATAGCCTCGATTATATAGACCTCGTAGTGGTAATAGAAAGCAATTTTGGTTTTAAAGTAAGACCTGAAGATTTTACCGGGATAGAGAGCTTTCAGGATTTTTATGATTATGTTATCGCCAGGGTGCAGGAAAAAGAACTGGTGTAAAATCAACGGAAGAATTTAAAGCACGGTTATCAAAGGCTTACCATTTTCAACAATCCAATATTCTTTATATTTGAGATTTTTGTATAGCTATGAAACTAAATTTTATCATTTCGATTATCCTGCTTGTATCAGCGGTAATCGTAAACGGTTCAAACGATGAACAGCATTTTGACCGGTTAGCGTATTACAATGTACTGGCTTCAGAAAGCCTGGATAGTGTTAACGCTGAATTAGGGGTGATCTCCAAATCATCCTTTAGCAACAAAGACGCTTTCGAAGGCACCCTTTTGATGAGAAAGGCAGGACTGGTGCTGAATCCTGTAAATAAATTAAGCTTGTTTAAATCCGGACGTCGAAAATTGGAAAGCGCTATCAACCTGGAAAACAAAAATGCCGAGTTAAGGTTTCTTCGCCTTATGATACAGGAAAATTTGCCTGTGATACTCGGTTATAGAAAGCACATTGAGGAAGATAATAAACTGATCCACTCAGCTTACCAGAGTTTGCCAACATTGGTTCAAAAAGTAATTGCTGAATACAGCAAAAAATCCAAAGTTCTCAAACCGGGATTATCTTAATTGAAACAAGCATGACTAAAAAGGTATTAGCAATTTACTATACACAAACAGGACAACTAGGGGAAATCGTTGATAATTTTACCGCTCCTTTTAATACGGAAGGCATAACGGTTGAAAAAGTAAATGTTACGCCTAAAACAAACTATCCTTTTCCATGGACCTCAGCAAATTTTTTTGCCGAAATGCCGGAAAGTGTGTTGAGTATCCCTACTGAACTTAATGCATTTACGCTTAAAGAATCGTCTTACGATCTGATAATCTTTGCTTACCAGCCCTGGTTTCTTTCACCCAGCATCCCGGCAAATTCTATTTTAATGAGCGCGGCATTCCAGGCGGTAATAAAAGATACACCGGTAGTAACCCTTATCGGGGCGCGGAACATGTGGCTTAACGCGCATGTAAGATTAAGAAAAACCTTTAAGGAGCTTGGCGCAAACCTCGTTGGTGTTGTGGCCCTGACAGATAAGAACAGTAACACCATCAGCGCCGTAACAATACTTTACTGGATGCTGACCGGTAAAAAGGATCGTTATCTTAATATGTTTCCCAAACCAGGCGTGGCTGACGGGGAAATAAAAAATGCGGCCGACTCCGGGAAGATAGTACTGAAATACCTGCTTGCCGGTAAATGGACAAGCCTTCAATCTGAATTGGTAGCTAAAAAAGCAGTTGTGGTGCATCGGGATCTGATGTTCATAGAAGCACGTGCTAAAATACTTTTTGCTCTCTGGGCGAAACTTATCATCAAAAAGAAAAACAGGAAGCCCTGGGTATTTCTATTTAAGTATTATCTCCTGATCGCATTGTTCATCATCGCACCGGTTGTAGTATTTATCAACAAGCTTCTTTTTCAACCCTTCTTATCAAAAAGCATCAACCAGAAAAAACAATTTTATTTAGCATTGCAATAACCAGTAATACAGATGTCGCTGAACAAGGTTTATATTATAAAAACAGGTAACTACTTTCCCAATGAACCTGTCCCGAACGATGATATGGAAGTTTACCTGGGATTGATTGATGGCAAGCCGTCTAAAGCGAAGAAGATTGTCCTCAGAAATAACGGTATCAAGCGCAGGTTTTACGCGCTTACAAAAGAAGGAAAACCGACGCATACCAACGCGCAGATGACCGCGCTGGCAATAAGAAATATGTTTGAAAACAATATCGGCGATTTAAAAAACATCGATCTGTTAAGCTGCGGCACTTCTTCGCCCGACCAGATGATGCCGTCGCATGGTGTAATGGTTCAGGGCTGGCTACCGGAAACAAACGCAATAGAAGTGGTATCTCCTTCCGGCGTATGTTGCGCAAGTATGCATGCTTTTAAATATGCTTACATGGCTGTAAAAACAGGTGATGCGCGCTATGCTGTTTCCACAGGCTCTGAAAGATTTTCCGCTTCGCTGAGATCGGCTGTTTTTGAAGATGAAGTAAAAAACGTTGTTGGTCTGGAGGAGAACCCTTACATAAGTTTTGAAAAAGATTTTTTGAGGTGGATGTTATCAGATGGCGCCGCCGCATTTTTATTGTCTGACAGAAAAAATAAAACAGGTTCAAGTTTGCGTGTCGAATGGATAGAAGGCGTTTCTTTTGCTCATGAAAGAGAGACCTGTATGTACCAGGCATGTGAGAAGCAGGCAGACGGCACTTTAAAAAGTTACCTTGATTATACACCCACTGAAATAATGAATAAATCAGTGTTGAGCATAAAACAGGATACGAAACTTTTAAGTGAAAACATAGTTCAGCTAGGCGGGGCAAAACTCAAATCAATTTTTGACAGCAAGGGGTTGAATGCCGGTGAAATTGATTATTTTTTACCTCATATTTCAAGTGAATTTTTCAGGGAGAAGATCGCCCGGCAGTTGTCACAAATCGGGATGGCCATAGCTCCTGAAAAATGGTTCGTCAACCTTAATAATTTAGGTAATGTAGGCGCCGGTTCTATTTATCTGATGGTGGATGAATTGTTTAATAGCGGCAGGTTAAAAGCCGGAGAAAAGATGCTGTTACTGGTTCCGGAGAGTTCCCGGTTTTCTTATATGTATGCTTTGCTGACCGTTTGTTAAGTGAACAACCGATTCGAAAAATTAATATAGAGGAGGCCATCGCTGGATTTAAATATTGCTGATTTCTTTTATTGAGTATTGCTTATTGTATTTTTAGGATTGATGATGCTTAAACCGATGATACCCGCCACTACCGGTTCTTTAACCTTTATAATATTTAAAGTATGAAAAAGGAAGATATCCCCCAGGACTATGGCACCCTTTCTAAAGCCACTAAAGAAATGTGTTATGCCGTTGACGATACCGGCAAATATGTTACAGAACTAAGTACGGGTTGGGAAGTAAAAGCTACCGCGCTTAGCGTAGCCTGGAAGGACATAGAGGAGCGGGTAGCGGTGGCAAAACAAAAAGTGCTTGATAATAAAGCGAGCCCTATACTTTATTTTATGGAGCTAAGGCTTATGGATGTCGCGATAGTGGCGGCTTACACCGGCTTTTGGAAATGGCAGATAAGCAATCATCTTAAGCCGGACGTCTTCAAAAAAATGTCAGATAAAAAGCTGCGGAAATATGCGGAGGCTTTCAATATTAGTGTGGAAGATCTTAAAACAATGCAGGTACATGAAGAATGAATTTAGTCATATCCAGGCTGCGCATTGTGAAAATGGCGTTACTGTAAATTTACTCAGGACAATAGGTGTTGAAAAAATTACAGAGCCACTTGCTTTTGGAATTGGCTCCGGACTTTTTTTTGTTTACATCCCTCTTCTCAAATTAAACAACGGACCGGCAATCGCTTTCCGCACCATGCCCGGTCTCATCTTTAGCAGAACCTGTAAATCTTTAGGCATCGATGTTACAAGAAAAAAATTCGGCTCAAAGGAAGCTGCTGAAAGTTACCTGATGGAACGTATCAATGCCGGCCAACCGGTTGGTTGCCAGGTAGGCGTTTATTATCTGTCTTATTTTCCAAAAGAATACCGCTTTCATTTTAACGCGCACAATGTGATAGTGTATGGTAAGGAAAAGGATAACTTTTTGATCAGCGACCCGATTATGGAAACGGTTACCAAACTAACCACTTATGAGCTGGAGCGGGTTCGGTTCGCGAAAGGCGCCCTGGCTCCCAAAGGGCAAATTTATTTCCCCAGGGAAGGCACGGTTGTTACAGACGATCAGATCCGTAAAGCAATAAGAACAGGTATCAAAAGAAATATTCGCGACATGCTGCGTATTCCCGGAAACTTCGCGGGAGTGAAAGGAATAAAATTTACAGGGAACAGGATCAAAAAGTGGCGTGACAAACTGGGTCAGCAAAAAGCAGGCTCTTACCTGGCGCAGCTTGTGCGCATGCAGGAAGAAATAGGTACCGGTGGTGGAGGCTTCCGGTACATTTACGCCGCTTTTTTACAGGAAGCATATGCTTTTGATCCTTATAAAGAGTTCCCAGAAATTTCTGAAACATTTACTAAAGCAGGTGACCTGTGGCGGACAGCAGCAGTGCAGGCGGCAGGCATTTATAAAGGAAGAATCGGAAGCCAGCAGGATTTTAATACTATGGGTGATTACCTTCTTGAAATTGCTGAGATTGAGAAACAGGCTTTCACCGCTTTGTCAGCTATAAAATGGCGTTCATGAGCGAGGAAGCTGTGAGCATAAAAGACCTGAATTTCCGTTATGCCGGACAAACAGAAAGTTGTTTTTCAAACCTTACTTTTGATATAAAAGCCGGGGATCGTTTTGGCCTGTTCGGTCCGAATGGCGCAGGTAAAACAACCCTGATGAATTGCATGACGGGCCTGCTTGATTTTCAACAGGGAAGCATCCGGTTGTTAGGACACGAAATCAACCCCCATAAAACATCTGTAAATAAATTTTTCGGCCTGGCGCCACAAGATTTTTCTTTTTATGAAGAATTAAGTCCGGCAGAAAACATGGAATTCTTTGGCGCCTGGGCCGGTTTAAAAAGGTGGGAATCGAAAAGAAGAACCACTGAACTACTGGAAGTGCTGGGTTTAACGGAAGTGAGAAACAAACAGGTGCATCAATTTTCAGGTGGCATGAAACGAAGGGTAAATCTTGCAATTGCCGTAATGCACAACCCGGCGATATTATTCCTGGATGAACCTACGGTTGGCGTGGACGTACAGTCCCGGCATGCTATCATAGCTTACCTGAAAGAATTGAATAGCAATGGCACTACGCTTATTTATACCTCTCACCAGTTAAATGAAGCGGAAGATTTGTGTAATACAATTGCGCTGATAGATGAGGGCAAGATCATCGCACATGATAAGCTCAGTCATCTGTTGTCAGAACATAGTCAGGATGGATTGGAAGGGCTTTTTATAAATTTGACAGGCAAAGAATATAGAGACTGACAAGTTTTTTTTAACCACTGAGAAAAAGCAAGAGGCTAGGAAGAGGTTACACGGAGACCTCCTCTGTGTAACCTTGGTTAAAAAAAATCATCAAACCAACCATGTACAAACTCAAAGCTACCATCATAAAAGACCTGCGCATTCTTACCCGCGATAAAGTGGGCCTGACGCTGATGTTTATTATGCCGGTTGTACTTGCGATAATTATAACCGCTGTTCAGAACAGTACTTTTGAACTGGTGAATGACAACAAAGTGCCTTTGCTGCTTTCTAATAAAGACAAAGGTGAATCAGGCAAACAACTTATCGAAGCCATTGACAAGATTGGCATGTTCAACTTAAAGCAGCTTACCGGTGAGCAAAGCGAAAAGCAGGTCATAGAAAGAATGCAGGCTAAGGATGCGCTGATAGCTATTGTGATTCCTGCCGATTTTTCTGCAAAGATTCAAGCCACCGCGAAGAATATTGCCGGCAGGGCTTTAAACCAGTTTGGGCTAAACGCCGATAGTGGCAAGGGTTCTGGCAAGATAGATCCGCTGACGATGTATTACCACCCTGTTCTACAGCGATCTTTCCGCAGCTCGGTGGAAGGTGCATTACGCAGCGCTTTGCAGCTGGTGGAAAGCAGGCAGATAGTAAGGAACCTTTATTTTTCTATAAATGAAAAACAGCTGCCGGCATCCCTTGAAGACGACATTGTGAATAACCAGGTGCTCATCAACGAGGTACCGGTTTCAAAAGATGGTAGTAAAAGAATCCCCAATGCCACGGAACATAACATTCCGGCATGGACAATATTCGCGATGTTCTTCGTAGTCATCTCTTTAGGGAGCAGCGTGGTAAGAGAAAAAAGGAATGGTAGTTTCGTCAGGCTCAAAACTTTGCCTACCAGTTACCTGGTAGCGTTGATTTCAAAGCAGCTCACCTACCTGGCTGTTACCATGTTGCAAACGGCAGTGATATTCGCCATCGGCGTTTGGCTGTTTCCGCGTATGGGTCTGCCACGCCTGAACCTGCCGTTAGATATAACAGCATTGGTTATTGTTTCCCTGATTTGCGGATTGTGTGCGGTGAGCTATGCCATTTGTATCGGGGTATTTGCGCAAACACAAGAACAGGCGAATGGCTTCGGCGCTGTATCCATCGTTATCATGGCCGCCATCGGTGGCCTGTTAGTACCAGGTTTTGCAATGCCGCATTCTTTTAATTTAGTGATGAAGATGTCTCCCCTCCATTGGTGCCTGGAAGCTTTTTACGGCCTGTTTCTCGAAGCGGGAAAATTAAGAGATGTAATGATGAATATAATACCTTTATTAATAATGATCGTTTTGATCCAGCTAATAACGCTCTGGGGACTTAAACGTAAAAACCTGATTTAATTACAGAATGGAAACAGCCGAATTAAAACAGCAGCTAAAAAAACAGGTAGTGGTGTTTCTTAACCTGCTTTCAGTAAAGCCTGAAGATATCAAAGATGACGAACCACTGTTCGGTACCGGGCTTGGACTTGATTCTATAGATTCCATCGAACTGATTGTGCTGCTAAGCCGCGAATATGGAATTACAATCCATGATCCTAAGGAAGGTCGTAAAATACTGGTTGATATTAATACCATGGCTGATTACGTTGAAAAGAACAGAACCAAATAGATCACTTTTATAATCTCTTATTATTTGAGCCGCATATTTGTTACAGGAATCGGAGTGATAAGTGCTATCGGAAACTCCTTAGCTGAAAATCGCCTGTCATTGATGGAAGAACGATGCGGTATCGCTGTTTTGGAAATGTTTGATTCCAAGTATGCAGGTAGTCTGCCGGCAGGAGAAATTAAAATCAGTAATAAAGATCTTAAAGAAAAACTGTTTGTCACTGAACCCGGTGTTACCCGAACCACACTGCTTGCCTTACATGCTTTTGAAGAAGCCGTGAAGGACAGCCAGCTGCGATCAGCTGAAATTACTTCGGACGACACGGCCCTTATTGGCGCCACCACGGTAGGTGGTATGTGCTTAACGGACGAATTGTATCGTGACGCTAACACAGACTCCAAGGGCTCTGAGTATCTTTCTTCATACGACTACGGATCCGTAAATATGTATTTACAATCCCGCTATTCGATGAACGGAATTATCAATACAATTAATACAGCCTGTTCTTCTTCTGCCAATGCAATTATGTATGGTGCAAGACTTATAAAAAACGGACTGGCGAAAAGAGCCATCGTCGGCGGGGCTGATAGCCTTTCAAAATTTACTATCAACGGATTTAACGCGTTGCATATTTTATCAACGGAAACCTGTATCCCTTTTGACCGTGATCGCAAAGGATTGAATTTAGGAGAAGGCGCCGCTTTTCTCGTATTGGAAAAAGAGGAAGATTGCTCTGGCAAGAATCTTTATGCGGAAATTTCCGGCTATGCTAATACCAATGATGCATACCATTCTTCCTCCTTATCGGCAAATGGTGACGGGCCTTACCTCGCTATGCAGGCGGCGCTTGCTTCAGCAAACATTCAGGCGGATCAGGTTGATTTTATTAATGCACATGGTACCGGCACAGAAAATAACGATGAGGTGGAAAGTCGTGCCATGCTTCGGTTATTTAGAACGCTACCTGCATTTGCTTCGTCGAAATCTAATACCGGTCATACACTGGGTGCGGCCGGCGCCATTGAAGCGGTGTTCAGTATTTTAAGTCTTGCTTACCAGGAAATTTACCGCGGGCTTAATTTTAAAAATCCTATTGAAGGTACAGGGCTGATACCGGTGTTGGCTTATAAAAAAATGTTTTTGCAGCATGTGATGACCAACTCGTTTGGTTTCGGCGGCAATTGCAGTTCCCTGATTTTTTCCCGGGCCTGATACCATGTTTTATATCCATCAGCATACTTGCATCTCGCCACAGCAAACTTATATAAATACTAATCTTGAGCTATTGGTAGAGTCAGTAGACAATCAACTCAAAGTAATTGAACCAGGGTATGAAAGTATTCCCCCTGCCGTTCTCCGCAGGATGGGAAAAGCCGTAAGAATAGCGGTAGGAGCGGCTTTATCACTGTTACAAAATACAACAACCGATGGCATCATCATAGGTACCGCTAATGGTGGAATGGAAGACTGCTTTAAATTCTTAAACCAGCTTATCAGGTATGAAGAAGGAATGCTTACACCCGGTAACTTTGTTCAAAGCACCGCCAATGCAATCGCTGCACAAGTAGGATTGCTTACGAAAAACCATGGATATAATGTAACGCATGTTCACAGGGGACTGGCATTTGAGAACGCGATGCTTGATGCTGCTATGATGACAAAAGAAAAGCCCGGAAAAAATTACTTACTGGGAGCAGTAGACGAAATTTCTTCTTTTAATTATAATATTGATTATCTGGCAGGATGGTATAAAACAGAAAATATTTCCGGCAGGGATCTGTATAAAACTGATAGTAATGGCAGCATTGCCGGAGAAGGCGCGGCAATGTTTATAGTTAATAATATAAGCACGGCCGCTAACGCTTATGTAAAAGATGTAAGCATGCTGCATGCTGTTAGCGAAGAAACCGTGGCGGCGAAGTTGCAATATTTTCTAAAGGAAAATTTTAAGGATGATGAAAAACCAGACCTCCTGATTTCAGGTGAAAATGGTGATAACCGGTTGATTAAATTTTACAACACATGCGAGTCGTTAATACCCGAACATACAGCCATCGCACGTTTTAAGCACATGAGTGGTGAATTTGCCACAGCCTCCGCGATTGCCCTATGGCTTGGCTGTTACATATTAAAGGAACAGGTAGTGCCGGTACACATGATAAAAAAAAATTCCTTTGCCACGGAAATAAAAAATATTTTGATTTATAATAATCACAAAGGTGTTCAGCATAGTTTTATATTGCTGTCGAAGCCTTAAAGTAACCACGAAGTAAACACCAGATATAATGAAGATAATACACATCGGGGGACCCCTCTGTGTAACCTCTTCTTCCATCTCTTGTTTTTTCTCTGTGGTTATAAAAAAGTAATTCGAGGGAATCCAAATCAACATGAGAAAATATAAAAACGTACTATTCTACACAATCGTCATGGGTAGTTTTTTATTACTGATGTTCTGGATGGCACGCCTGGGTAAAAGCCTTGAAACAAATAAGGTCACAACAATTGTAGAAAGCGACTTAAATTTAATACAAGTTACGCGTAATAGTTTCTTGCTCAACCTGAGTAATCCCGTATCAATACTATTATTACAAACAATTGCAATACTCATTGCCGCACGAAGCTTTGGATTTTTATTCAGTAAGATCAGGCAACCTTCTGTCATAGGTGAAGTAGTTGCCGGAATATTTTTAGGACCATCTGTATTAGGTTATTTATTTCCGGCATATACAAATTTTCTTTTCCCTAAAATTGCTTTACCCGTATTACAATTATTCAGTCAGCTGGGTTTACTACTTTTTATGTTTGTAATCGGAATGGAGCTTGATCTGAAAGTTTTAAAACAAAAAGCACGTGCCGTTATTATTATAAGTCATGCAGGCATCATTATTCCTTATGCCTTAGGGGTGGTGCTTGCTTATTTTATTTATAAAGAATATGCGCTGCCGAATATTAATTTTTTATCGTTCGGATTATTTATTGGCATTGCGATGAGCATCACCGCTTTTCCGGTGCTGGCGAGAATCTTACAGGAACGTAGCATGAGCAGAACGCGTATTGGAAGCATGGCGCTTGCATGCGCGGCCGTTGATGACATCTCTGCGTGGAGCATCCTGGCTGTGGTTATTTCAATAGTAAATGCCGGCTCTTCTTATGGCGCACTATTTACTATCCTGTTGACCATAGTTTTTATATTAGTAATGTATAAGGTCATAAAACCCTTGCTTCAAAAAATCACCCGGGTATATACTCATACGGAAAACATAAGTCTCTCTGTCGTTGCGATTATGTTTGGAGTATTGTTAGTATCTTCTTACCTAGCGGAAATAATCGGTATACATGCGTTGTTCGGGGCATTCCTCGCTGGTGTGATCATGCCTTCGGATGTTAATTTCCGCAGAATACTAACAGGTAAAGTGGAGCATGTTTCTTTGGGGTTACTCTTACCATTGTTTTTTGCTTTCTCCGGATTAAGAACGCAGTTGGGATTATTGAATACCCCCCATGCATGGATGATATGTAGCGCTATAACCGGTATTGCCATCCTTGGAAAGTTTGGCGGTAGTTTGTTTGCGGCTAAATTTGTTGGCGAAACATGGAAAGATAGTTTGATACTTGGAGCCCTGATAAATACCCGGGGTCTTATGGAACTGATTGTATTGAATATTGGTTACGAACTGGGGGTACTCAATGCGGAACTATTTACCATGATGGTTATAATGGCGCTGGTAACTACTTTTATGACCGGCCCTGCTTTGGATTTAATCAGTCGATTTTCAAAAATTTCAGCTGGCAATAAGTCTGTGCCATTACCTGTAAATGGAGAGGAATAGTTTTTGCATATATTTATGCAATATAAATTCTTTAAATTTTTTAGTATAGGAATTGGCAATTTTTTTTATTTTGGAGGGCTAAGTCAAAAATTTAACATCAAACTAATCAAATGAAAAATTCAGTAATATTGTTAGTATTTTTTTTAATTGCAATAGTTAATGCTAAGGCACAAAAAAATATGGCTAAAGGAAGCGATTACACATCCGCGATCGGTGGACGTTTAGGAGTTCCCATATCATTCAGTTATAAACATTTTATTACAAAAGCTGGTGCATTAGAAGGCAACGCGGGTTTTGCCCATGAAAGTTACGGATTTAATTATTTCAGAATTGGCGGGATGTACCAGCATCACTTTCCAATTGCACCTGTTGAAGGGTTGAAATGGTATGTTGGAGGAGGCGCTTTTATCGACTTCTATTCTTATGACAACTACGCCCGTAATAATAAATATTCAAAAACATCACCAGGAATAAATGGTGTAGGAGGTATTGACTATAAATTTAAAACCGTTCCATTAAATTTAAGTGCCGATTGGACCCCATCCATATTTTTAGGACGTGATTTATATTATAGTGCTTTCAGACCAGGTTATGGAGCGGTATCAGTGCGATATGTTTTAAAATAATTATTTATAGTTTTACCTATATAAGCCGCAAATATTTTGTGGCTTTTTTTTGTGCGCTAAGTGAATTAATTATATATGCACAATAGTATATTTTAATACAGTGTTTTTACTTCGGGTTAAAACAAAAATCTTAATTTGTATCCATCCCATCAATAAATAAATATATGAAAGGAAGGTTACTGAAATTATTGTTACCATTAGTACTGATAAACATTACCGCTCAGGTAACAGCTCAGGACCAAGATGAAGATCTTCAGTATAATAAAACAGTGCCGGTAGGGATGCAGTTTCAGAATGATGTAAAGGCGCTGGCAAAAAAACCGGTTATCCTATCATCCTTCAAAAAAATTATGGATATGGAACCGGAGACTTATAAAAATCTGATAACGCTTACTGAAATTCCCGCGCCTCCTTTTAAAGAACAAAAGAGGGCTGATAAGGTAAAGGAAATGATAAACGCTATTGGTGCAGATTCAATATGGACAGACGCTGTAGGTAACGTGATCGCTTTAAAAAAAGGCAGGTCAGGTAGAAGAACCGTAGTGCTTGATGCGCATCTTGACACTGTTTTTCCGGAAGGGACCAACGTTACCGTGAAACACAAAGGAGATACATTGATGGCACCGGGTATTGGTGATGATACACGCGGACTGGCTGTGCTGCTTGCTGTAATGAAGGCCATGAAAGAAGCAAAGGTCAGCGTAGAGGCGGATGTTTTATTTATAGGAGCCGTAGGTGAAGAAGGCTTGGGCGACCTGCGTGGAGTGAAACAATTATTTAAACCCGGTGAGCGGAAAATAGATGCTTAC
>Ga0209512_1003400_pt1 | contig 15136 bp, 10 predicted proteins | sample frozenSSSSmetaG_FD_184142 | JGI IMG/M metagenome (GOLD analysis project Ga0209512, IMG submission 184142) | Glacier valley bacterial and archeal communities from Borup Fiord, Nunavut, Canada, to study Microbial Dark Matter (Phase II) -... | ecosystem: Environmental > Aquatic > Freshwater > Ice >... | reverse complement strand
CCGGGGCATCGGCAGCGGTTTGCCGCCGGAGACTTCGCCGATCAAATCCGTGATGAGCGCAACCGTTCCACCGGGCTTCATTTTCAAATCAGATAAGACCATGGACGCAAACGAAAAACGCGAGCTCGCCGGGCGGATGCCTTTGGGAACAATGGGAACAAAACCCGATCCGTCGCCGCGATGGGAAACCCGATTGAATCGAAGCCGACACGATGACAAAGGGAAAGCTCGCCCGGCGCTTCACTTGCTTCCCGCTCGTTTGGCGCTGGCCAAGATACCCAGAAACCCTTCATTTCCTAAGAGTCTCCGCAGGATTGGGAACAATTTAGGAACAAACAGAAAACCCATAACACAAAAAAGGAAGCTTTTCAGCTCCCTAAGTTGCTTACCCTCAATATGGTGCGCACGAGAGGACTCGAACCTCCACAGGGTTGCCCCTACTAGAACCTGAATCTAGCGCGTCTACCAATTCCGCCACGCGCGCACAGAAACGACCTTGCGGCCGGGCGGGAAAACAGCATGTCACGGCGGCGAATGCAATACTGTTTTCGCAAAGTTTTAAAGTTCATGATGTCACCCCCAAAAACCGGTCCTTTTCGGCGTTGCCAAAAGGGCTGGGACTCAACCACTCTGCGCCCATGCAGAAGGCCACGCCTCTTATTCTTGTCCTGGTGCTCGGCCTGACGGCGGGCGTCTTTTCACTCCGCTCGAGACAGGACCCGTCAACGTCGAAACTGCCGGTCGTCGTATCAACCGCCACACCGAAGGCACCGGAGCCTGTAAAAACCGCTCCAGCCGACAAAACCGAAACACTGCCGCCAAAAGTGACTCCCCGGCCGTGGCCTCAGGCCGCCTCGGACATTGCACCGGATAAGGGTGCCACCTTCGGCACCCTGCCCAACGGCCTCCGCTACATCATCTACCCGAACAGCGAGCCGCCAAAGCGGGTATCGCTCCGCCTGCACATCGCGTCCGGCTCCCTGATGGAGGCTGACGACCAGCAGGGCCTCGCTCATTTCCTGGAGCACATGGTTTTCAACGGCTCGAAAAATTTCAAGGCGGACGAACTCGTTCCCATCATGCAGCGGATGCAGATCGCCTTCGGTGCCGATGTTAACGCCCACACCTCCTTTGATGAAACTGCCTACATGCTCGACATCCCGGACCTCGCTGACGACGCGATCAAGCTCGGCTTCACCGTGATGCGCGATTACGCGGACGGCGCGCTGTTGGACACCTCGGAAATCGACAAGGAGCGGGGTGTGATTCTATCGGAACAGATCAGCCGCGACACCGTCAGCAGCCGGATCATGGAGCAACAGTTTTCGAAAATCCTGCCGGACTCGCTGATCGCGAAACGCTTTCCGATTGGCAAGGAGGATGTGATCAAATCCGCTCAGCGCGAGCGCTTCGTCGATTACTACACACATTTCTACACCCCGCAGCGCATGACCTTCATCGTCGTAGGTGACATTGATCCGAAGGCGATGCAGAAACAGATCGAAGACCACTTCGGCTCGATGACGAATCCAGCCAATCCTTCGACAAATCCCCCTCTCGGCCCGATCAAACAGCCCGAAGGCCTTGAAACCTCGGTCTTCGCAGACAAGGAACTCTCGTCCACCGAAGTTTCACTCACTCTCGTCCGCCCTTACAAGGAGGAGGCCGACACGGTCGCCACCCGACTTTCCAACATGAAGCTGGATATCGCCAACGCCATTCTCAGCCGCCGGTTCGAGCGGCTCGCCAAGGTCGAAGGCTCAGCCATCGCCACCGGCTCGGCTTCGAAAAACGATCTGTTCAACTACGTCGAGCTGGGCTCCATCGACGTCACCGCGGCGGACGACCGCTGGAAGGAAGTCGTGCCTATCATCGAGCAGGAACTCCGCCGCGCACTCCTGCATGGCTTCACTGAAGCGGAACTCGCCGAAGTCAAATCAAACCAGCTGAACGCTTACGAGCAGCAGGTGAAACAGAAGGCGACCCGCAAGTCCGATGTGATCGCCACAGCCCTCTCGGATTCCTGTAACGAGCCTTCCGTTTTCTCAGATCCGGAAACCGATCTTGAAATCGCGATGAAGTCACTCGATGCCATCAATATTGAAAACTGCCATCAGTCGTTCAAAACCATCTGGGGCAATCCCAACTACCACCTCGTGCTCACCACCAAGGAAAAGCCCGAAAACGCGGAAAAGGAAATGACAGCCCTCTTCGAAGAGTCGCGCGGAAAACCCGTCGAGCCACCGGCAGCCCGTGCTGTCCAGGTGTTCGACTACACGGATTTCGGCAAACCCGGAACGGTCTCCACCCGCAAGGAAATCGCCGACCTCGGTATCACCCAACTGGTTCTATCCAACCATGTCCGCGTCAATTTCAAGCCCACCAATTTTGAACAGGGAAAGATCCGCATGACGGCGCGCATCGGTTCCGGCAAGCTGACCCAGCCCAAGGACATGCCCATGCTGGACAACTTCGCCACCGCCATTTTCGAGGGCGGCGGGCTTGGAAAACATTCCAACGACGATCTCGAACAGATCCTGGCAGGTAAGAACGTTTCATCCACACTCAGCATCGGCGAGGATGCATTTGTCATCAGCGGTGCCACCACCCCTGCGGATTTTCTGCTCCAGATGCAGCTCATGTGCGCGTCCATCACGGATCCCGGCTACCGTGAGGAAGCCCTCTGGCAGTTCAAGAAAGCCATCCCGATGATCTATCAGCAGATCAAACACACGCCCGCCGGTCCCCAACAGGAAATGGAGGCGTGGCTGAACGGCAACGACGCGCGCTTCGCCGTCGCCCCTGAGGAAAAACTCTCGTCCTACACCATCGCCGATGCAAAAAGCTGGCTCACTCCCGAACTCGCGAAAGGCTACCTGGAACTCACCATCGTCGGCGATTTCGAAATCGACAAGGTTCTCCCCAACCTCCTGGCCACCTTCGGCGCGCTGCCTAACCGCAATCCGGTGCTGCCGAACCTGACTGCCGCGCGCAAGATCCGTTTCCCCAACGCACCCGCGGTGAAAACCTTCACCTACGATTCAAAGATCGCCCAAGGGACCGCCATCACCATTTGGAAAACCGGCGGCATCCGTGGGAACCAGAAGGAGTTCCGCCGTCTCAACATCCTCGCCGACATCTACGGCGACCGCCTCCGCGAGGAAATCCGAGAGAAACTCGGCGCTTCCTACAGCCCCAACGCCGGTGCCGCCGGATCGGATGCGCTCGACGATGTCGGCTACATCATCGGCGAGAGCGTCGGCAAGCCCGAGGACCTCGAACTCCTCCTCAAGACCATGCGCGACCTCGCCGACAATTTTGCAAAAACCGGCGCTACCGCCGACGAACTCGACCGCGCCCTCAAACCCACCCTCGGCCAGCTCGACAAATCCCTCCGCGACAACAAATACTGGCTCGGCACCGTCATGAGCCAGTGCCAGACCGATCCCAAGCGCCTCGAACTCGCCCGCACACGCGATGCTGACTACCGCTCCATCAACCTAGCGGAAATCAACGTCCTCGCGAAAAAATACATGGCCGCCGGAAACGCCCTGCTCGTCTCCATCAAGCCAGCCCAGTGATTCCACTGCATTAGTCCCGCGCCAAAGCCATGGACCAGCCCACCATCCGTCCGCTCGTTTCAGAAAATCTGTCGGACGCCGCGGCTCTGCTTGCCACCCTCAATCCCGAAACTCCCGCCGCCATCGTCGAGGAGCGCCTGCATACCTTGCTCGCCGACCACCCGCACTACGAACTCTTCGGCGCCTTCGCTGATGGGAAACTCGTGGGAGTCGCCGGTGCATGGATCGCCACCAAGATCTGGTGCGGCCTCTATCTGGAAATCGACAACCTTGTCGTCGCTGAAAACCAGCGCTCGTCCGGCACCGGCAGCCGACTGATAGAGCACCTTGAGGGAGTCGCCCGCGAGCGCGGTTGCAAGCTCGTCGTTCTCGACAGCTACACGACAAACCACCCGTCCCACCGCCTCTATCACCGCCTCGGCTTCGAAATCTGGGGCTTCCATTTCGTCAAACCGATCGGCGACTGGAAAAGCAGTTGAACTGTAGCGCCAGTCCACAATGCGCGTCGCCATCGTCCACTATCACCTCGATCCCGGCGGAGTCACCACCGTCATTGAGGCAGCATCACGCGCCTTGGCCGCCGCCGGCATCCGCCACGTCATCCTCACCGGCCCGTCACCATCTCAGGGTGGTTGTGGCGTCTCGCCGCAAACCGTTGCCCGAGTGTCCCGCCCGGAGCACCTCCAAATTCCCCATCTCGGTTACTTGCCCACCGCTGAAATCACCGCCAAAGACCTTCTGATATCCATGCGCACGGCCGCCACCGAAGCCCTCGGCGGCCCTCCCGATCTCTGGCATTTTCACAATCACTCGTTAGGAAAAAACATCCTCATCGCGGATGTCGTCGCCCTCCTCGCCGAACAGCAGGAACCCATCATCCTCCAGATCCACGACCTCGCCGAAAACGGGCGTCCTCAGAATCTCCCGATTCTCGCCGCCTGCCGGAACCCCTATCCGTTCTCTCCGCGCATCCGCTACGCATTCCTCAACACGCGCGACCTCGATACATTCACCACCGCTGGCCTCCCAACAAAAAATGCGTCTCTCCTCCCCAACCCCATTTCAGCAGGTCTGGTCGCAGACAAATCTTCCTCCACCATCCTCTTCGCCCCCATCCGCGCCATCCGCCGCAAGAACATCGGCGAGCTCATCCTGCTTTCGGCACTCGCTCCGAAAGACGCGTATTTCGCCATCAGCCGCGCTCCGAAAAATTCCGATGCCCTCGCAATCCACGACACCTGGCGGAAATTTGTAACCAAACACCAATTGCCCATCGAGTTCGACGTGGTCGATCGGTTCGCCCCCACCGCCGGCGCCAAGGCGGATTTCGAATCGTGGATCTCCCACGCCAGCCACATCGTCACCACCTCGGTCGCGGAGGGATTCGGTCTGCCTTTCCTGGAATCCATCGCATGGCGGAAACCACTTCTCGGCCGCGATCTCCCGCATCTTACCCACTCCCACGGATTCAACTGCGGTCTTCTCTATCAAAAACTTCTCATCCCTGTCGATTGGATCGACCTCACGATTCTCGAAAGCCACCTCACCACCACCCTTGAGCGGAATTTCCGCCTCAGCGGCCGGCCACTTACCAGCCACCACATCGCCGCCGCCCTCGAAGCTCTCCAACACGGCGACCTGTTGGATTTCGGCAATCTCACCGAGCCACTTCAACAGGGCGTCATCGAAAGACTCTCGGAAAAAGCCGACCGCTCAGTGCCCCTCGTCGAGATCAAAGGGGAAACCCGGCCGCTGATCGACTGGCTCGCCGAAACCATCGCCATCCGCACGCCATCCGCCATGCCGGACCAGCTTGCTCCCTGGTCGCTCACCTCCTATCAGGAACAGCTTGGCGCACTCTATCGAAACATCCTCGATCAACCCGCCGCGCCCCTCCGATTCATCCGCCCCTCCTCCATCCTTGACGCCCACCTCAACCCCGCTTCTTTCCATTTTCTACTTTCCGCACCGGAGCCCGCTCTGCCGAAAGTCAGATTCCGCGCCGTGGTCTTCGACATCTACGGCACCCTGCTCATCGCTCCAGGCGGCGGTGTGAAGCCGGAACCCCTCACCGATCCCGTGTTACGCGAGATCATCCGCCAAGCCGGCTATGCCCCCCCCACGTCTCCCAGCACTGAACTGCATGCTGCGGTCCTCCGCCATCACGCGGCCGCCGGAGTTCCCTATCCGGAAATCGACCTCCGCGTGCTCTGGCGGGAAATTCTATCAATCGAGCCGGACGCCGAAATCACCCCGCTCGTCATTGAACTCGAAACCGCCTGGCACCCCGCACGTCCCATGCCCGGCGCGGACAAGATCATCCAGCGACTCGCTCGCGCCGGCATCTCGCTCGGTCTGCTTTCCAACGCACAGTGCAACACGCTGCCATCCCTCGGCGACATCTCCGATCTTTTCGCCCCCGAGCTGACCTTGCTGTCCTATCAGCAAGGCATCGCTAAACCAGCCCCCGAACTGTTCCAACTGATGGCCGGCCGTCTTGCCGGCCGCGGCATCTCGCCAGCGGAAACCCTCTACATCGGCAACGATCCCCTCCACGACATCGTCCCCGCCTTTGCCGCCGGATTCAAAACCGCGCTCTACACCGGCCACCCGGATTCCCTGCGCCCCGGCGATTGCCGACCCGACCACACCTTTCAGCACTGGTCCGAGCTCAACGAGCTGTTCTGATCAGGGAACACCGACATCCTCATTGTTGTTCGGCACGCAACCGGCTATGAGTAGCCGCCATGAACCGTCGCCAATGGTTGACCCTGACAAGCCACGCGGGATTGGCCGCGTGGCTGCCGGGCTGCGCATCTGTTGCAACTCAGGAAATCAACTCATCCACTGCGGATCGACTCGGCGGCGTTGGCTTCGGGATCTGGCAAAACGGACGCTGGATCGGCGGACGGAATCCGGACAGACGCATGCCGTCGCTGAGCATCACCAAGGCATTGGCCGCGCTCGCGGTGGTCCGGGCGGTTGGCGAAGGATGGATCGAACTGGATCGACCGCTCGTCAATATCCTCCCCGAGTGGCGGAAGGACGAGGGGAAACGCCGGATCACAGCGCGCATGCTGGTGAATCAAACCGCCGGATTTCCCTCCGGCGTGGCCGCGCTCTATCGGGGCCGCATCCGGGACAAGGGCAGGGTTGCCGTCGCTCTGCCGCTGACCGATCCGCCGGGCACGCGGTTCCGCTACGGCCCGGCGTCCGATGAGGTTCTCGCAGAAGTGCTGCGCCGTCATTTGAGGGAACGCGGCTCGTCAACGGAAGATCTGCTCCACGATCTGATGGGAAGGATCGGCCTTTCCAGTCCGAACTGGCGCAAGGATCTGGCAGGAAAATTTTATCTATCCACCGGTGCCGAGTTCAGCGTGCGTGAGCTCGGCCGGCTGGGACAGGTCGTTGGAAATCTCGCCAGCGGAAAAAACGCCGCCGGCCTGCAAGCGGAGGCTTTCCTCGATCTCGCCTCGCCCCGCTCGGCGAACCCGATGGTCGCCGCCGGCCTCTGGTGGAACCGCAACGCAGCGAAGTCCGGCGCGTTTTCCATTGAACCGGAACGCAATATCGACGCCGTCCGCCCACCCTCGTTCTGGAGCCGCGCCTGCCTGGGCCCGAACAGCGATTCCGGCTGGCTGGCAATGGTCGGTTCCGGTGGAAAACGCGTTTATATCCTGCCTTCGCACGACCTCGTGGTAGCCCGCCTCGACCACGCCTGCAGTTGGAATGACAGCGCGTTCCTCCGCGCAATCACCGAGTGAAATGCGGCGGGCCAAGGATCGAAGTCCGCCGTTCCTTGATTCTCCTAACGCTTGATCGCCAGCAGCAGGTTCCCCTCGCCGCCGTTGATGCGGTAGCCGGAGCCGAAACCGAGCGGGTTTTTCGGATTCGTCGCGAACGCCTGCTTCAGATCCTCCTGCTGGTATTCGGCGAAGAGATTGATGGGCTTCTCATAGTCTCCATAAAACCGAAACGACCACTTGTCTTGCGCGAAGAAACGGAAAGGAATCCCCGAGTCGTCCTGCAACACGGCGTGCGACTGGTTCAGGAAAAACTCCCGGGCCTGCGAAAAACGGTCGTCATACATCAGATAGGACGCCGCTTTGAAATACGTCGCCTTGCCGCCTAATCCGGCCACCCATTGCTGATAGCCGCCCTTGAATCCGCTGTTGGAAAGATCTCCCGAAACGTAGAACGCGGTGTGGCGCATGCCGCCCGCGTCGTAGTACAGCATCTCCACTCCTGGATTTCCGCCGACGGATATCGCGTTCACGGATTCCACCTCACCGCCTATCATCGCCACGGTGCTGAGCAGGATGGGAGTCACCCCGCGCAGGGCGCTGCGCTCCAGATCGGCCCGCATGTCCTTGGTGATGAAAAATCCTGCCAGAAGCTGCGTTTTAGTGGACTGCCGGAATGCGGCCAGCGCGGCCAACACATCGCCCGGCGGCAGGGATTCGAGCGCAGGCACTTCTCCGACCGGCTCCAACCCCATCAGGGCGTAAGTCCGCGCCTGCGGAAACATCGCGCTCACGTGCAGCAGATCCGGGCCACCAAACGGATAGTAAACAGCGCCGTTGCCGCCGACTGCCGGTGTCACCTCTCCATTCGCCCAGCCGGTCATCATATTGATCCGCGGTCGGACATTGCCCCGCAGGATCTGGCCGATCTCCCGTTGGTGGGTCTGATATTCCTCCGTCTGTTGGAGACGGGACAGGACTGCGCCGCGGCGCACCGGCTTGCCAGCGAGGAAAAGTCCGACGTCGTCCGGTCCGGCCTCACCCGTCACTACCGGAAAATTCGCGGGAGGTGTTTCTAGATACCTCGGTTCGATGGCGGCCGGTTTCGAAGGGCCGCAGGAGGAGACGAGCATCACGATCGGCAGGAGCAGGCAAGTGAGTTTCATGAGAGCGGCCTGAATGAAACTCATTTCCCCGGTAAAAGCATTTCCAAAACGCGCACCGGCAAAAATTCATCAAGCGCCGTCATTTCCCGAACCCGCCCGCCGCAGGGGAAAATAACACAACCACGCCAGCAGCACCGTGGCCATGCCCGCCAACGTCGGCCCCGGATCCGCCACCAACGAGCGGACCATCACAAATCCCGTCATCGCCAGAAACACCAGCGGCGGCAGCGGATACCACGGGCAGCGGAAAGCGCCCTCGATCCGTGGCTTTCTCCGCACGATGAAGATCCCGAAAACGGTCAGAAACGCACACAATGTCAGCGCGAACTGGGTGTAAGTCAGCAGTTGGCCGAAATTTCCCACACGCACGAAAACCAGCGCCAGCCCCGAGAGGATCAGCGTCGCCGGCACCGGAATGCCATGCTGGTTTTTCACCGCCAGCACCCGCAGGAAATGGAAATCCCGGCCCATCACGTGCAGCACCCGCGGTCCGGCCCAGACCAGCGCGCTCACCGTCGCCACCAGCCCCAATGAAAGCAAACCGCTGAACCACTTGGCAGCTCCTTCACCGAAAAGCGCCTGTGCGGCCACATGCCCCACTTCTATCTTGCCCGCCAGATCCGCCACCGGCGCCGCCTTGAGAAACGCCGCGTTCAATAGCACGTAAAGCCCCATCACTAACAGCGCCCCACAGACCAGTGATCGAGATACCGTCTTCCGCTCGTCCTTGAGTTCCTCCAGCATGTAAACCGCAGCGTTCCATCCCGAATAGGCATAGAAAACGAATAACAACGCCACCGCGAACGCCGGCCGGGTGATGATTTCAAAATCCACCTGAGGCCGGATTTCCCAGCGGATGTCGCCATGCCCGGTCTTCAGAAATGCCGCGAGGATGAACCCCAGAATCAGCGCCAGTTTCAATGCCGTGGCCGCCGTCTGCAGCCGCGCGCTCGTTTTCAACGTCAGCAGATGCCCACCCGTCACAGCGACCAACGCCATCACCGCGTAAGTCGCCATAGACACCTGTGGAAACGCCCGGTGCGCATAACTGCCGAGCGCCAACGACGCCAACGCAGTCGGTGCGGCGAATCCGACCACCGCCGAGAGCAAACCCGCCGTCCATCCCAGCGACGGATGATAGAGACGCCCGATGAAATGATATTCTCCGCCCGACCGTGGCAGCGCCCCCGCAAGCTCCGCATACGAAAGCGCCCCACACAAGGCGACCAGCCCACCTAAAATCCACACCAGCAGAATTCCCGGCCCCGACGGAATATCTCCCACCTGATAGCCCAGACTGGTGAACACGCCCGTGCCCACCATGCTCGACACCACCAACGCCGCTGCCGCCAAGGTTCCGATTTTCGAGGGCGCGGCGTTCATGATGTGGCCCATCCTGATACGGAATCTGCCACGAAATCGAGCACGAACCCCATTGTCTCACTTCGTGAAAACAATGCTGCCGTGCTCGACATCCGCCCGGATGACATCGCCGTCCACGAACCTGCCGTCGAGCACGTCGAGGCTGAGCGGATCGAGGAGCTGGTGTTGGATGGCGCGTTTGAGCGGACGGGCACCGTAAACGGGGTCGTAGCCCTGGTTGCCGATGTATTCCTTGGCAGCTTCCGTTAGCGCCAGACCGAGGCCTTGTTTGGCGAGGCGCTTGCGGACGCGGTCGAGTTGGAGATCAACAATGGTGGTAAGTTCCGCGCGTTGGAGGCGGTCGAAGATGATGATTTCATCCACGCGGTTGAGAAACTCGGGGCGGAAGTGGCCTCGCAGGGCTTCGGTCACCTTGGCTTCCCGCTGTTCGGAGTTTTCCTCGTGGAGGATGTATTGCGAGCCGATGTTGGAGGTCATGATGAGCACCGTGTTTCTGAAATCCACCGTGCGGCCTTGGCCGTCGGTGATGCGGCCGTCGTCGAGGACCTGGAGCAGGACGTTGAAGACATCCGGGTGCGCTTTTTCGATCTCGTCGAAAAGCACGACCGAGTAGGGCTTGCGCCGGACGGCCTCGCTGAGCTGGCCCCCCTCATCGTAGCCGACGTATCCAGGAGGCGCGCCTATCAGCCGGGCGACGCTGTGCTTTTCCATGTATTCCGACATATCGATGCGGACCATCGCACCCTCGTCATCGAAGAGGAATTCCGCGAGGGCTTTCGAGAGTTCGGTTTTACCAACACCGGTGGGACCGAGGAAAATGAACGAACCGATCGGGCGGTTCTCATCCTGCAATCCGGCGCGCGCGCGGCGCACAGCGTTGGCGACGGCCTTGATAGCTTTTTTCTGACCGACGACGCGCTCGCCGAGGCGGGCTTCCATCTGGACGAGTTTTTGTTTTTCGCCTTCTTGCAGGCGGTTCACGGGAATGCCGGTCCACGAGGAAACCACGCGGGCGATGTCCTCCTCAGTGACCTCTTCCTTGAGCATCGCGCCATTTTTCTGGAGGATGGCGAGCTGGTCCTGGGCGGCTTCCTGCTCGCGGTTCGCTTCCGGCAGATCGCCGTAAGTGATCTGCGAGGCACGGGTAAGATCACCGATGCGCTGGGCGCGCTCGGCATCGCTTTTCAGGTTTTCGATCTTCTCCTGCGCGGCGCGGACGCGGTCGATGATGGCCTTTTCATTCCGCCACTGGGCCATGAGGCCGGAGGATTTTTCGCGAAGGTTCGCTTGCTCTTCCTTCACTTTGTCGAGGCGGGCGGCGGAGGCCTTGTCGGTTTCCTTTTCGAGGGCTTTTTTCTCCATTTCAAGCTGGAGGACCTGACGTTCCAGCACGTCGATCTCGGTGGGCATGGAATCGAGTTCGATCTTGAGGCGTGACGCGGCTTCATCGATGAGATCGACGGCCTTGTCGGGCAGGAAACGATCGGAAATATAACGGTCTGATAGGGCGGCGGCGGCGACGATCGCGCCGTCCTGAATGCGGACGCCGTGGTGGACTTCATAACGTTCCTTCAGGCCGCGGAGGATGGCGACGGTGTCTTCCACAGACGGCTCGCCGACCATGACCGGTTGGAAACGACGTTCGAGAGCGGCGTCCTTTTCGATGTATTTCCGGTATTCATCGAGCGTGGTCGCCCCGATGGCATGCAGTTCGCCGCGGGCGAGTTGGGGTTTCAGAAGGTTGGAAGCATCGACCGCGCCCTCGCTGGCTCCGGCTCCGACGATGGTGTGGAGTTCGTCGATGAAGAGGATGATCTGGCCTTCGGAGTCGGTGACTTCCTTGAGGAATGCTTTGAGCCGTTCCTCGAATTCGCCGCGGTATTTCGCACCGGCGAGCATGCCGCCGAGGTCCATGGTGATGACACGCTTGTTCTTCATGGATTCCGGGACGTCGCCGGAAACAATGCGGCGGGCGAGGCCTTCGACGATGGCGGTCTTGCCGACGCCGGGCTCGCCGATGAGGACGGGGTTGTTTTTCGTCCTGCGGGAAAGCACCTGGAGCACGCGGCGGATCTCGTGATCGCGGCCGATGACGGGATCGATTTTCCCGGCGCGGGCACGGGCGGTTAGATCGGTGCCGTATTTTTCCAACGTCTGATATTTTCCCTCGGGCGAATCGTCGGTGACTTTCTGCGACCCGCGCACGCTGGTGATCGCATCGCGGGCTTTCTTTTCATCGAGGCCGGCTTCCTTGAGGAGTTTTCCGGCAGGCGAATCCCCTTTCAACGAGCCGAGGATGAAATGTTCGACGCTCAGATAGTCGTCGCCGAGCGATTCGCGTGCTGCATCGGCGGCATCCAGCGTGGACCGGAGTCCGACGCTGATCTGCGGCTGGGTGGAAGCGCCTTGCACGCTCGGCTCGCGGGAAAGCGCGGTGGCGACGGACGCTTTGAGGCGGGCGACGTCGATACCGGCCTTCTGCAAAATCGGCACGGTGATGCCGCCTTCCTGCTGGAGAAGGGCTAGCAGAACGTGCGCGCTCTTGACTTCCGAGTGTGCGGATTTCGAGGCGATGCTCTGTGCCGACTGTAGAGCCTCCTGGAGTTTCTGAGTGATTTTTTCGAGTCCCATAACACAAGTTTTGCGCAAGGCCTGCGGGGAGTCAAATCCTGTTGTGCTGCGCCCCCTGCCCTTTTCTCAGCGTGAATTCCCATCGACCGATATCGAGCGTGGCAGAATCCGGTTTGCGTGCTAGAAAGCGCCATGGAACTTCGTCAGTTGAAACACTTTCTGGCCGTGGGCGAGGCCGGCAGCATCACCGCCGCCGCACGGAACCTGCGTCTCACCCAGCCCGCGCTGAGCCGCCAAATCAAGGCGCTGGAAGAGGAACTGGACACGGCGCTGCTGGAGCGCGGCGCGCATTCCATCACGCTCACGCCGGCGGGCGAGGTGCTGGTGGCGGAGGCGCGCAAGTTGGTCCGTTTCAGCGAGGCGATGATCGAAAAAGTGAAATCGACGGCCGCCGGGGAGCCGCTGCGGGTGGGCTACGCGCCGTCGCTGGCGGGTGAGTTTTTGTCCATCGCCATCGAGCGTTTCAGCCAGTTCCATCCGCGGGTGCGGGTGAGCCTTTACGATTGGTCGTCGGCGGAAATGAGGACCGGTCTGGCAAACGGGAAACTCGATCTAATCGTCGCCGCGCCGTGCACGGGCCTGCAGGAACCGATCCGCTGGGTGCCGCTGCGCAACTACGGTTGGCAGGTGGTGATGCCTGCGAATCATCCGCTCGGGAAAAAGAAGCGGATTTCCGCCAAGGATCTGGATGGCCAGCGGCTGTTGCTTTACGACCGCGAACACTACCCGGATTATTGGGACCGCGTGACGGGATTTTTCAAAGAGCACCGCCTCCAGGCGAAGATCGCAGGCGAATTTGATGGAGTCAGCAGCCTGACTGCGGCACTCGAAGGCAATCTGGGGATCGCACTGTTAGCCACCAGCAGTCCAATTGACCGCGGCCAGCGCCAACGTCTGATCAGCCGACCGCTGGCGGAGGAACCGAGCCCGATCGAAGTGGCGGCCGGAATTTCCACGGACTTGTCCACCGCCCCGCAGATCCTGGCGTTTGTCGAGGAGCTCAAGCGCGCGGCCGCGGAGTCTTGAGAAGCGGCGCTTACTTCTCGGTGGCCGCAGCGGCATCGTCGCCGTAGAAACTCTTGATGTAGCCGTATTCGACGAGCGTGTCCTGCCACGGAGCGAGGGCGTTGGGATCGGTGAAAATGCGGCTTGCGATGCCCAGCCACTCTTCGGCTTTCACGAGATTGTTCGCATCGTAGGCGAGTGCGGCCTTCGCGTAGTAATAATACGGTGAGTCATCGAGAAAATCGTATTTCTCCGCGAGGATGACGACTTCGTCATTCTTCCCGAGTTTCTTTTTGCAGAGCAGGATCTTGAATTCCACCAACCGGCCGAGAGCAAGGTTTTCAGGCGGGATAACCTTGATGATCTTTTCAAACAGGTCGTGCGCCTTTTGCCACTGCTTGGTGCAGAAAAGCACTTCGGCGATGTTGAAGTCGATGCTCGGGTTGTCCTTGGCGAGTTCGGCGGCTTTCCGGAACTGGTCGAGCGCTTTGTCAAACGCGCGCATCTCGACAAAACAACTGCCGCGCATGTTGAATACTTCCGGACTGTCGGCGAAAATTTTCGAGGCTTTGTCCACTTCCTCGAGAGTTTCGAAAACACGCTTCTGTTGGAAAAGCCGGCTGGCCTCGCCAAGGTGCTTGATGAAGTCTTTGCGGCTTTCCTCGGGTAGATTGAGAAAGGCCTTCTGGTTCGGCAGCAGCTCTTTTTGGCCGGCGGCAGGCATCGCTTCGACCTTGGCGGTTCCGTCCTGAGCCAGCAGTGGAGTCATCGAAACAAGCAGCGAGAGAAGGGTGATGGCTTTCATGGAATGAGGGATTGCGCAAAAGCTAGACGCCGGTTCCGCAAACGGCAAGCCGTCGTTGAACCCGATTTGTATGACCAAATCGCCCCCATCGCGAGGATTCGCGGTTTTTCCTTTTGCCCATGTCGGCAGCGGGTGTTTTCTGGGGCCGAGCATGAAAATCGGCCTCGCCCAGATCAACCTGGTCGTCGGAGACTTCCCCGGCAACGCGAAACGCATCCTCGCCGCCTACCGCGAATGCCTGGAGGCAGGCGCGGAGCTGGTGGTGACTCCGGAACTCTCGCTCGTCGGCTACCCGCCGCGGGACTTGGTTTTCAAATCCCAGTTCGTGCCGAAATGCCTGCAGGCGCTGGACTACCTGGCAGGGGAAATCCGTGAAGTGCCGCTGCTCGTCGGCTACGTGGACCACCACCATCCATCCCGCCCGGGGAAACCGTTCCGCAACGCCGCTGCCTGGATCGAACAAGGCGAGATCCGCCACCGGATTTGGAAAACCCTGCTGCCGACCTCCGATGTTTTCGACGAGCGCCGCTACTTCGAGCCCGGCGATTCAAGCGAGCCGATTCACTGGAAAGGCAAACGATTCGGCGTGACGATCTGCGAGGACATCTGGACCGAGGACTCCCTCCAGCGCCCGTTTTTACGATCGCGATCCGATGGACGAACTCTGCGCGGAAGGCATCGACATCCGCTCAATCTCAGAACACCTGACCTCGGCAGGGATTTGGGTGCGCTTACGATGATACCGCTTTGAAAATCATGCGCAAATCGGTGCCGGGATAAATGGTCTCGGTGGCGTTGAGTTCGCCGCAGAGATGGGCAACG
>Ga0209512_1003399_pt1 | contig 15149 bp, 11 predicted proteins | sample frozenSSSSmetaG_FD_184142 | JGI IMG/M metagenome (GOLD analysis project Ga0209512, IMG submission 184142) | Glacier valley bacterial and archeal communities from Borup Fiord, Nunavut, Canada, to study Microbial Dark Matter (Phase II) -... | ecosystem: Environmental > Aquatic > Freshwater > Ice >... | reverse complement strand
GTGTCGACGTTGGCCCCCTTGAGGAACAGCAGCTCGCCCCCCGAGCGAACAAGAGGGACGGTCAGTGGAATCAGCTTGGATAGCGCACTCACCGCACGTGCGGTCGCCTGGTCGAGCCACGGGGAGAGCCTGGCCTCCTCAGCCCTCGCGCGGACGACCTCTACATTGTCGAGCTCCAGCACCTCGGATTCACGGCGCAGCCAGTCGACCCGCCGTTCCATCGGCTCAATCAGGATGAACTGCGCGTCCGGGCGAGCGATGGCCAGCACCAACCCCGGCAGGCCGGCACCGCTCCCGATATCACCGACGCGCCCCGGCCTGATCAATGGCGCCAGCAGGGCACTGTTCAGGATGTGCCGAGTCCACAGGCGAGGCATCTCCAGTGGGCCGATCAGTCCGAGCTCCTCGCCCCGAGCTGCGAGGTCAGCGGTGAACTGGCGGGCGCGCCCGATCCGGGCGCCGAATACTACTTGGGCAGCGGCTGGCTCCGCCTCCACTACGCCCTTCTCGAAGGGCGCGGAGCCATCACCCACAGTCAACACGGCCTCCGAAAACGGAATGTTTCACGTGAAACTATGCGGGGGTGATGACGGTGTGACGTTCGGAGCCTTCGCCCTCGGATTGCGACACAAAGCCACGCGCGGCGACGAGATCGTGGACCAGTTTGCGTTCATACGACGACATCGGGGGAAGAGCAGCCGATTGAGAACCACCCTCGATCCGGTCGGCGGCGCGTTCCACTAGCTGGGCGAGTTCCGCCTCGCGCGCCTGCCGAGATCCACCCACGTCGAGAATGAGGCGCGAGAAGACGCCGGTCTTGGCCTGCACCGCAATTCGGGTGAGCTCCTGAAGAGCGTTCACGGTGTCCGGCTTCGACAACAGCCGAAGGTTGCTGTCCTGGCTGGAGTTCACCGACAGGTAGGCGCGGCCATCACGTGCGTCGATATCGATGTCACCGTCGAGATCGGTGATATCGAGCAACTCCTCAATGTAGTCTGCGGCGATCTCACCCTCTTCCTCCAGCTGAGTGACCGAACGGGCCGAGTCAGGACCCCCCGACGCATCCGTTGTGGCCTCTTCGCGAGTGGCGACCCCGTCGGTGGTTACGGTTTCGCTCGCAACCGTCTCCGTAGTGCCGGTCTGTGCCAGAACGGCGGCGTCTTCGGTGAGCTGGGGGACGGTCTCTGACATGGGGTGCCTTCTTTCGGGAAGCGGAGGGTGGCAGTGGGCGAGCGCTACTTGTTGTTTCCGGTCTTCTTTGAGCGGTTCTTGCTCACCGGCTGCACCCGCTGGGTGTTGATCTTGGCATCATCGGCGGCCAGAGGCTGGTCCTCGATGATCGAGAACCCGCGTCGCTGAGCTTTTTTCGCCATGCGGGATTCGCGCTGAAGAGCGGCCTCGCTTCCCGGAGTCGGCATGTTGCGAATCACCAGGAACTGCTGGGCCATCGTCCAGAAGTTGGATACGAGCCAGTAGAACATCACGCCAAGAGGGAAGGTGTACCCAGAGAAGGCAAAGACCAGGGGGAGGAGATATAGCAGGATGCGCTGCTGTTTGAACATCGGGCTGGCCTTCATCTCGGCCGACTGGTTCTTCGACATGATCTGCAGCTGGGTGATGAACTGCGAGCCGGTCATCAGAATGATCATGATGATCGCGATTACAACAACAGCATTGTTGCCATTCGCCGTGCTAATCGCCAGGTGCAAAGGCGCGATATCGAAGAGCGAGGAAGTTCCAAAAGATTCGGAGAGCTTCGGATTCAGCAGACCAACCCCCGGGACGCGCGTACCGTTCGGGTTGACGTGCTGCGCATTGCTCAGCACCGAGAACAGGCTGAAGAAGATGGGCATTTGGAGCAGGAGGGGGAGGCAGGAACTGAGCGGGTTCGTCCCCGTCTTCTTATACAGCTCCATCGTCTCGCGGGACATGGCCTCACGAGAGAACTGGTCTTTCTTTCCTTTGTACTTGTCCTGGATCTTCTTCAGCTGGGGCGCCACCTCAAGCATCCGACGCTGACTTTTTATCTGGCGTACGAAGATCGGAATGAGAGCGGCCCGGATGACCAGAACGAGCCCCACAATAGACAAAACCCAGGTCAGACCCGCATTAGGGTTGAGACCGATGGACGCCCAGAGCTCGTGAAATGCCACGAGGATGAGTTCTACGACCCACTTGATGGGCCAAAGGACAGTGTCGATGATATTCATGCTCTGAGGTCACCTTTCCGTGGCCATCGATACAACAAAACCAAAGCGCGTCACCGCGTACTTTTGCTGAACACGCTGGGGTACGTCATCCACTCCGCCGGCGGCCCAGGGGTGGCAGCGTCCGATCCGTCGGATCCCCATCCAGCTGCCCCGCACCACGCCGTACTGCTGATTGGCCTGGAGCGCATAGGACGAACAGGAGGGATAGTAGCGACAGACGTCTCCGTACAGGGGAGAAATCACAGTCCGATAGACCCGCAGCATCAAAACGCTGATGTTGCGGGGGAGGAGGAGCACGAATGCCACGAAGGAATTCACGCTCGTGTCACGCCTCCGCCCAGAACTTCCGATATCTCAGACCGAAGGGTATCCCAGCTGACCTGCGCTGAGCCTGGCAATGCCCGTATTACTATCTCTGTTCCTGCGGCGAGTTTCGGCAGGGCGATGGCGCTGAGCGCTTTGAGGCGGCGGCGCACGAGGTTACGGTTCACAGCCGCTCCCACCGTCTTGGCGACGATGAAACCAAATCGGGGCGGGTGAGGGCCGTCACCACGGATGATGTACACCAACGCATGGCGGGTCGCGACTCGACCACCACGGCGCACGAGGCGTCGATAGTCGTCAGCCCGGACGAGCCGGTTGGCTTTGGCCAACACGGGGACTCGGCTAAGCGGAGAGTTCGATGCGTCCCTTGCGACGACGCGCTCCCAGGATGGCGCGGCCGGCGCGGGTGCGCATCCTCAGGCGGAATCCATGCACCTTGGCTCGGCGCCGGTTGTTCGGCTGGAACGTTCTCTTGCTCATGATTTGGATCTCTCGCGTGTCAGAACTCCATGGCCGCCTCGGTAAGAGCCAAGGAGCCAGAAAGTGAAGTGTAGCCGTCGGGCTGAAGTCAACTGGTTAAAAATACGGTCTTAATGGGCTGCGGTCAAACCCTGGGGTGATTCCACGCATTATCCACACTCCCACAAAGTCGGCGTGGCAGCGACATGCGACCGGAACTAAGGTGGTGTGACTGCACAGACGGTGGATAACCCTGTGCATAACTACACCCGATCACAGCGAGGAAATAATGTCGGACATCACGGATTCCACGCGGGAGATCTGGAAATCCGTGCTCACTACGCTGCGCGGTGACGAACGGATCACGCCGCAGTTGCAGGGATTCCTCAGTCTCGTCGAACCCAAAGGTGTCATGGCGGGCACCATCTACCTGGAAGTTCCGAACGACCTCACCCGCGGAATGCTCGAGCAACGCATACGACTGCCGCTCCTCGACGCACTCACCGGACTCGACGACGAACAATCGGTAGCCAACTTCGCAATCGTCGTGAACCCCGAAATCGCCCATGATGCCCTGACGCACCCGAACCAGAGTCCAGTGGAGCAGCCCTACATTGAGCAGCCCGTCGCGCCAACGCCGCCGACGGAGGGAATCTCCTCCGCCAACCGACGCGCCGATTCACGACTCAACCCGAAATACAATTTCGACAACTTTGTGATCGGTGGATCCAACCGCTTCGCCCACGCTGCGGCAGTCGCCGTCGCCGAAGCGCCGGCAAAGGCCTACAACCCTCTCTTCATCTACGGTGACTCCGGCCTCGGCAAGACCCACCTGCTCCACGCGATCGGTCATTATGCGGAGAGCCTGTACCCGGGTATCCGCGTGCGTTATGTCAGTTCAGAAGAGTTCACGAACGACTTCATCAACTCGATCGCCAATAACCGCGCCTCCGTATTCCAGTCGCGCTATCGCGAGATCGACATCCTGCTCATCGATGACATCCAGTTTCTGCAACGAGCAGTGGAGACTCAAGAAGCCTTCTTCCACACCTTCAACACGCTGCATGACCACAACAAGCAGGTCGTGATCACCAGCGACCTGCCCCCGAAGGCCTTGACTGGCTTCGAGGATCGCATGCGGTCGCGTTTCGAGTGGGGCCTGATCACCGATGTCCAGGCACCCGACCTCGAGACCCGCATTGCCATCCTGCGCAAAAAAGCCCAGAGCGAGAAGCTCCAGGTCAGTGCCGAAATCCTCGAGTACATGGCCACAAAGGTCTCATCCAACATCCGCGAGCTTGAGGGGACTCTCATCCGCGTCACCGCATTCGCCAGTCTCAACCGCACGCCGGTCGATCTCGCGCTCGTACAGACGGTGTTGAAGGACCTCATCACGCTCGATGACAACAACGTGATCGCTCCGGTCGACATCATCAATCACACCGCAGAGTATTTCAAACTCACGGTCGATGACCTGTACGGCTCGTCCCGGTCCCAGGCCGTGGCGACCGCCCGCCAGATCGCTATGTACCTCTGCCGTGAGATGACCAACCTCTCCCTACCAAAAATTGGCCAACTGTTCGGTAACCGCGACCACACCACGGTGATGTACGCGAACAAGAAAATCACCGAACTCATGAAGGAACGGCGATCGATTTACAACCAGGTCACCGAACTGACCAGTCGAATCAAGCAGAACCAGCGGTACAGCTCGATCTAATCCAGGGGTAGACCGTCGATTCTCACAGTGTGGATAACCTGTGGATAACTGTGGAACACGCCGATAAACGCTGTGCAGTTAAAACCGAGCCTGTGGAAAATCAAGAGGAGCGCCCGCCGCAGAGCTCGTCGATTCGATGGCGGATGCCACATGCTCCCCACAACTCACACGGGTGTAGTTCCGCGTGCTCTGCGGTGATCGGTGGAGTTATTCACAGATCCCACAGCGGTTAAGAGTGTTAATCCTTAATGACAATTATTTTGATGAAGATAACCCTTGGGTCGGACGAAAGTACCGGCTGTGCCAGTATTAACCTCCCGGATCAACGCTCCCTCCGAGCGCGCCAGTTCGATAGCAGGTTCGATAACAAAGGGTGCCCATGAAGTTCCAAGTCAATCGCGACATCTTCAGCGAGGCCGTCTCCTTTGCGGTGAAGCTCCTTCCCCAGCGAACCACCTTGCCAATCCTCAGTGGTGTGCTCATCGAAACCACCGCTACCGGCCTCACACTCTCGTCATTCGACTACGAGGTTTCCGCGCAGACAGAGATCTCTGCCGAGGTCGAGGAGGCGGGCAAGATCCTGGTCTCCGGGCGCCTACTGGCGGATATCGCGAGTCGGCTTCCCAATGCCCCGGTACAGTTCTCCACGGTGGAAGGACGCATCTCTGTCACCTGCGGACCGGCGAAGTTCACGTTGCTCAGCATGCCAGTGGAGGAATACCCGACACTTCCCCAGATCGCTGCACAATCGGGCCTTCTGCCGGCCGAGGCTTTCGCGACTGCGGTCGCACAGGTTTCCGTGGCGGCCTCACGCGACGACGTGACCCCTGTGATCACCGGAGTGCAGCTGGAGGTGTCCCAAAACAGCCTCACGATGGTCGCTACCGATCGCTATCGAGTCGCGGTGCGTGCGATCGATTGGGACTCGGGAGACGAGTCATCGACAGAGGTCCTCACCGCCCTAGTTCCAGCACGCACGCTGCAAGAGATCGGCAAGACATTCGGACACAGCGGCACGATCTCCGTGGCGATCACCAATACCGACGATCGCGAACTGATCGCCTTCCGTGCCGATCGCAAGACGGTGACTTCACTTCTGATAAAGGGCAACTTCCCACCCGTGAAGCGCTTGTTCCCCGAGACCGTTGACAACTATGCCGTCATCAACACCGCAGAGCTGATCGAGGCGGTGCGGCGGGTATCCCTCGTGCTCGAGCGGGAGGCGGCGCTGCGATTCACCTTCACGATCGACGGCGTCACCCTGGAGGCCATCGGTTCGGAGCAGGCCCAGGCCTCGGAATCCGTCGACGCGCACCTCAGTGGGGGAGATACCGTCGTGTCTCTCAAGCCCGCCTTCCTCCTGGACGGCCTGGGCGCGGTGCACTCCGAATTTGTGCGGATCTCGTTCACCAAAACGGAGAATCCCAACAAACCAGGCCCGGTGCTCATCACCAGCCAGTCCTCGAGGGATCAACCGGGTGCAGATAATTACAAGTACCTCCTGCAGCCCAACCTCTTGCTCAGATAGTTCCGAACCCACTCCTTCGCGACACCCTCGAAAGAAGTCTTCACATGCACATCGGCCTCATAGGTCTCGGCAAAATGGGCAACAATATGCGCGACCGACTGCGGGCTCACAACATCGAGGTCACCGGCTACGACCGCAACCCCGATGTGACCGATGTCGCGACCCTCGCGCAGCTCGTGAAGGCGCTCCCCTCCCCCCACATCGTATGGCTGATGGTTCCGTCCGGCGCGATCACCGATTCGGTGGTCACGGAACTGGCCGACCTGCTCCAGGCCGGCGATGTCATCATCGATGGTGGCAACTCGCGCTTCACGGAAGACATCAAACATGCCGAACAGGTAGCGGGCGGTGGTGTCGAATATGTGGACGTCGGTGTCTCTGGAGGAGTCTGGGGCCTCACCAACGGCTACGGTCTGATGGTGGGTGGTCGCAGCGAGAACATCGATCTGCTGATGCCGGTATTCGATGCTCTTCGCCCCGAAGGCCCGCGTGAAGAGGGTTTCGTGCACGTCGGTGAGGTCGGAGCCGGTCATTACGCGAAAATGGTGCATAACGGCATCGAGTACGCGCTGATGCAGGCATACGCCGAAGGCTATGAACTGCTCGACAAGCGGAAAGACATCATCAAAGATGTCACCGGCACCTTCAAGGCCTGGCAGCGCGGCACGGTCGTGCGCTCTTGGTTGCTCGAACTTCTCGTGCGCGCCCTCGAGGAAGATCCTGAATTCGCGGACATCGAAGGCTATGTCCAAGACTCGGGCGAGGGACGGTGGATGATCGAAGAAGCTCTCGCCAACGCCGTTCCGGTGCCGACAATAAGCGCCTCGATCTTCGCCAGGTTCGTCTCGCGCCAGCCGGAAGGATCTCCCGCGATGAAGGCCGTTGCCGCCTTGCGCAACCAGTTCGGCGGGCATTCGGTCAAAGCGGTCGACTGATGCTGTGATCGTCACCCATCTGAGTCTCACCGATTTTCGTAACTACCGCTCGGCGGAGGTTCCCCTTGTCGCGGGGGCGAACCTGTTCGTCGGCAGTAACGGGCAGGGCAAGACCAACCTGGTCGAGTCTCTCGCCTATCTCAGCACTCTCGGTTCACACCGGGCCTCCGTGGATCACGCGATGATCCGGCAGGGCACCGAGTCGGCCATCATCCGTGCCCGCCTTGCCGATGGCGAGCGACAGATCCTGGCGGAAGTGCAGCTCAATCGCTCAGCTCCCAACCGGGCGCAGATCAATCGCTCGGTAATCAAGACGCGCGAACTGCCCCGATATTTCTCCAGCGTCTTGTTCGCCCCGGAGGATCTCATACTGATTCGCGGTGACCCGGCGGGGAGGAGGCGCTTCCTCGATGAATTGCTCGTGCTGCGTACACCGCGAATATCAGGGGTGATCGCGGACTATGACCGCGTAGTCCGCCAGCGCAACACCCTGCTCAAATCGGCCCGTGCATCCGGTGTGCGCGGCGACACGCTCTCCACCTTGGATATCTGGGATGAGCGCCTCGTCGCACTCGGATCCCAATTGATTGAGGCACGGACTGCTCTCGTCGCCGAGCTGTCGCCCGAAGTGGCGGGTGCCTACACCTCCGTGGCCGGTGAAGATCATCACGCGTCCCTCACCAACCAGCTCAGCATCTTCACCGCTGGGTCGGGCTCGGGCATCTCGGGCGACGAGGACGCTGACCCCACCGGACTCAGCCGCGGCCGAGTCTCTGCGGAGGATGCGGCGGTCGCGTTTCGGAACGCCCTTTCCCACCGCCGACGCAATGAACTTGAGCGCGGAATCACCCTCGTCGGCCCGCACCGGGACGACGTCGTGCTCGAGCTCAACTCGCTCCCAGCCCGCGGGTACGCCAGTCATGGCGAGTCATGGTCATTTGCACTCGCCCTCAAGCTGGCATCGGCCATTCTGTTGCGGAAAGAGTCTTCGACCGGGGACCCGGTGCTCATGCTCGATGACGTGTTCGCCGAGCTGGACGAATCCCGACGGGCACGACTTGCCGCGGCCGTGCGTTCCTTCGAGCAGGTGCTCATTACCGCCGCGGTCTTCGACGATGTTCCGCAGGAACTCACCGGCAACACCGTCCGCATCTCCCGGGGCACGATAGTAGAGAAGGAACGGCCGTGAGGCCACGCTCATGAAAGACGCGACAGATGCTCCAGAGGAGTCTGAACCGGTATCCGTCTATCTGCGCTTCCGCCGTGTGTTCGGTGACGGCTCGAGCCGTTCCGCGGACGCGCGCAAGCGGGCGAAGAAGGAACCGGGCTCCACGATTCCCTTCGGAGGGGGTCGGGACCCGGAGGGCCTTGGTGCGGTCATGGACTCACTGACCTCGAAATTGGGGTGGAGTTCACCGTTGGCTCGATCCGAGCTGCTCGCATCCTGGCTGGAGATCGCCGGAGCCGATACAGCCGAACATTCGGCTCCGGTCGGCATCGAGGAAGGTGTGCTCACGGTGAAATGCGACTCGACGGCCTGGGCGACGCAGCTGCGATTCATGCGGGTACAGATCATGGGTCGCATCATGTCGAGATACCCGGACGCCGGCATCGACTCCGTACGTTTTGAAGGGCCGGGTGCCCCCTCATGGAAACGCGGCCCCAGATCAATTCCAGGGCGTGGTCCGCGCGATACTTATGGCTAACAGGGCAAAACCGGTCGCCGGCGCACGCCCAAGTCCCCAGATCGCCGATTCGCGACTATCCGTCCCGTGGATTTGGTAGAATTAGAGCGTCGTCATGGCACTTCCCCTTGGGGAACCCGAGCCGCGAACGAACAATCGATCTACCTGGCAGGAGCCCAATTTCACATGGCAGAGAACCGCTCGAATTCCGAATCTGAAGACAGCTACGGAGCAGATCAGATCCAGGTGCTCGAGGGGCTCGAGGCGGTGCGAAAGCGCCCCGGCATGTACATCGGGTCCACCGGCCCCCGCGGCCTGCACCACCTCGTGTACGAGGTCGTCGACAATTCCGTGGATGAGGCACTCGCGGGATACTGTGACACCATCCTGATCACGATGCTGAAGAACGGCGGCGTTCGCGTAATCGACAATGGGCGCGGCATCCCGGTCGACCTCAATAAGTCAGAGAACAAGTCGACGGTCGAGGTGGTGCTCACCATCCTGCACGCCGGTGGCAAGTTCGGCGGCGGCGGTTACTCGGTGTCAGGGGGACTGCATGGAGTGGGAATCTCCGTTGTCAATGCGCTGTCGAAGGAACTGGATGTCGAGGTGCGCCGACAGGGACACGTCTGGCGCCAGAGTTACAAGCACGGCATCCCGCAGGCTCCACTCGTACAGGGCGAATCCTCCGACGACCACGGCACGACGGTGACCTTCTGGCCGAGCCCGGACACCTTCGAGACCGTGATCTTCGACTACGAGACGCTCCGCGCGCGCCTCCAGCAGATGGCATTCCTCAATAAGGGCCTGTCGATCACCCTCACTGACGAGCGGGAGATTGACGACGCAGAGACCCTCAGCGTCACCTATATGTATGAGAACGGGCTCGTCGACTACGTCGAATACCTCAACTCGGCAAAGAAGGTCGAGGTGGTGCACCCCGATGTCATCTCCTTCGAGCTGGAAGACACGGACCTCAAAATCTCGCTCGAAGTCGCGATGCAGTGGACCACCTCCTACCAGGAGAGCGTGCACACCTACGCGAACACCATCAACACGCACGAGGGTGGAACCCACGAGGAGGGGTTCCGGGCCGCTCTCACCACTCTCGTCAACAAGTACGCCCGGGAGAAGGGGATCATCAAGGAGAAGGATGAGAACCTCACCGGTGATGACGTACGCGAGGGTCTCACTGCGGTCATCTCGGTGAAGCTCGCCGAACCGCAGTTCGAGGGCCAGACGAAGACCAAGCTCGGGAACACCATCGCGAAATCATTCGTGCAGCGCATCGCCGGGGACCAGCTCGGCGACTGGTTTGACCGCAACCCCACCCAGGCACGCGACGTGATCCGCAAGGCGATCCAGGCATCCGCCGCCCGCCTCGCTGCTCGTAAGGCGCGTGAACAGACCCGGCGGAAGGGCCTCCTCGAATCGGGGGGAATGCCAGGAAAGCTGCGCGACTGCTCGAGCAAGGACCCGGCGCTCAGCGAGATCTTCATGGTGGAAGGTGACTCGGCCGGCGGCTCGGCCGTACAGGGCCGTAATCCGGAGTTCCAGGCGATCCTTCCGTTGCGCGGCAAGATCCTCAACGTGGAGAAGGCCCGTCTCGACCGAGCTCTCGCCAATAACGAGGTGCAGGCCATGATCACGGCATTCGGCGCCGGCGTCGGAGAGGACTTCAACCCGGAGAAGGCGCGGTATCACAAGATCGTGCTGATGGCCGATGCGGATGTCGACGGCCAGCACATCACGACACTCCTGCTCACGCTGCTGTTCCGGTACATGCGCCCTCTGATCGACCTCGGGTACGTGTATCTCGCCCAACCTCCGCTCTACCGTCTGAAGTGGACAAACTCCCCGCACGAATACGTCTACAGCGACCGTGAGAAGGATGCGCTGCTCGCCGCGGGCTCGGCCGCGGGAAAGCGGATGCCGAAGGACAGCGGAGTGCAGCGCTACAAGGGCCTCGGTGAAATGGATTACAAGGAGCTGTGGGAGACGACCATGGATCCGGTCACCCGCACCCTGCTCCAGGTGACCCTGGATGACGCGGCCGCGGCTGATGAGATCTTCGACACCCTGATGGGCGAGAACGTGGAGTCCCGCAGAAACTTCATCCAGAAGAATGCCAAAGACGTTCGCTTCCTCGACATATAGAGTCCCTGCTGGTCGAGTAGGTCGCCGAGCGACCGTATCGAGACCAGACCAAGGGTCTCGATACGGGCCGTAGACGGCCCTACTCGACCAACACAGTTCAGAAAGCGAGTCAACAATGGCTGACGACACCACACCAGACGCCGAACCGCAGATAGCCGGCAAGGAGATCGACGTCTCCCACGACAAGGTCACGCAGGTCGACCTACAGCTCGAGATGCAGCGTTCCTACCTCGACTACGCGATGAGCGTCATCGTCGGCCGCGCCCTGCCCGAGGTGCGTGACGGCCTGAAGCCCGTTCACCGCCGGGTGATCTATGCGATGTACGACGGGGGCTACCGCCCGGACAAGGGATTCTCCAAGTGCACCCGCGTCATCGGCGACGTCATGGGTCAGTTCCACCCGCACGGCGACTCCTCGGTGTACGACGCGCTCGTGCGGCTCGTGCAGCCGTGGAGCCTCCGCTACCCGCTTGCGCTCGGTCAGGGCAACTTCGGTTCCCCCGGAAACGACGGCGCGGCAGCACACCGGTATACCGAGACCAAGATGGCTCCACTCGCCATGGAGATGGTGCGGGATATCGAGGAAGAGACCGTCGACTTCCACGACAACTACGACGGTCGCACGCAGGAGCCCTTCGTACTTCCGAGTCGCTTCCCCAACCTCCTTGTCAACGGGTCGGTCGGCATCGCGGTCGGCATGGCCACCAACATCCCACCGCACAACCTGCGGGAGGTCGGCGAGGGTGCGCTCTGGCACCTCGCCAACCCGGATGCCTCGCAGGAGCAACTCGTCGAGGCACTCATCCAGCGCATCAAGGGACCGGACTTCCCGACCGGCGCCCAGATCCTTGGGCTCAAGGGCATCCAGGATGCCTACAGAACGGGTCGTGGATCGATCACTATGCGCGCGGTCGTCAACGCGGAGGAGCTACAGGGTCGCACCTGCCTCGTGGTCACGGAGCTTCCGTACCAGGTGAACCCTGACAACCTCGCTCTCAAGATCGCCGAGCTCGTCAAGGAGCAGAAGATCTCCGGAATCGCGGACATCCGCGACGAGACCTCCGGCCGCACCGGCCAGCGCCTCGTGATCGTGCTCAAGCGCGACGCTGTGGCCAAGGTGGTGCTCAACAACCTCTACAAGCACACGCAGCTGCAGGAGAACTTCGGTGCGAACATGCTCGCGATCGTGGACGGAATCCCGCGCACTCTTGCGATCGACGGCTTTATCACCGCGTGGAGCGACCACCAGATCGAGGTGATCGTGCGCCGCACCGCGTTCCGGCTGCGTCGGCACGAAGAGCGCGCGCACATCCTGCGCGGCTACCTCAAGGCACTCGATGCGCTCGACGAGGTCATCGCGCTGATCCGCCGTTCCGCCACCGTCGAAGATGCCCGCGACGGTCTGATCACACTGCTCGAGATCGATGAGCAGCAGGCCCGCGCCATCCTCGAAATGCAGCTGCGCCGCCTCGCCGCCCTTGAGCGCCAGAAGATCATTGATGAGAGCGCGAAGATCGAACTCGAAATCGCCGAGTTCAAGGCGATTCTGGCGAGCCCGCAACGCCAGCGCGACATCGTGAGCGACGAACTCACCGAACTCATCGCGAAGTACGGCGACGACCGCCGCACCGAGATCATGTTCGGTTTCGACGGTGATATGAACGTGGAAGACCTCATCCCCGAAGAGGAGATGGTGATCACGGTCACCCGCGGCGGCTACATCAAGCGCACCCGCAGTGACAACTACCGCAGCCAGCACCGCGGAGGCAAGGGTGTCAAAGGGGCTCAGTTGCGAGCGGATGATGTCGTGGAGCACTTCTTCGTCACGACCACTCACCACTGGCTGCTGTTCTTCACGAACAAGGGCCGCGTCTACCGCGCGAAGGCCTACGAGGTGCAGGAGGGCGGCCGCGACACCAAAGGCCAACACGTGGCCAACCTGCTCGCCCTGCAGGCGGATGAGGAGATCGCGCAGATCCTCGACATCCGCGACTACGGGGTAGCCAAGTACCTCGCCCTCGCGACTCGCGGCGGCCTGGTGAAAAAGACCCTGCTGTCGGAATACGACACCAACCGCACAGGCGGCATAATCGCGATCAACCTCCGGGAAGACGACGAACTGGTCTCGGCGATGCTCGTGGAGGAGGATTCCGACCTGCTGCTCGTCTCACGCAAGGGCATGTCCATCCGCTTTACCGCATCGGATGATGCGCTTCGCCCGATGGGCCGCGCCACCTCCGGAGTCATCGGAATGCACTTCCGCGACGACGACACGCTGCTCGACGCATCCGTCGTCGCGGACACCGGATTTGTCTTCGTGGTGACCGAGGGCGGCTTCGCCAAGCGCACCGCCGCCGACCAGTATCGCGTGCAGAATCGCGGGGGGCTCGGCATCAAGGTGGCCAAGCTGCAGGAGGCGCGCGGCGACCTCGCGGGCGCCCTCATCGTGGAGGATGATGACGAGGTGCTTGTGGTTCTGGCCAGCGGCAAGGTGGTACGCTCGTCTGTCGCCGAGGTGCCGGCCAAGGGTCGTGACACCATGGGGGTAGTCTTCGCACGTTTCGCGGACGACGACAAGATCATCGCAGTCGCGAAGAACAGTGAACGCAATCTGGAGGCCGAAGGCCAGGATGCTCCCGACGAGGAGCCGCCGGCCGGCGAGATCCAGACCGGAAAGGACGAGTCCGTAGATGAGTAGCGTCGCCGAAAAACTCCAGCGAAAATCACAGCGGGCCACCGCAACGAAGCAGGTGCGCCTGAAGCTCGTGTACATCGACTTCTGGTCGGCCGTGAAACTGTCGTTCCTGATCGCCATCACGCTCGGGATCATCCTGATCGTGGCCAGCATGCTCATTTGGATCGTGCTCGACGGCACGGGGATCTTCGGCAGCCTTGACAAAGTGCTGCGGGACATTCTCGCCCAGCCAAACTTCAGTGTGACGGCGAGTTTCTCGCTCGCGCAGGTGGGTCTGTTCGCGATGGTGGTCGCTATTCTCAACACCATTGTCGGCACGGCCCTCGGCGCGATCACGGCGATGCTGTACAACTTCAGCGTGCGCATCACCGGCGGTCTCCTCGTCGGTTTCACTAACAACTAGCCGGCCCCGCCGCTCGATTCGGTGAAACTCGGCGGGTGCGATACTCTCGTATCTGCCCTGAGTGAATCAGGACAATGGGGATATAGCTCAGGCGGTTAGAGCGCTTCGCTGATAACGAAGAGGTCCCAGGTTCAAGTCCTGGTATCCCCACTCGGGTCCGTGCGAGGGTTTCCGGGGACGTAGCTCAATTGGCAGAGCACCGCCTTTGCAAGGCGGGGGTTAGGGGTTCGATTCCCCTCGTCTCCACGATATTTTGCCTCGCAATGTCGACCGCTGGAATCGCGGTGTCGCAGTTCGTGCTCGCCGGTGCGCGAAATGCAGGATGCGGCGTTACCTGTGTGGTGCACGCGCCCCACGCGCCCCATCCGTCGCACAGGATCCTGCATTTGCTACAGGGAGCCACGCAGTCAGGTAGACGCACAGCCAGGCAGCCAGGCAGCCAGGCGGTCGGGAAGACGGGGAGCTGCGCGGCCGTGCAGGTGCGTGCCCAGGCGGCCGCGTCGGCTCCCGCTGTCGCGAGCCCGCCGACGCGACTGAAACCAGGGAGAGTGATCCACCACGGGCCAGAGTCGCGATTTGGCCCACAACCATGACGTTCTCCCGCGAAATGCAGGATGCAGCGTTACCTGTGGGGTGCATGCGCCTCATGCGCCTCATCCGTCGCACAGGATCCTGCATTTGCTACAGGGAGCCAGGCAGCCGGGTGGACTGGCGCGCGGATTGGCAGCCGTGCGGCAGGCAACGGAGCAGTAAGCCCACCTGCTTCCACTGGCCCCCCCGACGGCTACTCGGACGGTCCGGCGATGAGCCTTCATGCTGAGGCCTGCAGACGCATCAATCGTGCCACATGAGCGAGAAGCGATGATATTGCCTCACGTCTAGGCACCGCCAGTTGCGACGTCGGTCTTCAGCTCCACCGGGGCCACTCGGCCACTGAGGGTTTCCGCTCTTCGGGGCTGTGGGCGTGTGGGGTTGCGGGCGTGTGGGGTTGCGGGCGTGTGGGGCTACGGGCGTGTGGGGTTGCGGGCGTGTG
>Ga0209512_1003397_pt1 | contig 15163 bp, 17 predicted proteins | sample frozenSSSSmetaG_FD_184142 | JGI IMG/M metagenome (GOLD analysis project Ga0209512, IMG submission 184142) | Glacier valley bacterial and archeal communities from Borup Fiord, Nunavut, Canada, to study Microbial Dark Matter (Phase II) -... | ecosystem: Environmental > Aquatic > Freshwater > Ice >... | reverse complement strand
TTATCAATATCGTTATTTTGATATTTTTATGATTTCAAGAAACCATGTATAAAAAGTTATTTCCACTTCAAATCTTTAATTCTGATTCAGAAAAAATTATTTTAAAGCTTGTTCTATGTCTCCTATAATATCAGAAATATGTTCTAAACCAACGGAAACCCTTATCAACCCATCTTCAATTCCAACCGCTTTCTTTTCTTCAGCAGATAATTTTGAATGGGTGGTACTTGCAGGATGCGTAGCAATACTTCTTGTATCACCTAAATTGGAGGTAAATGATATCATTTTAAGATTATTTAGAAAACTAATCCCTTTATCCAAGCCACCTTTTGCAGTAAAAGAAACCATTGGCCCTCCCAACTTCATTTGTTTTTTTGCTAATTCATAGCAGCCACCATTTTGTAAAGAATTTAATGCTTTTCTTTGATATTCAGTTTTATCTGTATCTTTTGGCAGAGCTGTTCTATACCATGCCTTAGCTAATTTCTTTTCAGTAAATGAATTGACCAATTGCCCTATTAATGGATAGGTTAATATTTTTGGAATATTAATATCAATCCAATTTTTCATTGAATGGATAGAGGGGGTTTGAGATAAAAATAAATAAGTAAATCTTTCACTGGCAATTTCTGCAGCCTTAATCGCATAATACGCCAACTGCCGCAAGTTTATAACTTGTGGCTCTAACTTAACAAAATCATTTCTTAAAAATATTTCACATTATTTCCATAAAAACCTGATCAAGCTATGCCACAAGTTACGTTTTGCTAAACTTGCGGCAGCGTGAGAGCGACTGTTGGAAAAAATAATTGAATTTTAAAAAAACTGATATTGAAATTAAAATTTAAATCTTTTTCCCTTTTATTACTCCCCGCAACAAAGGCGCATGGAAATTAATTATTTAGATTGCCCCTCTTGTAAGTGGTAGTCTTGTTCGAGAATTTTAATTAATGTATCGATTGTTCTTAAATGGTTGTTTAAACGGTCGTTGTAATCTCTTACTGTGTACATTAAATCGGCAGATAAATTAAAGAACTTTCTTAATTTGATTTTGTTATCAATTGATAATGGTGGATAGGGCTTTTCATCCAATCCTGGATAATCGGTAAGCTCATGAATCATTCTGAAAGATTCTTCTGCATGATTAGTGGGGTACATTGCCGACCATTTGAGATGTTGGGTCTTTATATCGAATTCGGAAATAAGATCTGAAATCTTCGGCCTAACAATATTAAACCCTCCAGTAGCTTTGATTTGGCTAATTGTAATCTCATTGGGAGTGTAAATGCCCACACTCCACATATTAATCTCTAGAAAAAGATCATAAAACAGGTCTGTATTTTTTATATGTGTAAAGTTAAGGTTCCTGATTTTTACAAAAGTGTCTATTGCAATTATCATCTTTTTATTCTTTTCTATCAGTTGAGAAATGATTTTTTTGTCCCCCTTCAAATCTCTCACCATATTTTTTATATAATTCGTTTCCCTGGCCTCATCAGCAAGGTTCTCCCTATAATTTTCTGCTATAAATCCCATAAACACTGCTAAAAAGAGAATAACAAATTCAAACGCGTATTTAATAAATTCGTTTTTAATACCTTTCCTGCCGGATGTTTTGATTTTCATATCTTGGTCTTTTTCAATATTAATAAATTTGTCTCACCTGACACTAAGTTTAGCTAATTTAATGCCAGGTGAAGTTACCTACCACTGAGGTTAAGTTATATCCCTTTTTATCTTATACTGGAGGTGTCGATATTTAAAGGCATCCAAATTCAGAAAAAATTATTTTAAAGCTTGTTCTATATCTCCCATAATATCAGAAATATGTTCTAAACCAACGGAAACCCTTATCAATCCATCTTCAATTCCAACTGCTTTCTTTTCTTCGGCAGATAATTTTGAATGTGTTGTACTTGCCGGATGCGTAGCAATGCTTCTTGTGTCACCTAAGTTAGAAGTGAACGATATCATTTTAAGATTATTTAGAAAGCTTATTCCTTTTTCCAAGCCACCTTTTGCGATAAAAGACACCATGGGTCCTCCTAACTTCATTTGTTTTTTTGCTAATTCATATTGAGGAAAGGAAGGTAAAAAAGGATAAATAACTCTTTCTACATGCTCATTTTTTTCTAAATATTCTGCAAGCTTTAACGCATTTTCACAATGCCTATCCATTCGTACATGTAGGGTTTCCAAACTTTTTGAGAGTACCCAAGCATGAAATGGAGACATAGATGGACCTGTATGCCTCATGAAAAATCGCATTTCTTTAATTAAATCTTTTCTTCCTACAATCGCTCCACCTAAAACCCTTCCTTGCCCTTCCATCCACTTAGTTGCAGAGTGAGTTACAATATCTGCACCAAAATCTATTGGTTTTTGTAAATAAGGCGTTGCGAAACAGTTGTCAACATTTAAAATTAAATTATGCTTTTTTGATAATTTTCCTAACCACTCTAAGTCAATAATATCCAAGCCTGGGTTTGATGGAGTTTCTACAAAAATCATTTTTGTATTTTTTTTAATCAAACCTTCCCAGCTTGATGGGTTTTTTACATCAGCATAAGTATGAGTAATACCCCATTTTGGAAATATTTGTGTTAATATTTGATGTGTTGAGCCAAATAAAGAACGGGATGCCAAAATATGATCTCCAGATTTTAAAAGCGCAGCCATACTTACAAACATTGCTGCCATTCCAGTTGCCGTTGCCAAACCATCTTCAGCGCCTTCAAGTAAGCATAATTTATTTATGAATTCTGTATTATTAGGATTTGAAAACCGTGAATAAATATTGCCTTCTATTTCATCTGCAAATAATGCTTTTGCCTGGTCACCATCTTCAAAAGTAAAACTTGAAGTTAAATAGATTGGTACTGAATGTTCCCTAAATTGAGTTTGTTCTGCTTGAGTTCTTATGGCTTGGGTTTCAAAATTAGAACTTTTGTAATCTTTCTTTTTTTGCATTGTTATAAAAAATAATAGTAATTAAATCGGTTAAACTAATTGTTTTATAGAAAAATCGTAAGTGATTTTTGCAGTTTTTTCAAGCGTTTTAGTAACTGAACATAACTTAATCATCGACAAATCAATTGCTTTTTTAACTTTTTCTTCATCCATATTATTACCTTCCAAAGTATAATGAACATGAATGTTTTGCCATAGCGAAGGTTCTACATTTGCTTCTCTTTCACCATCAACAGTAATTTTAATGTCTTTTAGTTCTTGTCTTTGTTTTTTAAGAATGTTTATAATATCTATTGTACTACAACTTCCTAAAGCTGCCAATAATAATTGCATTGGGCGAAAACCTGCATTACTTCCACCAATAGCGGGTGAAGCATCAATTTCAATAGAATTCCCGTTTTCATTTGTTGCTTCTAAATGAAAAGCATCATTTTTTCTATGTAGGTTTATTTTCATCGGAAAAATTAAATCGGTGTAAATATATCGTTTGAAACGTTTGGATTAATGATTAAACAAAAACTTTTAGTAAAAACATTCCATTATCAAAAAAACTCAATAAATTTGACCCTTTATTATGAGAAAAAATTGAATTGCGAAAGATAATTTTTTAAAAAAATAAAAATATTTTACATATGATGAATCATCAACAAATTGTTGATTTACTTGGCAATGATGCTGAGAGTCTTTTAAGTCATGAATGTACAACCATTTCAAAATCTCAACTTCATATACCTTCACCCGATTTCATCAATAAAATATTTGTTCAGTCCAACCGCACTCCTCAAGTATTACGTAGTTTAGGGCAGCTTTTCAATCATGGCCGTTTAAGCGGAACAGGTTATACTTCTATTCTACCAATTGATCAGGGTATTGAACACAGCGCTGGGGCTTCCTTTGCAGCAAATCCAATTTATTTTGACCCTGAGAATATTATAAAGCTTGCGATAGAAGGGGGTTGCAATGCAGTAGCAACTACTTTTGGTGTTTTAGGAATGATGTCGAGAACTTATGCGCATAAAATTCCTTTTATTGTTAAAATTAATCATAACGAATTACTTACTTACCCAAATAAAGCGGAAGAAATTTTATTTGGAACGGTAAGAGAAGCATGGAATTTGGGCGCTGTGGCAGTTGGTGCAACTATTTATTTCGGATCACCTGACTCAGGTAGAGAAATTGTTGAAATTGCAAAAGCTTTTGAAGAAGCGCATTCATTAGGCATGGCAACTATTTTATGGTGCTATACGCGGAACAATGCTTTCAAAAAAGATGGCATTGATTACCATGTATCTGCTGATTTAACGGGCCAGGCAAATCATTTAGGTGTTACTATACAGGCAGACATTATAAAACAAAAACTTCCTGAAAATAATGGTGGATACAAAGCATTAAATATGGGTGGAAGCAGCTATGGTAAAACAGATGAAAGAATTTATACAAAATTAACAACCGACCATCCGATAGACCTTTGTCGTTATCAGGTAGCAAATTGTTATATGGGTAGAGCAGGTTTAATAAATTCTGGTGGAGCATCATCTGGTGAATCTGATTTAGGCGAAGCAGTTAGAACTGCTGTAATTAATAAACGTGCTGGAGGTATGGGATTAATTACTGGTAGAAAAGCCTTTCAAAAGCCTTTTAAAGATGGTGTTAACATCCTACAAGCTATTCAGGATGTTTATTTATCGAATGATATTACGGTGGCGTAATTGGAAGAAAGAGAAAAAGAGTAAAGAAGAAAGAAAGATTTTTCTTCATAAAATAAAAAAATATGACTTGGTTTACCAGAAAAGAAAAAGGCATTAATACCCCAACAGAATTAAAGCGCGAAGCGCCGGATGGCTTGTGGCATAAATGTGGGAATTGTAAAAAAGTAATGCACACGCGTGAATTGAAAAATAATTTATTTACATGCCTGTATTGTAGTTTTCATGAAAGGATTGGTTCGGAAGAGTATTTTGAAATACTTTTTGACGATAACCAATTTACAGAGCTTGATAAGGAAATGAGTTCTGGTGATCCATTACAATTTGTAGATACTAAAAAATATCCTGACAGAATTAAAGCAACACAAAAAAAGACAGGTTTAAAAGATGCCGTTCGTTCTGCTTATGGCAAAATGAATGAGAAGGATGTTGTAATAGCCTGTATGGATTTTCAATTTATTGGAGGATCGATGGGTTCGGTGGTAGGAGAAAAAATAACTCGAGCGATTGATTATTCATTAAAAAATAAAATCCCTTTCTTAATGATTTCACGTACTGGTGGTGCAAGAATGATGGAAGCAGGATTTTCATTGATGCAAATGGCAAAAACTTCTGCAAAAATTGCGTTGTTAGACCAAGCCAAAGTACCTTATGTTTCTTTATTAACCGACCCAACTACTGGAGGAGTAACAGCATCTTACGCTATGTTGGGAGATTTTAATATTGCAGAACCTGGTGCATTGATAGGCTTTGCAGGGCCGAGGATAATTCGTGAAACGATTGGAAAAGATTTACCAAAAGATTTTCAAAGTGCCGAATTTGTTTTAGAGCACGGTTTTTTAGATTTTATTGTTGATAGGAAAGAATTAAAACATAAAGTTTCGGTTTTATTTGAAATGTTAAAAAATTAATAAAAAAAAAAGAGCTTGAAAAGTAATTCAAGCTCTTTTTTTTATTTCCCATCAAAGTGATTCCAACCCTGGGCTTTTAACGGTATTACATTTTCGCCTTTAGTAACCATATTTATTCCTTTATCAGCAGAGGTTATATAGCCAATGAAAAAAATATCGGCATGTAATTTTATTTTTTCATAATCATTTTGACTTATGGTAAATAATAATTCATAATCTTCACCACCATTTAAAGCTGCCGTCATAGGGCTAATATTAAACTCAACGGCTGTATTGTAGGTATCAGCATCAATTGGTAATTTATCTTCATAAATATAAGCTCCAACACCCGATTGAGTACAAATATGAAAAAGTTCGGAAGCTAATCCATCAGAAACATCAATCATAGAAGTAGGAATTATATTGTTTTCACTTAATTCGTGAACAATATCCATCCGTGCTTCAGCTTTTAATTGTCTGCCAATAATATAATCTTTTCCATCTAACTCCGGTTGCATTTCCGGGTTAGATAAATAAACACTTTTTTCGCGTTCTAAAATTTGCAAACCCATATATGCAGCACCAATATCACCGCTGATGCATATAATGTCATTTTCTTTTGCAGTGTTTCTGTAAGCTATTTTATTTTTTTCAACCGAGCCGATAACAGTAATCGAAATAATTAAACCAGATGTGGAAGAAGTGGTATCGCCACCAACCAAATCAACTTTATAATTAATACAAGCAGCTTTTATTCCTTCATATAAAGTATCAATGGCTTCAACAGAAAAGCGATTACTCAAAGCTATTGAAACTGTTATTTGCTTTGGTATTCCGTTCATAGCTGCTATGTCAGACACATTAACTGCTACTGCCTTATATCCCAAATGCTGCAGAGGTGTGTAACTTAAATCAAAGTGCACACCTTCAATCAACATATCTGTTGACAAAAGGGTATAATCCTTACCATTATCGATTACTGCGCAATCGTCACCAATTCCTTTTATCGTTTCTACATTTTGAGGAGAAAACCTTTCTTTTATCCTGTTAATAATTCCAAACTCACCTAATTCCGAAAGCTCTGTTCTTTCCATTTTATATTTATTATTTTTTAAATTATCTAAATATCAATATTGATAAATCAATAATTTTTAATGCAAATTTAAATGTTAAATTTTTATTAATAGTAAAACTTTAAACAACAAATCCTTTTTATAAAACAGATGTAATCAAGTACGCCAGCAATAAAGAAAGCATTTCTCAAACAAAGTTATTAGCTAGGCCAACTATTACTAATGGCGCTAGCATACTTAACACAATACAACTAAATTTTTTTTTATAAACCCCATTTTAAAACCATTGATTTTTAAGGGAGCGTAAACATTATTGTTTGAGATAGAGGAAACATAAGACCATCTCATAATAAAGTAGGCTAATAAAAATTTACTACAAGTCTGACAAAAATGAGCAAATAGAGAAATCGGATCATGTTATAATATATTAATCCAAACTAATTCAAATAAAAAGTATTATACTTAATATAAGAAAATCCATCTTACTTAATGAGTTTAATTATATTGAACACTCACGCAGCAGAACTAATTGACCTTTTTAGAAAAAGAATACCAAAAATACATAAGAATTTCATCAAAAAGCATCACTCGCAGCCGTTTTATCGATTTCGTATTTAGCATCACTTATTAATTTGTCTATCAAATAGGTTTTGCTATCAAGTTCCTTGGCTTTTAAAAATTGTTGTAATGCTGTATCAAATTCTCCTTTGTCAAAATGATAAATACCTATGTTCATATAACAATAAGAATTGTTTGGGTCTAACTCGAAAGAACGATTAATATCTTGCAAGCCCTCTTCAACTTGGCCAAGTTTGATTTTTGATAGTCCTCTATTGTTATAAGAATACGCAAAGTCTATATCAAGTTCAATAGCTCTATTGAAATAAGAAATTGCTTCTTCAAATCGATTTTTTAAATTTAAAGTGTATCCCTTGTTATTCAAAGAATATATGTTGTCAGGGTTTTGCTGTAATGATTTGTCATAAATTTCCATTGCTTTATCATGTAGCCCAAGCTGAGAATGAGATAGTGCATAATTAGATAAATCATCCGAATTCATTTTGAACGATAATGCAAAAGCTTCTAAAACCTCTTTTGATTTTTCATAGTTTTTGTCTTGTATGTAGCAACTGATGATTAAGCGATAAAGGTTTTTATCATTAACCCTTTTATTAAGAATCGATGCAAACAAAATGGCTGCATCGGCAAATCTTTGTTCATTATATAAATCAACAGCTTCAAAATACTCTTTTGGTTGCCGTTTATTGTAAAAAAGTTGTTTTAAGTTATAACCATCATTATATGTATATGTGCCATCGTAAAGTTTTATTGGGGTTTCGCTCGGTATAAGGTTATTTAGAAGGTCAAAGAATGCTGTGCCTAGAAACACAATAAAGAATAACTTTAAAAATCCATGCAGATCGTAAGCAAATGCGAAATAACATGCAAAACTTCCAAGAAGAAAAGAAGTCAACGGTCCAGTTAATGTGTAGACAATTTGTTTATTTATTGAAATCGTTTCAGCAGATGGTGAACAAAGTCCCATTCTCCAATTAAAAGGATTATAACGAAAGAAAATGACTAATGCTCCAAAATTAATTTTCAAACTTTTATTCGGATCACCATAAGAGCCAATGTAAATGGTTACCTTTTGTTTAGTTAGCAATATTGCAGGGATTGCATGTCCAAGCTCATGAAATAGAACTATAAAGGTACTACTTAGTGAAATCAATAAGCTTAGAGATATTATAATAATAAGAAAATATGGCATGTTGGAAGTTTAATTTTTTTGAATTCTTATTGTAGTTCTATATACCTCCATAAGTGAAAATTTTAGGCATTAACATATAATTTTATTTCTGATTAAAATGCTTTATATATTAGTATTATTACCACAATAGGCGTTAAAATTATAATACCTGGAAGAACTAAATTTAAAATTGACTTTCCAATTGATAATTTTTGAACTTCAGAAATACCTACAACACAAAATATTATTGTAAATATTCCTAGAACTACTTCTAAAATAAAAGAACCATAAACAAGAATGTTGGGAACCCAACCAGCACTTGTTAGGTCTCCATTTTCTTTAAAGATTTCTACTCCGTAAATTCCAATTTGTGGAACAAGAAAAATAAGAGCGATAATTGAAGGAATCATAGCATAAGCAAAAATTCTTAATATTGAAGAAGTGTCACCTTGGCCTTTTAGCCATTTACCTGTCCAACAGACCAGTGCTGCATAAATGTAATATGAAATCCAACCAAATAAACCACCAATAAAAATGCAAAGTCCAAGAATTAAAGAAATAGGCATTTTGTCTCCCATATTATTCATTGAGGCTCTATCAAAACACCTTGAAATCCCAGATAAAATTAATAATATGGTAACATATTTATCATAGCGTTTATCGTTAATATATTTAAAAACTTGTCTTGGAGAAGTCCAAATTTTCGTAAATAAGTCTTTATCTGTGAGATATACACCATTACTGTTTTCTAAAATATCCTCCATATTTTCTAGTTTTTTGTTGAATTTGTTGTTATGTACATATTTCATTACATAGAGAACAGTAGATAAACTTGATTTATGATTAATTGCTAACTTAATGGATTTTCAGTTGTAATATCTCCGTTTGGAAGTTCATAAAATCGTTTTCCGTTGATTACAAAGTCGTTTGGCAAACCGTTTCTACGGTTAATTTCTTTTGCTTCTTTTACCGCTTGGCTGAATAGGTTAATATAATATGATGCTGTTTGATAGGCTGAGATATCATCTAATTGCTTTACTCTCATTTGTTAGGTCGTTTAAAAATTGATTAAATAAATTATTGTGCTCAACTATATAATTTTTATCAACTCCCAAAGCTACTTTTTGTGGTTCTTCAGTAGTTGAGTTGTAAATTATAACCCAATTATCTGCTAAATCTTTATAAATATGCCAAAAATTATTTTTACTGCGATAATATCTGCGAATTACATCTTTATCAGGTATGAAGTGCCCACCTAAACTAACTCGCAATTTTATTCTTTGGATGCAATCGTATGGACTTTCCAAAAAGACATAAACAATTTTAATGTGATACCCATTTTTCTTAGCCAATTCTATAGTTTTTGTTAAATATTTTCCAGACAAAGTGCTTTCTAATATAAAACTTGTTTTAAATAAGATTAAATTTTCAAGACGCCTGAAAAATTCTTTTCCTGCAAGCAATTTAGAAGTCTTTAATTCTTTTTCAATTTCATCAGCATTAAGAAAATCAAATCCTGTTTCAGCTAAGATTAATTTTGAAAAGGTTGTTTTGCCCGAACCATTTGCACCACCTAAAATTATCAGTTCTTTCATTTTTTAATAAGTGGGTTGAATTTACTTACATTAATTGAAAAATAAATAACAAACTTGCGTCTATCAAAAATTAAGCAATAAAACTTTTTAAAATCGACTATAAAAACCCGAGTATTTAAATTCATTTTTTTTCTTTTTTCGGAATTCAAATCGCTTCAAAAAATATCAATATTTCGATATCAAGATACCCCCGATAGGGGTAGAATACAAGAGCAGCTCGGCGTTGACTTCGGTCTACGCCGTGGCGTTTATCAAATCTTCATATTTGAAATGAAGGATTAAGAAAATAAATTCTGCTTTGGAGAATGAGCGGGGCTTTTATAAATTATGTGGGTCAATAAAGTTTATGCCTTGTATATCTTTAAAATCTTTGGCATTGCGGGAGATGAGAGTGAGGCCATAGACGATAGCAGTAGCAGCAATGATGGCATCCGGTAGTTTTTTCGTAAAGTTATGGTTTGATTGACCACTTCATCATCCAAGCCATAAACAAAGCCCACCTCAATAAAATCAATTAACATTTGCTGGGCTTTTTCGGTTTTAGTATTAAAACCAAGCACTTCAATTTTAGTGACCACCGATACTTGTGGCATCTGATCTACCACCTCATTTAATAATCGGTTTCCACTTTCAAGCAACTTATCATTAAGATAATCAATAACAGTATTAGAATCTATTAAATATTGCGGTTTTCCCATTCGTTACGGCTATCTTGAATATATTTTTGAAATTGATTATATTCTTCATCACTAAGTTTAAGCTTCCCGCCAAAACGTTCAGAAAGCTTAATTCCACTATTATTGCTTTTTTTAAGCACTTTAATGATGTTAAGTTCTTCCAACTCATGCAAAAGCCCTGCAGCTTTGAGGTTGGTAAGTTGAATGAGCATAGTATCGTACATAAATAAATTATTTAGCATGAAGCAATAGTTGGATTTTTATTTTAGCAATATAGGTATCCATCAAAGAGAGTACAAGGGATATTCTAAATAAATAAAAATTATTTTTAAAAAAAGTTTTTCAACTCAAAAAATATCAATATTTCGATATCAAGATACTCATATTTTCATTGCCTTTTGAATATAAATGACGAAATTTACTTTATAAGATTAGAGAAAAAAGACATTAGACAAAAGACAAAAAAAATAAAAATATGATACATTCACTTAATTCCATTCCTGCAATTGAAACTGTTTTAATAAGATTATCAATAAGGCAAAAGCAGTTTATTTATCAAATAACAAGGCTTGATTACAGGATATTTAAAAAGCTTGCAATGCTCGAAATAGTGAAGAATTTAATACTTGAAGAGGAACAAAATATTAAATCGTTAAATGCGGCTATTATAGCTGCCAGAAAAGGGAAAATATCAGAAAAATTAACATTTTGGAAGGTAAAAGCAGAATACAAATTATTTAAATTGAATTTGAGAAAAAGTAAAATTGACCCTGTTAAATTAATTCTCGACCAATCAAAACTAGAACAGCTAAAACAAGCATTGGCAAGCCTTGAAATTGATATATCGTATGTAATTGCTCAAAAGCAAAACTTCTCACCAGCTATTGAGGAAAATCATAAAGATGAAACTCTCAATGAAAACATTTTTACTTTCTTCGAAAAGACGAAGCAGATAATGGATAATGACCCTGTTAAACAATCAATAAAAATCCATTTGAAGAATGCCTTAAAAATGGCATCGTAATTTTATAAAATGATTGAAATGGAGAGCACAGAATAATTTGAAAACGCTATTCAAATCTTGCATATCGCATTTAAAAAGAAAGAAAAATTAGTTTGTCTTAACTTGTGAGATTTAAGAAAAATTATATTTGGTAGGCTAGCTGCTTTTTAACTTATAGTTTGGTGTCCATTCAGTTTTGCATCTCCTATAACTAAATATTAATTGAGTTAGGGAGCATTAATAAAAAAGGAATTGCTTTTTCATAGTTTAATTCAGTATAGAACAACCCGACCCTTGCTAAATTGTTATAATAGTTTTGAATATTTTTATAATAGTAGTGCTCACTGCCAATATACCATGACTTTTCTCCAAGCATCGAATTTAAAAACCATTTTTCCAGCAAACGAGCTGTCCTTCCGTTACCATCGTTAAATGGGTGTATTTTTACAAACACTAAATGGATAAGTGAAGCATAATAAAATACTTCATGTATGTTTAGTTTTTTATGTAACAATTCATTCAGTTCTACCCATAAAATTTCAAATTCGGTAGTAACAATTGAAGGTAAAGCTGCTTCATATTGCACCCGCTGAGTTTTTTGATCCATAATAAGCATGTTTCCTGTTCTTACAACTCCTCGTTGTCCTTCAGTCAACAAATGCTTGGTAGCAATGATGTGAACTTTATAAAAGTTGGATAATGTTAATTCGTTGTCTCTTGCAAATTCGTATGCTTCGAATAAATCGTTAGGCTTCTCAGTAAGATTGGGTAAGTATTCGATGTTTTGCAATTTATGTTTTAAGTAACTGTCAATCTCCAATTGCTCACCTTCTATTCTTGATGAAGACATTACCGAAACTGCTGTGTAAAAACGGAAACTTTCGGCTGTCCACTCTCTTTTTTTTATTTGGCCAAATGCATCTTCCAAATCTATATCAAGCATGGAAGTGTAGGTTGCAAAATATTGATCAGTTAGTTTTTCATAATATTATTCTCATTATAAAAAAAGGCTTTTAGAAAATTATCTAAAAGCCTTTTTTTAATAATTTGTGGAGAATATCGGAGTCGAACCGATGACCTCTTGCATGCCATGCAAGCACTCTAGCCAGCTGAGCTAATCCCCCAAGCCACAAATATATTTAATTCAATCTTTATTTCAAATTTATTGATAATTGCAACCATATTGTTTCCCAAGATTAGATGATAATGAACGTATTAAAATAATTTATACAATTTAATTTTCTATCAATTTGTTTTATCTTGCATTTTATCCTGAATTATTGAAATAAAACATTGTGAAATGAACGTTATTTCATTAGCTTTTATATTTTTTTACTCTTAGCCACCTTCTTTTCCAAAAATGAATTCTTTAAAAAACTATTTGGTCAACCTTACACCTTTGCGTGGCTTGGCAGCCGTATTTACTGTCATATTTCATTTTAATTTAATGATTGTAGGTGGTGCACTAATACCACAAAATCAATCAAGCCTTATAAGTAAAATGTACCTGATGGTAGATTTTTTCTTTGTACTAAGTGGTTTTATTTTAATGCATGTTTATAGTGATAGGTTTAATAATTCTGTAAATGTATTTGAATTTAAAAAATTTACGATTGCGCGTTTCGCCAGAATATATCCATTGCATTTTTTTACATTACTTTATTTGGTGGCACTTCATATTTGGTTTATAAGTGCTGGAGGCGTTTACAACAATCCATTTGCATCCATCAGTAATCGCTGGGAAGCCATTCCAACTAATCTTTTGCTCATTCAAAGCATGAATATCCACAACTGGTTTTCATGGAATAATTCTGCATGGTCCATAAGTACGGAGTGGTGGATGTATATGCTATTTCCATTTTTAGTTAAACCGTTTTTTAAACTTAATTCTATAGGGCAAATTTTAATTTTAGTTGCGTGTTTTACTGGTTATTTATTGATCATATTTTATATACAAAAAATTGTAGCGTTACCAGAACCAATGTCCTTTATAAGACCTGGTTTAGATAAAACATTAAATGTTGCTTACGATTGGGGTTTTCTCCGTTGCATGTTTGGTTTTATTATTGGAATGATCACTTACCTGGCATTTAAAGATGGAATTGGTCGAAATTTTTGGGGAAACGGAATCACTTTTTCTATTATTTCAATCGCAATATTTTTATGCCTTCATTTTGGTGTATTAGATGTATTTACAGTTAGTTTTTTTCCATTACTAATCCTTTCGGGTGCTTATGGGAGCAAAAATATTGATTCACTCTTTGCATTAAAGCCACTTCAAAGATTAGGAGATTGGTCTTATTCCATTTATTTAGTTCACCAACCTATCTTATATACATTCGGAACAATAAATAATTATCTACATCCACAGAGTCCAGAAGGTCGACCACCGCAGCCTGATATTCTTACAGGATGGTTAATTTGCCTATTTTTTATCGTTCTCACTCTTGTGATTTCTTTTCTTACCTATCGTTTTATTGAAGTTCCGGCCAGAAATTGGATAAATAGGCAATATGGCTCTAAGGTTTAATTGTATTAAATTTTATTAAAAACTATCTGATTAAGCATAATCGCACTTTATTTATGTAAATCTATCAATAGAGTTTATGTAAATCGATCAATAGAAGTTATGTAAATCAATCAATAGGAATATTTGAGGAAATCTCAAGCCCGCTTATTGTAAAGAAAAATTTAAATTTGGATTGACTAAAAATGAATTAATTGAAATGCTTTCAACTGAAAAAATATTTGCTTAGAGTTTTGTCCAGTATTTTTCATATTCTTACAAAACCTACTCAATTCACATCTGGTCTAGAAGCTTTTATATAAATCTTATGATAATATTCTGAAAATAAATTACTTTCTATTACCCCTTTACTGGTGCTAGCATGGATGAATAGTATTTCATGGCTGCTTTTTACATTGGTAACAATACCAACATGAGTTATTTTCCTGCTTCCTTTTTTTGCACCAAAAAAAACAAGATCTCCCGATTTTAAATCATCAATGCTAATTCTTTCTCCAACATCAGCCTGATCTCCTGCTACCCTTGGCAGTGAAACACCAATAGATTTATAAGCCTGACAAGCCAAACCTGAACAATCTGTACCGCTTTTCGAACTTCCTCCATATTGATAGGGTGTTCCTAAATATGATTTTGCAGTCTTTATTACTTTATCAGTTGCTGCTTTGCCCTTTAAGGTAGGTGCACTTGATTCTTCATCATCCTTTTTTGTAATTTTTTTTGCTTCAGTTTTTTTTGATTTTGAAGAATGGTGGCGAGAGTGTTTTCTGCTTTGCTTTTGTTTGGCACTTCTACAGGAATAGAAAGAGCTGCTGAAAAGAAACAGAAATATTAAAATGTGAAAAATATTTTTTTTAGATTTACCCAAAGACTATTTCTTGATTTTAAACAAATTTAATAATTTATTTTTCTTACAAACAATATGAATACTAATGTGTCGATTGAAAGTTTGACTGATGCGATGAAAAACATAGT
>Ga0209512_1003391_pt1 | contig 15178 bp, 9 predicted proteins | sample frozenSSSSmetaG_FD_184142 | JGI IMG/M metagenome (GOLD analysis project Ga0209512, IMG submission 184142) | Glacier valley bacterial and archeal communities from Borup Fiord, Nunavut, Canada, to study Microbial Dark Matter (Phase II) -... | ecosystem: Environmental > Aquatic > Freshwater > Ice >... | reverse complement strand
CCTTGGCAATGCAGCTGCGAAAGTATTCCTGGTCAGACATGCGCATGGTGTGTCCTTTCAACGTGCGTCAAAAGCGCACCGCGCCATGGTAGTCCCCAGGGCCGGCGGTGGCTAGCAGGGACGGCCCCAAGCCACCCTCCGCACGTCTGAGACAATTGCCCCATGTTTGCACCACTTCAAAACGACACTTTTCTGCGCGCCTGCCTGCGTCAGGCGACCGACTACACCCCTGTCTGGCTGATGCGCCAGGCGGGCCGCTACCTGCCGGAATACAAGGCCACCCGCGCCCAAGCCGGCAGCTTCATGGGCTTGGCCACCAACACCGACTACGCGACCGAAGTCACGCTGCAGCCGCTGGAGCGCTTTCCGCTCGACGCCGCCATCCTGTTCAGCGACATCCTGACGGTGCCCGACGCGATGGGCCTGGGCCTGTCTTTCCAGCTCGGCGAAGGCCCGAAGTTCGCCACGCCGGTGCGCGACGAAGCGGCGGTCAACAAGCTCGAAGTGCCGGACATGAACAAGCTGCGCTATGTGTTTGATGCCGTCACGTCGATCCGCAAGGCGCTGAACGGCCGGGTGCCGCTGATCGGCTTTTCAGGCAGCCCGTGGACGCTGGCCTGCTACATGGTCGAAGGCAGCGGCTCGGACGACTACCGCCTGGTCAAGACCATGATGTACCAGCGCCCCGACCTGATGCACAAGATGCTGGCGATCAACGCCGACGCGGTGGCGCTCTACCTGAACGCGCAGATTGAGGCCGGCGCCCAGGCCGTGATGATTTTTGACAGCTGGGGCGGCGTGCTGGCCGATGCGGCCTTTCACACCTTCAGCCTGGCCTACACCGCGCGCGTGCTGAGTCAGCTCAAGCGCGAGCACAACGGCGTCATCATTCCGCGCCTGGTGTTCACGAAGGGCGGCGGCCAGTGGCTGGAGTCCATGAAGCAGCTCGACTGCGAAGTACTGGGCCTGGACTGGACCGTGAACCTGGCCAGGGCGCGCGCGCTGGTCGGCGAAAACGGCCCGAACGCCAAGGCGCTGCAAGGCAACCTCGACCCGAACGTGCTGTTTGCCAACCCGGCGCAGATTGAAGCCGAAGTGGCCGGAGTGCTGGACAGCTTTGGCGCGCCGCACCTAGATGCGACGCAGACCGGCCCGACCCATATCTTCAACCTGGGCCACGGCATCAGCCAGTTCACGCCGCCTGAAAGTGTCGAGGTGCTGGTGCGCGCAGTGCACGCTCACTCTCGCAAGATGCGCACAGCCCGGGGCTGAAGTCCCTCCGGGCGTGATAAAAAAGCTGGTTTCTGGGGCTATTTCAAGCGTGGCTAGCACAAAACCAGTCGCCCGCCGCCGGACTTATGCACAAAACCTGTGCGGCGGGGCCACCCAACCACAGGCGCTGGCCTCAATGCGCTATCAAACGCATAGCGATCGTAAGTCATTGATTTATATAGGATCTTTAAATTGCCATTTTTCCGGGCAATGTAAGGAAAGCCTTGATTTACAAGGCTTTGCGGCGTCTCAGGGCAATCTATCAACAAAGTTATCCACAGAAAACCGGGACATCTTCAAAGCGGTGAAAAATCAAGGACTTAGCGCATTGACTGGATGTGATTTTGAAGAAACCGCCATAACTGGCACCTCCCAATGAGCTACTGGCTCCAGGTGGTGGTGGCCACGCCCGCCCACAGCGCCATTGCCGGACCCCTGACCTACCGGAGTGAGTCGCCACTGAGCCCCGGCACCCTGGTGCGCGTGCCGCTGGGCAAGCGCGAGGTGCTGGGCGTGGTGTGGGAAGTCCTGCCCGACAGCGGCGAACTGCCCGAGGCCAGGACCCGCGACATCGCCGGCGTGCTCGACGGGCTGGCGCCGCTGTCGGCCACCTGGCGCAAGCTGGTGACGTTTACCGCCGGTTATTACCAGCGCTCGCTCGGCGAAGTCGCGCTGGCCGCCCTGCCGCCCCAGTTGCGCGAACTCAGCACCCTGCAGCTGGCGCGGCGCCTGAAGCGCCCCGTGGTCGACACCAGCAGCCCGCCGGATACTACTGATTTAATAGCACTCAGCGCACAACAGACGTGCGCTTTGGCCGAATTTGATGCTGAAACCATGGCAGCCAGGCGGCCCGCCCTGCTGTTTGGCGCCACCGGCAGCGGCAAGACCGAGGTCTACCTGCGTGCGGCGGCCAGGGTGCTGGCGCAGGACCCGGGCGCGCAGGTGCTGGTCATGGTGCCCGAGATCAACCTCACGCCGCAGCTGCAGGCCCGGTTTGAAGCCCGCTTTGCCCACCTGGGCAAGGAGCGCGTGGTGGCGCTGCACAGCGGGCTCACGCCCGCGCAGCGGCTTAAAAGCTGGCTGGCGGCGCATGCTGGTCAAGCGCGGCTGGTACTGGGCACGCGCATGGCCGTGCTGGCGTCGCTGCCCAAGCTGCGGCTGCTGGTGGTCGACGAGGAACACGACCCCAGCTACAAGCAGCAAGAAGGCGCACGCTATTCGGCGCGCGACCTGGCGGTGTACCGCGCCAGGCTTGAAACCGGAACGGGCGAGCCCTGCCGCGTGCTGCTGGGCTCGGCCACGCCCTCGCTGGAAAGCTGGCAGGCCACGATCACCGGCCGCTACCAGCGGCTCAACATGAGCGACCGTATAGGCAGCAACGCGCCGGACGACGGCGAACGCAGCGCCGGGCCGCCCCAAGCAAGTTCAGCCCTCTCGGGGGGCAGCGCATTTCACGAAGTGAAAAGCGTGGGGGCGACGGGTTTGCCCACGGTGCGGCGGGTGGACATGAACCACCAGCCCAAGCACTGCGTGATTGCACCGCCGCTGCTGGCGGCGATTGCACAGCGCGTGGCGCGCGGCGAACAGTCGCTGATCTTTCTGAACCGCCGCGGCTACGCGCCAGTGCTGGCCTGCCACGACTGCGGCTGGAAAAGCGAATGCCCACACTGCAGCGCGTTTCGGGTGTTTCACAAAATCGACCGCACGCTGCGCTGCCACCACTGCGGCTTTACCGAACGGGTGCCGCGCGCCTGCCCCGGCTGCGGCAACATCGACATCGCCCCTGTGGGTCGCGGCACCGAGCGGCTCGAAGAACACCTGGCCGAACTGCTGGCCGGCGTGCAGCGGCCCGACGGCACCGCCGTGCGCATCACCCGCATTGACGCCGACAGCACCCGGCTCAAGGGCACGCTGGAGTCGCAACTGGCCAGCGTGCATGCCGGCGAAGTCGACGTGCTGGTCGGCACGCAGATGATTGCCAAGGGCCATGACTTCCGGCACATCACGCTGGTGGCCGCCATCAACCCCGACGGCGCGCTGTTTTCAAGCGACTTCCGCGCGCCCGAGCGCCTGTTCAGCCTGCTGATGCAGGCCGGCGGCCGCGCCGGCCGCGATGCCCAGCGCAGCGCAGCCAGCGAAATGTGGGTGCAGACCTTTCACCCCGGGCATCCGCTGTTTGAAGCCCTGAAGCGCCACGACTACCCCGCCTTTGCCGGGCAGCAACTGGCCGAGCGCCAGGCCGCCGGCCTGTCGCCGTTCGGCTTTTCAGCGCTGATCAGGGCAGAAGCCAAGACCCAGGAAGTGGCCCAGGGCTTTTTAAACGCCGCCGCGCTGGCCGCCCAAAACCAGCAACTCACGGGCCACGCCCACGTCACGCCCTACCCCGCCGTGCCCATGACGATCCAGCGCGTAGCCAATATCGAGCGAGCCCAAATGCTGGTCGAAAGTTCGTCCCGCGTTGCATTGCAGGGTTTTTTGGCGGCCTGGCAGCCGGTGCTGTTTGAAACGCGCCGGCAAGCAGAGTTCAAAAGCCTGGTGCGCTGGGCGATTGACGTGGATCCGATTGCAATTTGAAGGGCGCCGGGCGATTTTCAGGTGTGCCGCGCCAATGACCGCAGCATTTAAGCGCAAACAGCAGACAAGCCCCACGCCGCATTGAGGTTTGTCAACCGCGCGCACCAGCAGAATCCTAAACTGGGGGGAAAAAGCTGCACAGGTTCGCGGTCCAGGCCGGTAACGCGAAATGGATGGTTTGTTGGATCTCTACTGAGGAGAGCAATCATGTACAGAATGCTGGTAGTTGCCCCGCTGACAGCGCTTGTGCTCACGGCGTGCGTCGTGGAACCCGCACACTACGGCACCAGACTGGTGGTGGCGCCTGCGCTGCCGCTGGTGGTGGAACTGGGCGTGGAGCCCTATTACTATCAAAGTGGATACCACTACCACTATTACAACGGCAACTGGCGCTATGCACGCTCAAGATCAGGCCCTTGGGTGGATCTCCCCAGGAGTCACTACCCGAAGGAGATCAGGCGCAGAGGCGGCGCTGATGACTGGGACAGAGGCCAGGGCCTTGGCCGACGTGAACGAAATTAGCTTGGGCCTTGCCGCCTGTCAGGCACCGTTGAATGGTGGTGTGCGGATGGGCCGCCGCCACATTGCGGCCTGCACCACGGCAAATGTTGCCGGGGTAACGACTTGTCGATACTGGTGAGCGGACCCCGGCAGGAGAGCTCAGCGCAACGGCACCCGCCACCAGGTCAGCTGATCATGGTTTTCTGAATGCCTTGCGGCAAAAAAGTAAAAGTTGTGATTGAATGAAGTCCACGCTGCTCTACAACAAGGAGTGCTCGATGGAATCCATTCAAATCGTTCCCCAAGCGCCCACCTTCACGCTGCCCGTCGCCAAGGTGCGAAGTGTCTACCAGGTCGCCGATGTTGAAAGCAAGCTGGGCAAGCTGCAACACAGCGACTCACGCGAGCACGACAGCTTGCGCAGCACCTACGAGCGAATGCTGGAGCGCGGCCCCGAGCGCTTTCAGATGAAGCCCAGCGGCATTCCCGAAATGGCGCCCCTGTACGACGCGCTGCCCAACTTCACCGACGTGCTCGACGATGTGCGGCGCCATGTGGCGCTGAGCCACGACAGCACCGACGGACTGGAGGTCACGCCCATGCTACTGCTGGGCGCGCCCGGCATCGGCAAAACGCACTTTGCCCGGCAGATGGCCGACCTGATCGGCACCGGCATGAACCTGGTGTCCATGGGCTCGCTCACGGCCGGCTGGCTGTTGTCGGGCTCTGCATCTCAGTGGAGGGGCGCCAAGCCGGGCAAAGTGTTCGAATCGCTGGTGGATGGCCGATACGCTAACCCGGTGATCGTGATTGATGAGATCGACAAGGCCGCCAGCGATGCCCAGTACGACCCGCTGGGGTCGCTGTACAGCCTGCTCGAACACGACACGGCCTGCTCTTTTGTGGATGAGTTTGCGGAAGTGCCCATCGATGCGAGTCAGGTGCTGTGGATCACGACGGCCAATGACGCACGCGGTATTCCCAACCCGATCCTGAACCGGATGAACGTGTTCGAGATCCAGCCGCTCACGCCCAGCCAGGCGCGGCACATTGCGCTGCGTCTGTACCAGTCGATCCGGTCCAGCCATGATTGGGGTTCGCGGTTCGACGACGCCCCCACCGATGATTTGCTCGACAAGCTGGCCACGCTCGTGCCCCGGGAAATGCGCCGGGCCTTGATGGCGGCGTTCGGCAACGCGCGGCTAGCAAGCCGGGGCCGGCTGCAGGTGGACGACCTGCCACGCGGCGCGGCCAGCAAAGGCCGAATCGGGTTTGTGCAATAGCCTGGGGCGGGCCATGCTCGGGCCGCTTTCCGTGACCCTGCCGTGTCCGAGTGCTGCGCTATGTCAACAGCGCCACCGCCGCCGGAAAACTGAAAAATGCCAGCACCGTCGACAGCAGAATAATCCGCGCAATGCGTCCGTTGTCGGCGCCAAAGCGCTCAGCCAGCAGGGCCACATTGCTGGCGCTGGGCAGGGCGGCCAGCAGCACCACCACGGTCAGGGTGAAGCGGTCCAGCGGCAGGCCCAGCGAAATAGCCGCCAGCCCCAACAGCCCCAGCAACACCGGGTGAAGCACCAGTTTGATCAGCACCACCGGCACATAGTCGGCCAGCGGCGTTCGTGAGCCGCTATTCATTTGTGAGCGCGCCAGCACCGCGCCAATGGTGAACAGCGCCACCGGCGATGCCGCGTCAGCAAGCAGGTTGACCGTGCCCATGATCGGCGTTGGCAGCGCAAAGCCCACCCCCGAAACCAGTGTGCCCAGCGCAATCGACCAAGGCAGCGGGTTGAGCACCACACCCTTGAGCGCCAGCCGCGCCGCTTTGGCGGCGCCGTGCTCGTCGGCACCATCTAGCCGCGACAGTGCAATGCAGAGCGACGAGGTGATCACCATGTCGACCATGATGGTCACGATCGCCGGGCCCGCCGCCTGGGCACCCAGCAAGGCCACCAGCAGCGGCACGCCCATGAAGCCGGTATTGGGGAAAGCCGCCACCAGCGCGCCAAACGAGGCGTCGTTCCAGCCCATCCGGCCCTTGGGGGCCGTGTGCGTCACTGCAATCGTAAACAGCACCATGACCACGGCGCATAGCAGGTAGACCGCGACCAGACTGCCATCAAGCAGCTGCTCAATCGGCGTGTTGGCGCCAAAGCGGTAGAGCATGCAGGGCAGCGCGAAATACAGCACAAAGCCGTTGAGCCCGGGAATGGCCTCCAGCGGCAGCATGCGCCGCCGTGCGGCCACATAGCCGGCCAGCACAAGCGCAAAGAAGGGGAAGGTGACGAGGAGGATGGACAGCACCGGGGGATTCTCGCAGCTTGTGCTGCGCCCATAGGGTCACCGACACGCACCCCTTGAACACCAGGTTCAATCAGCGGCTATGCGCTTGAGTTGTACCGAATCAATCTTGAAGCAGAGGGCGTCTTCGGCCAGCCAGCCATTGCGTTTGAACTCGGCAAATACCCGACTCACGGTTTCCACGGTGAGGCCCAACAGGGCAGCAATATCGAGCCGTGGCAAGAGATGGCATTCCGTTCGCTGGTCGTTGGAAGAAACCTGCAACAAATACCGGGCTGCACAGGCATGCGCGCTGCCTGTTGACAGCTGGGCTGTCGCCGTCAACGGGTTAGCCGGCGAATCCACCGTCAACCTTGGACAGACCAGAGACGCCTGCTAGCGCGCTGGCCCCCCAGCGCCTCCGCCCAGACCCATGCCGCCCCCTGGACCCATGCCACCGCCCGGCCTCATGCCAGATCCCCCCATCGCCCTGCCAGGGGTTTGAGGGGGCTCGTCAGGCAGCGTCACGCCCCGCTGGCGTGCCCGCTCCTGCATCTGTGTGTGGTGCTCAAGACGGTAGGCCTCCCGCTCCTGCCCGGTTTTCAGGCTGCGCATACGGCTCGCGTAGTCCATGCGTTCCTGTTCGGTCATGAGTTGGCTGCCAAAAATACGATCCTGATCGCGGAGCTGCACGCGGTCACGATCCTGATCCTTGTCCTTGTCCTGCGCCCCCACGGTCGTGGCAACACCTGCGGCAACCACCGCGACAGCCATCGCCGCAGCACCGAACTTCGACACCTTACTTTTAAACATTTAAGCCCCCTAAGTTAAAAAATGGCCCACAAAACAGGTAGCCATACGAACGGCAAGTGGGGAATATAAAAACCCGCGGTGCTCTGCTCATTGAGATTTATCAACGCCCCCTTCTCCCTTTTCGGAAGCTCCTGTTTTTTTGATCTGCGTCAAGTCATTTGGAGTGGGTCAGCACAGCCTCAGGTCAGAAGTCAACGCGACAGGCCTCCAGCAAACCGATGACGCCGGCGCCAGGCCCCGTTCCGCTGTATCCATGTAAAAAAACCAATTTAATAAAAATTGATTTTTATCAACGCGTAACAGAACGCTGTGCCAGAAACTAATCGTCAGCAGAGTTGATTTCCCGCTCAATTTTTATGGAAAACAACACATGAAACTCAAACTGATGATTGGCAAGGCTGGCATTGCACTGACCGCTGTGACGGTAGCGGCGGCGGCTATTGCGGCAACCCTGATTCAGTTCGACGCGCCGGTCGTGGTGTCAACTGACGATCTCTCCAACAACGCCTACAAAGCCAAGATGGGCTGGATGTCGTACAAGTCCGACACAGCCGTAGCGCAATACGATGTGAAAGCCCAGTTGCTGGTTTATGCCGATGGTCCTGCCGGTGCGCAGAACATCTGGGTTGCGCGTTCCACGGATAACGGCGCCACATGGGCACAACAAAATGTCACCAACAACGGCGGTATGCCACTGACGATCGGTGACAGCACCTTTCAGATCACAAACAACAAACCCAACATCTATGTGGCACCGATTGGCGTCTTGAACGCTGGCACGGGTGCGGATGCGCTTTTGACCTGGACCAGTTCGGACTGCCAAGGTCATGCGGCGCAAAAGGTCAACACCAACCTCGTTCCGCTGACTGGCAAGAACCAGCCCTACATGTGCCTGTGGGCGGCCCGGTCCGTCAACGGCGGGGTGGACTGGGCTTTGCAGCGCCTGACCGATGGATCCCTGGATCCGGACGAGGATGTCCCGGCGGGATCCGTCCAGTACACGTCGGACACGGCATCGACGGGCCATTTTGCAATCAGCTACCAGGCCGATCCCAAAGGACTGCAGCTGGGTGACGCCGAGGGCTCCGGCGATGGCGCATCGGGCGCCAACGTCAGCCCGGGCACCAACATCTGGTACACCTACCTGTCCAAGGCGGCCTTTGAAGCGGGAACCGATTTTCCCGCGCCGGTGCAGATCAGCGACAACAACGACCCCGCTACCGGCAAACCCGGCGCCTCGCGGGCCAACCTGGCGATCAGTGGCAGCACCGCCGTCATCGCCTACGAAGAAACCAAGGGTGACGGCTCCAGCGGCAAGCAGATCATCTACCACAGCTTTCCTGCCAATGCGGCGCCCACCCTGCAGGCGGGCACCGGCGTCAGCAACCCCGCCAACAATGCCCGCCGCGTGCGCTTCCTGCTGCAAGGTAATGAAGCGCTTGGAGATGCCGACAAAGACGGCGACGCGGCGGATGGCGACACCAAGGGCGTGCACGCGATGCTGCTGTGGCGCGAGACCACGCTGACGACCGCCGCCGCAGCGTCTGATGTGATGGTGCGCCGCGGCATCAAGAACACGGCACTGCGCCCCGGCTCCACCGGTTTCCTGGCAAGCGACGTGCTTGCGGATACGGCTGTCAACCTGAGCGATCCGGCAGCCGCTTCTTTAGCCGACAACTCACTGGCCCAACGCGGTGTGTTGCGTGGCGACTTCGCAGCCATTGCTTACGACCATACGCCGGACAAGGCTGCGGCTGATGCGTTCACCGGGACTTACAACCTGTACATCAAGCGATCTACCGATGGCGGCAACACGTGGGGTGACGCCAGGAACATGTCCAACATCACGGACCCGGCCATTCGAGTAGTGGAACCGCGCTTGGTGGGTACGCCCGGCACGATCAAGTTGCCGAACACCGCCGCGACGGCCGATGCTTCCGATGTGCAGAACCGCAACGTTATGTACGTTTCCTGGGGCACCGAAACCAACTCCACCACGGCCGTCCCACAAGATATTTTCCTGACCCGCAGCACCGATCAGGGCGAGACCTACGAGACGGTCCAAATGCTGGCCGAAGGTGTGACTGAGCAGTCCGAAGCTCAACTGCGTTCGCCGCCCGACGGCAAAACGCTGGGCGCACTGTGGATGCAGCGTGACGTGAGTGCCAACACGACTGACGTGATCTATCGCAACGGTACTGAAGGGACGGTCCCAGATCCGGTGGCTCCACCGGTGACACCGACTACGCCGGCCGCATCGCCTGCACCGACCGTACCGACCTCGACGGACGACGGCGGCGGCTGCACCGCAGCCACCGGCCAGGTGCCGTTCGACCCCGTGCTGCCGATGCTGGCGGGGCTAGGTCTGATCGGGCTGGGTCTGCGCCGCTTGCGCCGCAACTAAAGCGTGCCCTGTAAATATTGACTTAACCGGAGAAGTTTTTCATGAAAAATAGAACTTTAAAACGATGGTCGGGCCGGCACTTGCGCACGACCTGTCTGGCAGCTGCATCTGCGATGGCCTTGGTGCTGGGAGGGTGCAGCGGGTCCAGTGGCTCCGGCGCCTCGACTGACACGGCGGCAGCCCCCGAGCCGATCACCATCATCGAGGCCAACCTGGACACCCAGGCCGCGCAAATTGGCGGCGCCACCAGCGCGGTAGCCTACTACGAGGACGCCTCGGCAGGCCAGTGGACGCTCTACAGCATGGCCAACCGGTTTGCCGCGACCAGGATCGGCATGGCCAAGGGTGCAGTGACCGAGATCACGGTACCGGGCGATATCCAGCACATCACACAGGTCACCTATGGCGGCAAGCCCTATGCCTTGCTGTCCATGGGCGGCAAGGGCATCGGCGTGGTGGACATCAGCAACCCTACGGGCATGACTTATCTTCGGACCATGACGGTGGACTATGCGACGCCGGCATTCACCTATGTGGACGGCGGCGGTACGGAATTTACGGAGGCTGCAGGCTCTCACACCTCGGGCCCGGTGAACGACATGCTGGTGGATGACAACGGCACCCCCACTGACAGCACCGACGATCAGCTATTGATCGCCAATGGCGCGTTTGGAATTCAGAAAACCAAACTGTCTAACCTGATGAGCGCCACGGGAAATGGCACGGTCGTCATCGATGGCGCCCAGCAATGGACGCTGAAGTACGCAGGGGAGAATCCCTGGGGCGGTCCGTTGAGCCTGAAGATGGCGGGCGGCAAGCTGTACGCAGCGCTGGGATTTCTGGGCATGGGCATCTATGACCCTGTCGACCTGACACGCACGGGGTACTACAACCTCTACACCGACACCTCGACGCGCGAGGACTGGTTCGGGTTCCAGAACCAGAAGCCGAACGATCCGGGTGTATTGAACGTTCCACCGGCTGACGGTCTTGATGCCGACGGCATGCCTACGTACAAAGAGGCAGGGTACGAGCTCAAGAACAAGAGCACGGTGACCACCTTCCCTTGGGCGGCATTCGACCGTTATGGCAAGTACTACTACAACGCCCGCACGGTGGACATCGTTGATTTGCCTGTCGCCGGCGCAGGCACGAAGACCATGGCCTACATTGCCTACTCGCTGGGCGGCCTGGTGGCCGTGGACGTAACGATCCCGACCGCTCCGAAGTACGCTGGCTACGTGCCTGCGGCGCCCGCACACGGCCCCGACGAGCCCACGGGTCAGCAGTCGCGCAGCATCCTGTCGCACTTCGGATCGGGCATGCTTAAAGAGGCCGGCGTGATGGGCGTGCACGTCCTGCCCGACCCGGCCGACAACACAAAGTACCAAGCCTATTACACCGACCACTTTGCCGGGCTGGTGGTGGCGAGCGGAGCGGAAGACCCGAAAATCAAATGGAATAATACAGGCAGCGGCTTTAACAACGACACCAACCCTGACAAGTTCTGGCCCGACTACGAGTTCGTCACGTCTTACGACATGACCCCCGTGCCGGTCGGCGACGAGTCAATGCCTAAGTTTCTGACGGCCGATACGAGCGGCAACTACACCGCCCCGGTGATGCTGGTCACCGGAGAGCTCAACGGCCACGGTGGTGCGCTGTTCATGATGCCTGGCACCGCCAGGAACACCACGGCAGCAGGACAGGTCGATTTGGTGCAGGCTTCGGGTGCCGGAGGCGTGAGCTTTGTGGATATCAAGGCCTTGACGACCGCAAACGTGGCCGTGGCAAGCCGCTTTGGCGTACCGGTTCAGCTGGTCAGCACCAACGAGGTGGGCGCGGACGAAAACGGCGCTGCAGGGCAGCCCATAGCCGTCGGCCATGCTGAAGGTGTGACGGTGTCGGGCAACTACGCCTACTTGGCCGATGGCCCGCACGGCATGAGCGTCTGGCGCATTACCGATGCTACCGGTGCCGCCACAGACGAATTGCACTTGGTGGCCAACACCCTGCAAAGCGAGTACCCCACCGGCAACGGCATCCTGCCCACACCGCACGCCTTCAAGGTGGCGTTTGGCGACGATCCAACCAAGGCCTACGTGCTGAGTCAGAGCCTGGGCCTGCGCCGGGTGGACGTCTCCCCCGTAACCAGCGGCAGCGCCAAGGTGGGAACACCAGCGCTGCTGAACGCAGCGGCCAGCGGCATCTACGAGCACAGCAGCGAATCCGGCGGCAACCTTGGCGGCATACACGGCCAGGACCATGCGTATGGCGTGGCCTTTCATGGCACATACGCCATCGTGGCGGACGGCGGTAACGGCCTGACGGTGTATGACACATCCGTGGATTCCACGACCGGTCAGCATGTGGTGGCCAATATTGGCGGCACTTCCAGCGGCCAGGCTCCGCTGGGTCGCACGGCATCAGTCAAGCTATGGACCGATCCCGCGACCAGCAAGAAGTACGCGGTCGTTGCGGCAGGTTCCTACGGCATCTCGGTGGTGGATATGACCGACCTGCTTGACAAGGGTATCAGGCCGGGCATGACGCTGCTCAAGACCTTTGAGCCGCTCAAGATTGACGATGACAACCCCTTGGGTTCAGCCGATGGCAAGAGCGTGGATGTGCACGTGGTGGGCGATTACGCCTACTTCAGCTACGACAGCTTTGGTCTGGTGGCATACAAAATGGCCGACCTGATTGCACCAATCGCCACAGTCAACCCCCTGTGCGTCGACCCGACAAAACTGAGCAAAAAGTTCGGTGGAGCAACCGAATGCCGACCTATTGCGGCGGGCCGCTTCAAGCTGCAACTGCAGCCTGGGTACAAAACGGTGGACGGCGGCGCGCTGTACATGACGCCGCAGTACTTCCCGTCCAACCAGTTGCTGCGTGACGGGGCTGGCACCGTGTACACGCTGGACAAGCCCAGACTGCTGTTCTACGTGGCCTACGGCGATGCCGGCGTGGTCAAGCTCGACTGGAGCGACCCGGCCAATCCGAAGCTGATGGCCATCAAGGACACCGTGGGCGCGGCGGCGGCCACGGCGATTGCCAACGGACGCGTCTACGTGGCGGACGGCACGGGCGGCCTGGTGGTGTTCAAGTAAGCACGCCCGTGAATGCCCGGTCACCACAGACGGGGCATTCACTAGGCTGGTTTTTCAGCGTATTTTTTCTACCAAGGATCTGTATCATGAAAACTTCTACCTGTTCCCTTCGTCGTTCCCTGATGTCGCTTGCGCTCATGGCGGCCTTCGCGGCACCCGGTGCTTATGCGGCAACGATCACGGTGGACCCGACCGCTGCGGATCCTGACTCTTTTTCCGCGATTGACGGCAAATGCTCGCTGCGCGAAGCGGTGCTATCGGTCAACGCAGGCGTTGACCAGGGCGACTGCAAGGCCGTCGTCACCGAAGCCTACGGCACGAACGACACCATCACCCTGCCTGCCGGCACCTACAACCTGAGCGCGACGGGGTTCGACGAGGGTTGGGAGCCTTCGGTCGGTGCCGAACCCTACGTTGTGGTCAACACGCCCGACACGGCGAAGGGTGACATTGACATCATGAAAAGCGTGCGCATCGTTGGTGCGGGTGCAGACACGACCATCATCCAGTGGAGCGCGGGGGTTCTTGACGCCGATCGCGACCGCATCTTTCACGTCTACACGACCGCAGTGGGCACCGTGAACGTCGCGATCGAGGGCGTCACGATCCAGGGTGGCCGTACCCTGGAGGAGTTGATTGCCAATGGCCCTGATGATGCCAACTCTCCTGTGGTGGCGCTTACCGAGTATTACCTGCGTCGCGCAGGCGGCGGTCTGGCCGTGGGTGCCGCTGCCAACGTCGTTCGGATTGATCCCGCACTGGAAGGCGCCGAGAACTCTGCGGGCAGAGGCGGCAGTCTGAAGCCTGGCGAATCTGCGCCGGCTACTGCTACTTATTCCCTCACGCTCACCGGCGTAAAAGTGCTGGCAAACCAGGCCGAGGGCGACGGTGCGGGAATTTACACGGCCGCGCCAATGACCGCCACCCGTGTGGTGCTGTCGAGCAACCTGTCCTCCATCAACGGCGGCGGTATCTACAACGAGGGCATCACGACGATCACGAACTCGACGATCAGCGGCAACAAGGCCGAAGGCGGCGGCGGCGTGTTCCTGACCGGAAGCAACACGGTCAATTTTTCGGGGGTTACCTTGAGTGGCAACCGCGCCATCGGCGGTGGGGCCGTCAGCGGCCGTTCCGGCGTGACAATCAACATGGTCAACTCGACTATCAGCGGCAACCTCGGCGACGATGTGGGCGCCGGGTTCTATTCCAACGGCCCGGCTTCGCTGCGCTTTGTCACCATCGCCAATAACATGGCCGGTGCGGACTCACCAACGGCCGGCGCAGGCATCAACGTTTTCCCGTCCGGCGCGGTGCAAGTTGCGCTGAAAAACGTGCTCCTGACGGGCAACAAAGTGGGCTGGGATTCGCTTGCCGAACCCAACGGTCCGGCTAATCCGGCAGCGCTTGCATCCGCAAACTGCGGTTACACCGGAAGTGGCATGGCCATCGCGTCGAATGGCTACAACCTCAGCAGCGATGCGAGTTGCACGACACTGACCCAGACCGCCGACCAAATCAATACAGACCCGAAGATCGACGTTCTGGCCGACAACACCGGCCCGACCCTGACACACGCGCTGCTGGCGGGCAGCCCGGCCCTGGGTGCGGGTGGAGCGGACCCGACGGTTACGGTTGACCAGCGCGGCGTCACCCGCGACGCGACGCCGGACATCGGCGCCTATGAAGAACCAACCCCCGTGGTGACGCCCCCGGTCACACCGCCTGTAACGCCGCCGATCACGCCTCCTGCGCCAACCGATGGCGGTGGCGGCGGTGGCGGCTGCACCATGAACCCGAACGCGGGGTTTGACGGCGGACTGCTCGGACTGCTGGTTGCGGCCATGGGTGGGCTGATGCTGCGTCGCCGGCGCAGCCATACACGCCGCTGATCACCAAGCCGAAAAGCCGCACGGCAACGTAAAAGGGGCTCCCCATGGGTGCCCCTTTTTTCATCCTGGCTCTCATCGTATGAGACGATGCACGGCATGTTTCTCTCACCGGATCAATCTCCGCACCCGACACTGGCCCAGGAATGCGGCTGGCTGCGACCCGCCCCGGGCTGGTGGGCCTGGCTGCGCGACCCGCATGCCACGCTGGCGCTGCTGGCGGCTGTGCCGGTCTGGCTGGCCCTGGCCCTGTGGGCCGGTGCGCACATGCGCTTGCCCGCCGGGGTGTGGCCCTGGGCCTCGCTGCTGCTGGTTCAGCCCTTGCTGGAGGA
>Ga0209512_1003389_pt1 | contig 15196 bp, 11 predicted proteins | sample frozenSSSSmetaG_FD_184142 | JGI IMG/M metagenome (GOLD analysis project Ga0209512, IMG submission 184142) | Glacier valley bacterial and archeal communities from Borup Fiord, Nunavut, Canada, to study Microbial Dark Matter (Phase II) -... | ecosystem: Environmental > Aquatic > Freshwater > Ice >... | reverse complement strand
TCTTTAAAAAACCTGTTGGATTAGAAAGTGTAGGAAATGAAAAGAAAGAAAAGTAGCGGATTTAAAAAATAAAAAAGGCCTTGTATTTTACACACAAAGCCTTATTATTTGATGCTGTAGGGGGAGGGATCGAACCTCCACGAAGCAGTTAGTTGTAACACAAAGTTGAGTGGTCGACCCTGGTCGAAACTGTATTGCTACAGAAGCGGCTCTATGTTATATTTATCCTGTTATCTTCACCCCCGAGACAAGAGGGCATGTCTGCCAAAAATTTCATCACCCCACAATTTTAAAAAACTATAATAGTGCAAATCTATACAAAATGCCATAACGTTAAAAATATTTTATAAAATATTTTATAAATATAGATATTATTCAAATAAACTAACTTATATTTGAATAAATATTAAAATAAAAATACAAAATGGCAACTAAATTAAATCTTGACAAACTTGATCTGCAAATTATACATGAAATGATGGAAACCGCAGGAATTTCTTATGCAGAACTTGGTAAAAAACTGTTTGTCAGCGGTGGCACTATTCACGTACGAATCAAAAAACTACAAGAATTTGGAATTGTTAAAGGTACAAAACTAAATGTTGATATAAGGCAGTTAGGGTATGATATTACCGCTTTTGTTGGAATTTATTTAGAAAAAAGTTCTTTATATGATGCTGTAGCAAAGGAATTGATGAACATTCCTGAAATTGTTAGGCTTAATTACATTACTGGTAATTACAGTATGTTCATTGAAATTGTTTGTAAGGATATAGCCCAACTCAGGTATGTTTTGCACGATGCCTTGCAAAAAATTAAAGGCATAGACCGCACTGAAACTTTTATTTCACTCGAAGAAGGGTTTAATAGAAATGTACAAGTGGCTCCGATTGAATAATCATTGAAGAGTTTGTTTTACAATTTATATAAGGGAATTCTTTTCAATCATTTTTAGATAGAATACTGTAAGTGAGTCAAGAAGTGCTTCTCACATCTACAGCATCCCTTAATCCGTTACCCAATAAATTAAAAGCCAGTACCAAAAGCATAATGGCAAGTCCGGGTATCAATGCCAGTATTGCATTGTGGGTAATAATGAAATTATAATTTTCTTTGATCATTAGGCCCCAGCTTGGCTGCGGTGGCTGCACGCCAATCCCTAAAAAGCTCAACCCAGCTTCAATGATAATGGCAGTGGCAAAATTACTGGCAGCTATCACCAATACCGGCCCCAGAACATTGGGTAGAATATGTTTAATAATTATACGGGTATCGCTAAGACCCAGTGCTTTTGCTGCCTGTATATATTCCAGTTCTTTTAACGCCATTACCTGCCCACGAATTAACCGGGCTACACTCACCCACATGGTGAGCCCAACAGCAATAAAGATTTGCCAAAAACCTTTACCCAACGCCATTGTAATGGCAAACACCAATAGTAAAGTAGGAATGCTCCAGGTAACATTTACCAGCCACATAATTACTTCATCTACCCACCCACGGTAGTAACCAGCCAGTGCGCCTAACAAAATGCCTAATATAAGGGATATCAGTACTGCAATTAAGCCTACTGATAAACTTACTTTTGTACCAATAATAAGACGGCTTAAAATATCCCTGCCCAATTTATCAGTGCCTAAATAATATTTTTTTGTAACAATATTTTTTACCAACAGGTTTTCAGGATGAGTACCCGTAAGCACATTGATTGAATAAATTTGAGCAACGCTGGTATCTTCATCTACATATTTATTTACAACAAGCGAATCGCTTTTTACATGGTAGCTACTGATAGGCAAATAGCGGAAATCTTCTGGCGCACCACTAGATAGTTTTGTAAACCAGCTAACAGGCATATTTTTTTTATTCGGAATTTTTAGAAAGAGTTGCGTATAGCCTGGCTTTTTTGCCTGTATTTCTACTGTTTGAAGATCCGCATTGGGCGAAGCATCCGGTGCAACCAGGTAACCAAATACAGAAATGAAAATTGCCAGTGCAATTATAATTAAACCAAAAAGCGCACCGTTATTTTTTTTAAGGCGTCGCCAGGTTTGTTGTGAAAAAGAAAAGCTTTGCTGCCGCATAATGCAAAGTACAATTTGATTGCCTCATTTTACCATTCTTGATTTCCAGGTGTAAGAACCAAATTTTCCTAACCATCCTGCAACAATGGTATATAAAATATGGAATGGCTGCGCCAGCGGAAACCACCATAAAATAACTTGCTTATCTAAAAAAACGGCCACAGGAAAAAGAAAAAACAATTCTATCAATGTTTTTAAAACCAATAATAAAAACCAATAAGTAATAACTGATAATTGGTAATTAAAAATTTGGATTGTAAAATTATGGAACAGGGTGATTACAGGCAATAAAAGCAGTAGCAGATTAAAAAAGTAAACGAGTATTAATACTCCCAGTATTCGTTTATCATCATATTTATCAGCTTTGCTTGCCCAACGTATCCTTTGATTAAAAAAGTTCTTCCAGGTATCCATTGGCTGGGTTTGCACAATAGCTTCTCTCGATTTTAAGTACAACACCCTGTCAGGATACCGTTGATATATTTTATGCATCAGCAACATATCATCACCACTTGCAATATTATCAATGCCTTTAAAACCGCCAACTTCATTAAAAGCAATTTTTTCATATGCAAGATTGGCACCATTACACATGCTGTGTATTTTTTTGTAAACCGAAGCGCCTGTGATGCCTTGTAAGGTCATAAAATCAAGCGCCTGAAAAATGGCTAAAAAACGATTGTCGCATTTAATGGCAACCGGCGCAGCAATAAAAGCAGGCTTGTAGGTTTCATAAAAAGAGGCAATGGTTTGCAACCAGTTGTTATTCATAAAACAATCGGCATCTGTAGTTACAATCAAATCGCCGGTTGATTGTGCAATCGCTATTTCAATGGCTTTTTTCTTGTAGGAATTAAGATGGACTGTAACAAAATTTTTTAAAAAAATGCAATGAATGTTTCGTTTCGCAAAGGATTGAACGATTGCCGCGGTGTTATCAGTAGAATGGTCATCTACTACAATCACTTCAAATAATTCAGCAGGATAGGTTTGTTGAATGATTGAATGTAAACAACGGCCAATATGTTGTTCCTCATTTCTCGCAGGGATGATGATGGTTATTTTGGTGGTATTGCTTTCATTTATAATACCCTGGCCATTTTCATCGAATCGGTTCGTTAGCTGATAATCAGGAATCTGTTGCCAGCATTGCCGGTAGTAAATAATAAGTATTGCATAACCTGCAAAAAGAGCAATAGCAATAACAGTTAGAAGTAGTTCCATAATGATTTGCCGTACAAGAGTGCGACGCAACGATGTTTGTTTTTTATTCTAAAGCCGGGACAAAAATAATTTTTAAAATTTCAAACGAATCATATATCTTTACTTAGTTGCTTAAACAACTATATGCCAAACAACCAATTTAAAAGAGGAGAATTATACAGCTTTATCACAGGCAAGGCTAGTACTGCCATTGGCAGACGATTACAAAAAAATTTTAAAGAAGCCAATGTTGAAATTACCATAGAACAATGGAGTGTATTATATCATTTGTGGAAACAGGATGGCCTTAGTCAGCAACAATTGTGCGATGCCACCTTTAGAGATAAGCCAAGCATTACGCGGCTTGTAGACAACCTGGAAAAACTGAAACTCGTAAAACGGGTAGCCAGTAAGGATGATAGAAGAATGAACATGATTTTTCTGGCACCGGGTGCGGTAGAATTACAGGATAAAACAATGGAATTGGCCAATCAGACATTGAACGAAGCGTTAGAAGGTGTAACCATTGAACATATTGAGATTGCCAAATTGGTATTGCAAAAAGTGTATGATAACCTGGCCGGATCTCTCTGACACTTCGATAAATTAAATACAGTGCTGTTATTAAAATATATTAAATAATCATTCTCCAAATATCCCGCCACGGCGGGGATGGGGGCAAATTTTATTTTATGAGTATATCCACTTCAACCACAACATCACTAAAAGGTGGTGAATGGTTAATAAAAGAAAGCAATGCCTTCGATTCTTTTACTTCGGAAGATTTTAATGAAGAGCAATTGATGGTAAAGGAAATGTGTTTGCAGTTTCTGGAGTCGGAAGTGCTTCCTGTGGCAGATCGCATTGATAAATTAGAGCCGGGGCTTATGCCATCGCTGATGGTAAAAGCAGGTGAACAGGGTTTGCTTGGAGCTTCGATCCCCGAACAATATGGCGGCCTTGGAAAAGATTTTGTTACCTCAACACTTGTAAACGAAGGCTTGGGCGGCGGTTACTCTTTTAGTGTTGCTATTGCGGCCCATACTGGCATTGGCACTTTGCCGATTTTATACTTTGGTACGGATGAACAAAAGCAAAAATACATTCCTAAATTGGCCAGTGGAGAATGGAAAGGTGCCTACGGATTAACAGAACCTAATAGTGGCAGTGATGCATTGGGTGCAAAAACAACAGCTCTACTTTCTGCTGATGGCAAGCATTATATTTTAAATGGACAAAAATGCTGGATCACCAATGGAGGTTTTGCAGATGTGTACACCGTGTTTGCAAAGATTGACGGTGATAAGTTTTCTGCCTTTATTGTAGAACGGGTTTTTGAAGGATTTACACAGGGACCCGAGGAACACAAAATGGGTATCAAAGGATCATCTACTGTACAACTGTACTTTCAGGATGCGAAAATACCTGTTGAAAATTTATTGGGGGAAGCGGGTAAAGGACATATCATAGCATTTAATATTTTAAATATCGGCAGGTTGAAATTATGTGCTGCTGCTCTTGGGGCTGCTAAAATGGCATTGAACACTACCATTGAATACGCTAAAACAAGAGAACAGTTTAAAACTGCCATTGCTAATTTTGGCGCTATTAAATATAAACTGGCAGAAGCAGCTATAAGAATTTTTGCATGTGAAAGTGCTTTGTACAGAACCAGTAAATGGATAGATGATAAAGAAATTGAACTGGCCAATGCAGGCAAACCTTTTAATGAGGCCTTGTTGGGTGCTGCAGAAGAATTTGCAGTTGAATGTGCCATTTTAAAAGTGCATGGCAGTGAGGTATTGGATTATGTGGTAGATGAAGGGGTTCAGGTTTTTGGAGGTAATGGCTTTAGCGATGAGTATGCTATCAGCAGGGCTTACAGAGATAGCCGTATCAACCGCATTTACGAAGGTACCAATGAGATCAACAGGCTACTTACAGTAGATATGATTTTAAAGAGAGCCATGAAGGGTAAACTTGATTTGATGGGACCCGCCATGGCTGTTTCAAAAGAATTAATGAGCATACCTGAATTTGGTAGCGAAGATGAATCTGCATTTGCTGCCGAGAAAAAATCTATCCTCAACCTTAAGAAAAGTATTTTGATGGTGGCTGGCGCAGCAGTACAAAAGCTAATGATGAAAATTTCGGACGAGCAGGAAATACTGATGAATATTGCAGACATGGCCATTGAAACTTTTGTAGCAGAAAGCACATTATTACGGATTATTAAATTAGCAGATAAGCAAGGTGAATCAGAGGCTAACTTACAAATTGATGCCATGCGTTGTTATTTAAATGACGCCATTGATAAAGTAAACAAAGCAGGTAAAGAAGCCATCAATGCTTTTGCTGACGGAGATGAGCAACGGATGATGTTGTTGGGTTTAAAACGCTTTACCAAGTCTGCACCTTTTAATAGTAAAGATGCCCGTAGAAGAATTGCAGATAAATTGATTGCAGAAAATAAATATGCGTTGTAATTTTTTAGTTGCATTTATCCACAAGAAAGGTTAAAAATTAAAGATGGCCATTTTCAAAGTTTGAAAATGGCCATCTTTTTGTGTTCATCCCTTCTAAATTTTTTATCTTTCCACCATGAAATTTTTCTTCTCGCTACTCTTTTTATTGATTGTTGGTTTTACGTTTTCTCAAACAACTGAGAAACCATTCATTCGCCTGGTGCAGCCTTTTAAAGCAACCAATGCGGTGGCATGGTCGGGCAATTTTATAATCGGGAGTAGTTGTAAAAGTTGCACTGTTACTGTTGATGGAAAATCGGTAAAAGTCTTTTCCACCGGGGCTTTTGCCATTGAACTAAATTTAAAACCCGGGGATACCTCCTTTACAATTCTATCAACTCTATCCGGTAGATCCGTGACAAAAAAAATAAATTACTCCTACACATTACCAAAGCCTGCAGAACCTGTTAAAGTATTAGACATAGAAAGTATTGAAACTTATCCCGAAGGAGACTTAATTGTGCTGCCCGGCGATAGAATAAAATTTAAAGTAAAAGCATTAACCCACTGTGTGGTGAGTACATTTCAGGATACACGATTGTATGAATTGCCTGTGAGCCAGACAAAAGGAATGCCCGGCATTTACCAGGGAGAATACATTGTGAAAGCTACGGATAGTTTTGCTGTGATGAAAATTCCCATCACTGTTGCTGACTCTTTGAATAATAAGATTACTAAAGAAACAAAACAAACTTATTCTGTAATGTCACCTTTTGCTTCTGATATTGCCATTACCAAAGGCAGGCTGGCACATTTAGAATATGGATTAGGTGATGACAGGTTAGGCGGAGCCAAAGTAGGTTATATAGATAGTAATATTGTATTAAAAATAATTGGAAAAGTAGGCACACATTACAAAGTTCAACTGGCAAAATCAAGAACTGCCTACATACCGGAAGAGTTGGTAACATTGATGCCTAAAGGAACTTTTACACCCGAATCGTTAACTGCAAAATGGAATGTGTATGGCGATGAAAAATATGATTACGTAAAAGTGGGATTGTTTGCAAGGCTGCCTTACCAGTCCTTTCAATTGAGTGATCCCTCTACAATTGTAGTAGATATTTTTGGCGCCACTAACAATACCAATTGGATAACACAACTACAAACAGCAACCGAAATAAAAAAAATAGATTACGAACAGGTTGCAGATGATATTTTTAGAATAACAATTAGTTTAAAACATGCTCAACATTGGGGACACCTTATATATTATAATGGAAATACGCTCATAATTAGAGTAAAGCATCAACCTGAAAATTTATCACTGAATAATTTAACCATTGCAGTGGATGCGGGCCATGGCGGCACTAACAATGGTGCTGTTGGTGCAACAGGTATTTATGAAAAGGAAATTACACTGGCAGTTGCACTAAAATTACAAAAGGCATTGGAAAAGGAAGGAGCCAAAGTAATTATGACCCGTACTAAAGAAGAATTTTTTGACAATAAAGAACGCATATTATTTTATAGAGATAGCCTGCCGGATTTGTTATTAAGTGTTCACCTGAATTCGTCTGAAGACCCTTTTCGTTCTGGGGGCACCAGTACTTATTACCGCTACATTGGTTTTCGAAATTTGAGTATGTATATTTACAAGCACCTGCTGGAGCTGGGGTTAAAAGAATATGGTAACACCGGCTCTTTTAATTTTATGCTTAACAGCCCCACTGAATATCCAAATGCTTTGATAGAAACACTGTTTCTAAGTAATCTGGAGGAAGAGGAAAAAATTCTGGATGAAAATTACCAGCAGCAAATGGCAGATAAGATTGTGTTGGGGGTGAAAGATTTTTTGGAAGGATGTAAGTATAAATAGGGTTTTAGAAATTGCACTACCATTTATCTTAACGAATAATTTTTTAAATAAGTGACAAAACCGGGCAAGGATTTATCTTCATAAATTCTTTTAAACTGGCTAAATTGAATGTACCCATATTTGCCTGACTCATGTGCTAATTTTTGGTAATTTTTATTAAAATAATCTTCTTCATCTTCTCCTGCAGGAACAGGATCAGGCAATATTTTCAGCATACTGTTTACATAGTTGTAACATTTTTCCAGTTCCTTTTTATTGGAAGATTCACGCCAGAAAAGTATTGCCAGCGTATTGGCAAAAAGTTCTCCCTGGTATTTGTTGGTTTTGTTTTTTTCTTTAGCAAATTGTACAGTATGCCCCAATTCACGGGCAATATAATAGCCATTAAAAAATAAGCCGAAAATCTTTTTTCCTTCGCTTTTATTGCCAGCCGAAAGCTGAGAAAAAAATAATTGTAAATCAGCATTTAGCTGAAACCAGAGTGGCACATTAACTGCATTATTTTCTGAAGTATAAAAAACCAGGTAAGGTTGTGTATTTAAAATTGCCTGTGGAACTTTAGTCATCGAGGCATCGGCCAGTTTTACTTTTGTAAAAAAGGCAGTGGCTAATTCATTGGCATCTTTAACTAATTTTACTGAATCAGTATAGGTATGAAATAATTTTTGCTGGGCTGGTAAACCAATATTAGTCAGCAGTAAAAACAACAACATTAAGTTTTTCATGTAAATAAATAATTTAGTTCTGCTATTGCAAATCAAGCAGCATTAATTATTACACAATGTAGGTATCAAAATTAATATAAAGACAACGTGGTATAAAAGCAGTTGTTAAATTGTAAAATTTTTAATTGAATTGCAGCGTTAGTATTTTATTTGAAAAAAGGCAAAATCACATCAACATTAATAATGATGTATGGAGGATATTTTTATATTGTTAAAAAATTGCGATAACAGCATATTATGACGTGTAACAGGATGTTTTGTTTTAGATTATAACCATCAATTTGTAACTTTACAATTCTAACATAAAGCTATATGAGTGAAACAGCCACGTCAGCACCCTTAAAAATATTGACTGCAAAAGATTTTTCCACCGACCAGGAAGTACGCTGGTGTCCGGGTTGTGGAGATTATTCTATTTTAGCACAAGTACAAAAAGTTATGCCTACACTAGGCATTCCAAGAGAAAATATTGTAATCATCAGCGGCATTGGTTGCAGCAGCCGTTTTCCTTACTACATGAATACTTATGGAATGCATAGTATTCATGGAAGGGCAACAGCAGTAGCAAGCGGATTAAAAGCAGCAAGACCTGAGTTGAGTGTTTGGATAGTAACAGGCGATGGTGACGGGTTGAGCATTGGAGGAAATCATACCATTCATTTATTGCGCAGAAATTTTGATGTAAATATTTTATTGTTTAACAACCAGATATATGGCTTAACAAAGGGCCAATATTCTCCTACTTCGGAAGAAAATAAAATTACCAAATCAACTCCTTTTGGCAGCATTGATCATCCATTTAATCCGCTTGCATTGGCAATGGGTGCAGATGCAAGTTTTATTGCAAGAACAATGGATAGGGATCCTAAACATCTACAGGCAATGTTACTTCGTGCCCAATCTCATAAAGGATCTTCTTTTTTAGAAATCTATCAAAACTGTAACATTTTTAATGATGGTGCTTTTGAGATATTTACAGAAAAAAGCAGTAAACCGGAAGAGGTATTGTTTTTAGAACAAGGCAAACCATTGGTGTTTGGTGCTGCACAAAATAAGGGCATTAAACTGGATGGATTTAAACCGGTTATTGTAACAATTGGCGAAGGAGGTGTTAGTGCAGATGACCTGTGGATACACGACGACAGAGATTTTTACAAAGCACAAATACTGATCCGCATGTTTGATGATCCAAAGCTTGCAGGTCATTTACCAAGGCCTTTCGGTGTATTTTATGAAACTGAAAGAGCATGTTATGAAGAAGGAATGGCCATGCAGATAGAAGAGATCATTGCAAAAAGAGGCAAAGGGGATTTAGATAAATTATTACGGGGCAATGAAACCTGGACAATTAGCTAATTGTTCAATAAAATAATTTTACAAAAAAAACCGACCTCATTTTAGGTCGGCTTTTTTATAAACAAAAAAATATTAGTACAAATAAGTCAAGGCTTTAATATCGTTGGTATTAAAAGTACGGTCTGTTCCTGCTGAGCACGCTAGCATAAAAGATTCAGCATCAAATCCTGAAGGCGTTCCCGGAATTAAAACTGCACCAATACTACCTGCACGTTCATTTGATTTGCGTCCACCACAACTTAATGACCGATCAAAATAATCGGTATGACGAAAACCAATACAATGGCCCATTTCGTGTTGTAGTACAGAAGTGATATAACCCTGGTTTGGATTAGATCCATATGCCTGCACATTGGTGTTCATTTTAATTTGATTGTAAGGATCACCTGCAGAGGTAGGGAAGCCAGACGAACCTAATGTTATATAACCACCTGATGGTCCCTGATCAAATCCAATAATATCAACATTACCGCCACTGGCCACACGCTTTAAAGTTATTTGCAATCCCAAAGCATTGTACCTGCTTATAAATACATCTGTTGCATTAGACCATACAGCAAGACCACTTAAAGTGCCACTGACCGATATAGTAATCACTCTTGGCAAAGCCTTTACCAAATTAATGGTACTATATTGTTCCACATTAGCAATAAGTAAATTAGGCGAAGTACTCTTAGAATTCAGGTTATCTTCTGTAAGTACAATATCTCCCTCCACTAAATAACCACCTTCCACTCTGCGCACATTATCTGTACTAAACCCCTGCGCCTCTATTTTTTGCAAAGTAGCTTCTGAAACCTGGTCTGGTGTTACCACATTCTCTCTTTTACATGAAACAACCATCAACCCAATACTCATAAGTGCTATACATGTTTTTGAAAATAACTTCATAGTTTTTTGTTTTGGTTTAAAATCATTATGTTGAAATATAAATATACCTTTTATTATTTTTCAATGTGTAAATAACAAAGATTATTTTTCAACCTTTTAGATAATTATTTTTTGAATGCGAAAGAGAAAAGCCATTTATATATTATTAGCGTGTATAATTATTTGTAAATTTTCTGGATATGGCCAGTCCTCATTTACAGATAGCATATTGCAAAGGTACCATGCTACCAAAAATACACACCAACCTAAAAAATACTTTTTGCTGCAATTAAAAGAAAATGCTTCACAAGAAATAAAACATATACTTTTTTTTAAGGCCCAAAGAAAATTTTCTGAGCTCCTGTATATTGTTGATACCACTGTTTTGAATAAGCCCTTTTTACTAAATGATATTGAGCATTTAATTGCAGTAAATAATTGTTGGAAACTTTCTCCTGCGGCGGAGCAATTAATGGCATCAAAAAAAAATAAGATTACCTTATTTCGTTTTCAAATACTCTGTACACCAATAAAATTTTCAGAGAATATTCTTAGGCAATATCCGGGGTTAATGAAAAAAAATATACCTGTATCAGGTAACCAAAATATAATTTCACTGGTGAGTAATTTTCAACAAATTGAAAAATTATTTTTGAATAGGGATGAGGTAGTTTTCATTGATGTGATTACAGAAAAGCCGAAAGAAGAATTGGGGACGCCAGGGTTCGACTTAAGTGCTAATAAACTTAATATGGTGCATAGCCAATACCCTGCTATTAATGGCCAGGGGCAGCATGTATCAATTAAAGAAGATTTTTATGACACTACCGATATTGATATAAAAGGCCGTTACGAGTTATCTCCGCTGGCTTCATCAAATATTACTAACCACGCCAATTTTATGGCTACCATTATTGCAGGTGCAGGTAATTCTGTTTGGTATGCAAAGGGTGTTGCCAATGAAGCAATTGTATCTTCATCTTCTTTTGAGCCGGTATTGCCCGATGCAGACAATGTTTATTTACAAAATCATATTACTGTACAGAATCACTCATATGGTACCGCGATAGACAATAATTATGGCTTGAGTGCCATGGCTTTTGATAAAAGTGCCAATAATAATCAGAAGCTGCTGCATGTATTCTCGTCTGGTAATTCGGGCGATAAAGCAAGTGCCAGTGGCAACTATGCTGGGATTACCGGCTTTGCCAACTTAACCGGAAATTTTAAAATGGCGAAGAATATAATTACAGTCGGAGCGGTAGATTCGTTTGGTAATGTGGAGCCGCTGAGTTCAAAAGGACCAGCTTATGATGGCAGAATAAAACCAGATTTAGTAGCTTTTCAAAAAAACGGCACTTCCGAAGCGGCAGCATTGGTATCGGGCACAACGTTGCTGTTGCAGCAATATTACAAAATGCAGCATACAAATAATGACTTGCCGGCAACACTTGCCAAAGCTATTTTAATAAATACGGCGGACGATATAGCAGCCCCAGGCCCTGACTTTACATCTGGCTTTGGAAACCTAAATGCTTCTAAAGCAATGGGTGTTATAAGAGATAACCACCTATTTACAGGTACTATCGGGGAGGCTGAAATACAAACAATTTCAATTATAGTACCCGCAAATATTTCTCTGCTTAAAGTAGTTTTGACCTGGAACGATACCGCAGCCTCGCCTTTAGCAAACAAAGCCCTGGTAAATGATGTAGATATTGAACTTACATTGCCCGCAGAAAATAAAAGCTGGAAACCCTGGGTACTTAACAGCTTTGCAAATACCGATTCTCTTAATAGTTTAGCAGTAAGAAAAAGGGACAGCCTGAATAATGTAGAACAGATAACAATAGATAATCCCCTGCCTGGTAATTATGAGCTTAAAATAAAGGGATATAACCTACCATCAGGCAATCAAAAATATTATATAGTTTATAATTATGATAGTTTAAATTACTTTAAGTGGCAGGCTCCGGAGGGTACTGATATTGTGGAAGCTTCGTCCCATACTGTTTTGCGCTGGCAAAATTCTTTTAATTCAAACGGAATCCTGGAGTATAGTTTCGGCAGCAGCAATACCTGGCATTCTATTGCTGGCAATACAGACCTGAACAAAAATTATTTTTACTGGGATGTACCTGATACGGTTTCTCAGGCAATGCTGAGAATGAAAATAGGGAACGATTATTTTTACACAGACACTTTTTTCATCACAACTTTACTAAAGCCTGCCATTGGCTATATTTGTAGCGATTCTGTGTTGGTATATTGGAATAAATTAAAAAATACAAATCGTTATCAACTGTATAAGTTGGGCCAAAAATATATGGAGCCCTTTATTGGTGTTTCAGATACGATAGCGGTGATATCTGCAAAAAGTTTAACCAGTAGCTATCTTGCAGTGGCACCAGTTTTGAAAAATGGTGTGCCGGCACAAAAAAGTTATGCATTTAATTATAGTCTTCAAGGTGCCGGATGTTTTATAAACTCATTTTACATTAACCAGAATACGGCAGAGGCTGTACTTCATTTATCACTGGGAACATTAATAAACGTAGCCGCAATTACTTTTGAGAAGCAGACTGACAGCGGGTATAAAGTCATTGCCAGTCCTGCTATTACCAACCAGGCTGACTACAGTTATGTATATCGTCCATTGGCACAGGGTATATCTTATTTCAGGGCAAGGATACTGTTGAACAACGGGCAACAAATTTATTCAAAACCGGAAGCTGCTTTTTATGCAGCTCCTGGAAAATATATATTGTTTCCTGTACCCTTGCTTCATCAAAACGATATAACCTTACTAACAGCTTTGGCCGAAGGCGAAACTATTTTGTTGGTAGATGTTTTGGGTAGAACAGTGCTCCGGCAATCAATAATCTCTTCCAGGCAATTGATAAAAACGGCTACATTACAGAGCGGGCAATACTTTTATCTTATATATAAAAAGGGCATAAAAGTAGCTACAGGTAAAATCCTCATTTTATAACAACCCTTTCTCCACCAGGTATTCTGCAATCTGCACAGCATTGGTAGCAGCACCTTTACGCAGGTTGTCGCTTACAATCCAGCAGTTTAAAGTATTGGCCTGAGTCTCATCTCTCCTTATTCTGCCTACAAAAGTTTCATCTTTTTCATGTGCAGTTAACGGCATTGGGTAAATGAAATTAGCTATATCATCCTGCACCACTACACCCGGGGCTTTGCTTAAAAGCTCCCTCACTTCAGTCAAGTCAAAATCATTTTCAAATTCTATATTTACACTTTCGCTATGGCCGCCCATTACCGGAATGCGAACTGTGGTAGCAGTTACTTTAATATTGGTATCACCAATAATCTTAACGGTTTCGTGTGTCATTTTCATTTCCTCCTTGGTGTAGCCATTCTCTAGAAACACATCTATTTGCGGAATGGCATTCAAATCGATCGGGTATTTATAAGCCATTTCCCCTTCTACACCTTTCCTTTCATTCATTAATTGTTCAACGGCTTTAACACCAGTACCGGTAACGCTTTGATAAGTAGATACCACAACCCTTTTGATTTTGTATTTATCATGCAATGGTTTTAATACCACCACCATTTGAATGGTTGAGCAGTTGGGGTTGGCAATTATTTTATCTTCAGCAGTTAGCACATTTGCATTTACTTCTGGCACAACCAATTTTTTTGTTGGATCCATACGCCATGCGCTCGAGTTGTCAATTACTGTAATACCGGCTTCAGCAAATTTTGGAGCAAGGGCAAGAGAAGTTCCACCACCGGCTGAAAAAATAGCAATAGCAGGTTTAGCCGCAATGGCAGCTTCATAGCCAACTACCTTATATTTTTTTCCTTTAAATTCTACTTCCTTTCCAATTGATTTTTCAGATGCTACCGGAATTAATTCCGTTACATCAAAATTTCTTTCTGCTAACACCTGCAACATTTTAGTACCTACCAAACCGGTAGCGCCAACAACAGCAACTTTCATTTTTTTTAGTTTTTTAGTTTTTATTTAATTAAAGGTTTATCCTTTTATTTCACAACTCACTTCGTTTTAAAAAGTGGCAAAATAAAACCTCCCGTTTTTGGCGGAAGGCTGTGCATATTGTGTAACAAACAAAATACTAATTTACCTTCCGCTACCGGAATGTTTCTTGGTTGTTTTTGTATGTTTTATCATCATCATTATAAAAACGAAAGTAGCTACAATTTAATAATCAACCAAACATTCGGTAAAATCAATTACGTACTGTCTAACATAAAATGGTTTTGCTTATATTTTAAGTTGTGCCGCAAGGTTAATATTGAAAGTTGTCAAATTATACTATTTACTCTTTAAAGTTCTGAAATTATAATACTGGAACTTGTAAAAGATTAATAATATGTATCTTTAAAATAACCTGCCATTATATGACTAAAAAAGGGCTACTTTTTCTACAAGTAATAATCTGGAGTTATTTCATAACCAAGGTATTAGCGTCAGCAAATTTTAGATATATGAATTTTGCAAATAATGCTTTACAAAAAGAAGGTTCAGTTACCAGGATTATTAATACATCTTTTCAATTTAAAAGCAGCAGCAACATTGAAGTTTCTGAACAAAAATATTTTTTAAATGATAGGAAG